>Ga0208856_1000900_pt1 | contig 10015 bp, 8 predicted proteins | sample LakMenEpi13Jul12_FD_150690 | JGI IMG/M metagenome (GOLD analysis project Ga0208856, IMG submission 150690) | Freshwater microbial communities from Lake Mendota, WI - 13JUL2012 deep hole epilimnion (SPAdes) | ecosystem: Environmental > Aquatic > Freshwater > Lentic | place: Lake Mendota, Madison... | reverse complement strand
AGGAGCTGTCGCTGCGCCCCGTGCTCGCGCTCACGGCGACGGCGACGCCCGATGTGGCGCGCGACATTTGCAAGGCATTCCGCATCGCGCCGCAGCGGCATGTGCAGACTTCCTTCCGCCGGAAAAATCTCCACCTCCGCGTGACGCCGTGCGCCGCGCACGAGCGCCTGGCCGTGCTCGCGAAGCGTCTCGCCAACGCGAAGGTCCGCCCCGCCGTCGTGTATGTGACTTTCCAAAAAACCGCCGAGGACGTGGCCGCGCATCTCGCTCGCTCGGGGCTCGGGGCGCGAGCGTATCACGCCGGCATGACCGCCGAAGATCGTGATGCCACGCAGGAGGCATTCATGCGCGGCGAGTGCGAGGTGATCGTCGCGACCATCGCATTCGGCATGGGCATTGATAAGGCGGACATCCGCAGCGTGATTCATTTCAACCTGCCAAAGACGCTCGAAAACTATCAGCAGGAAATCGGGCGCGCAGGTCGCGACGGCCAGCCTTCACTCTGCGAATTGCTCGCGTGCGCGGACGACGCGGTACCGCTGGAAAACTTCACGCTCGGCGACACGCCCGAGCCGCGCGCAGTCGAGGCGCTTGTGGGAAAAATGCTCGGCTCGGGCGAGGACTTCGACGTGAGCCGCTACGATCTCGCGCAGGAGACGGACATCCGCCCGCTCGTCGTCGAGACCGTCATCACTTATCTGGAACTCGACGGTCTGCTGCGCCCCACGCGTGCATTTTACGAGAGCACGCAGGTGCAGTTTTTGAAGAGCGAGAGCGCGATTCTCTCCGCGCTCAATGAGGATCGCCGCCGCTTCCTCGCCGCGCTTTTCGGCGCCGGACGCCGTGGGCCAAGGTACCTCACGCTTGAAATTGAAGCCGCCGCGCAGCGCCTCGGTGAACCGCGCGACCGCATCGTGAAGGCGCTCACGTGGCTGGAGGAAACCGGAGCCATCACGCAAAAACCCGCGGGCCTCCGCCACGGCTTCCGCCTCTGCGGCGACGCCTCGCAACGCGACCCCTCCGCCGTCGCCGCGGATCAGGCAAAACTTTTCGCGCAGCGCGAAGCCCGCGACTCGCAGCGCCTCGCGCAGATCCTCGACTTCGCGAGCGCCAGCGGCTGCATCACGCGCCGGCTGATCGGCTATTTCGGCGAAGCTCTCGCGGAGGATAATTGCGGCCACTGCCACTTCTGCCGCACCGGCGATCCCACAACACAAGTCGCGTTGCCCGCGACACCCATCGCTCCATTCACCGACGCCGACGCCGAGGAAATCCGCGCGCTGATCTTCGAGGAACACGCCTCGCTCGCGACCCCGCGGCAGATCACGCGTTTCCTCTGCGGCCTCACCAGCCCCGCGACCTCGCGCGCCAAACTCACCAAGCGCCCAGAGTTCGCGCGCTTCGCCACGACGCCCTTCCGCACCGTCCTCGCGCAAGTCGAGGCGTGCTTCGCGGAGGAGTAGCTTCACTGAGCGAAGACGTGTCCGCACGCAGATCGTTCAAGATTACCGCCGCCCGCAAATGAGAGCATTTCCCTCCGAACGCCATCCGTGCCATCCGTGATATCCGTGGTGGAACTTTCCGTAATCCGGATGCTCCCGCTTTTCGCCGATGCCTCGGAACATGTTTCCGATTGAACCGCGCGGCGCGCGTCCGCATGGTCGCGCGAAGGCAATTTTTCCAGTGAGCAACGAACCGAATCCAACCAACCCGCTCCGCGAGGGGCTTCAATCGCGGCCCATGCCGCAACCGTGCAATGTCGTGATCTTCGGCGCGTCCGGCGATCTCACTTTCCGCAAGCTCATCCCGGCGCTCTACAATCTTGCCGCCGATGGCGACCTGCCGGCCTCGACGAACATCGTGGGCTTTGCGCGCCGCGAAAAGACGGATGAGTCGTGGCGCACGGAGCTGCGCGACTCCACGGAGAAATGCTCGCGCTCGGGGCTGAAGGACGACGTGTGGGGCGGATTCTCGAAGCGGATTTATTACCAGACCAGCGACTTCACGAATGCCGAGGGCTACCGCGCGCTGCGCGAAAAGCTCGACTCGATTGATGCCGCGGGAGGCGCGATGGGCAACCGCCTTTTCTACCTCTCCGTGTCGCCGACGGAATACGATCTCATCCTGCGGATGCTCGCCGAGAGCGGACTGAACAAACCGCGCGCCGGTGCGTGGACGCGTGTGATCGTGGAGAAGCCGTTCGGCACGGACTTCGCGACCGCGGAGTCGCTGAATGAATCCATCGCGCGTGCATTTGCCGAGCGCGACACGTTCCGCATCGATCACTACCTCGGCAAGGAGACCGCGCAGAACATCATGGTGCTGCGTTTCGCGAACCAGATCTTCGAGAGTCAGTGGAACAACCGCTACATTGACCATGTGCAGATCACGTCGGCGGAGACGCTCGGCGTCGAGGCACGCGGGCCGTACTACGAAAAGGCGGGCGCGCTGCGCGACATGGTGCAGAGCCACCTGCTCCAGCTCGTGTGCCTCACCGCGATGGAGCCGCCGACGAGCCTCACCGCCGACGCGGTGCGCGATGAAAAGGCGAAGGTCGTGCGTTCGCTGCGCCCCCTCTCGCCGGAGGACGTCGCACGCGACATCGTGCGCGGGCAATACGCCGCGGGTGCGATCAACGGCAAGCCTGTCCCGACCTACCGCTCGGAGGAACGCGTGAGCCCGACTTCGATGACCGAGACTTACGTCGCGCTGAAGCTGCACATTGACAACTGGCGCTGGCACGGCGTGCCGTTCTACATGCGCGTGGGCAAGCGGCTCGCGAAGGGCGGCGCGGAGATCGCCGTGCAGTTCAAGGAAGCGCCGCGCGTGCTTTTCAACACCGACGCCGACGCACCCCTCGGCCCGAACCAGCTCGTCATCCGCATCCAGCCCGACGAGGGCATCTCGCTGCGCCTCCAGTGCAAAGTCCCCGGCAGCGTGCTCCGCATCGAGCCGGTGAAGATGGATTTTCACTACGGCGCGAGCTTCGGAAAACAAAGCCCCGAGGCCTACGAGCGCCTCATCCTCGACGCAATGAGCGGCGACGCCACGCTCTTCGCCCGCCGCGATGAAGTGCAGGAGGCGTGGAAGTTTGTGGATGCCATCGAGAACGCGTGGCACGCGAACGACAAGCCGCCGGGACTTTTCGAATACGCCTCCGGATCGTGGGGACCGAAGGAAGCCGATGAATTGCTCGCGCGCGACGGGCATGCGTGGCGGAGGATGTGACCGGACTTGCACCATGGAGAATCTGCCCATCGTTCAGCCTTGCCGCTGGGCGGAACTCGTTTAGCCTGCACCCATGAGCACCGCAGAAATCCTCGCCGAACTGCCCCGGCTTTCACCCGAGGAACTCGCTGCGATCCGCCGCAGCCTCGGAGCAGCCGGCACTGCGGAAGTTCCCGGCACCGGTGCGCGCCCGGCTGATTACGATTCCCTTTTCGGCTGCCTTGCAAACGATTCGGCATTCGAGATTCCCGAACGGCATCGCTGGCGGCCTGCGCCGAGCTTCGACTGAAATCGCAGCGTGCGCTTTTTCGTGGACACAAACATCTGGGTGTTCTGCCTGCGCGGGCGTTCCCGCGAGGCGTGGTCGCGCATCGTCTCCGTACCGGCGTCAAAGATTGTCCTCGCACTGCAAACCTACGCCGAACTGCACCTCGGCGTGCAGAAGTGCGCACGGCCCGCCCATGAACTCGCAAAGCTCAATGCCGTAATTTCGCCGTATTCCGTGGTGCTGCCCTCGCTTGCGACCGCTGAACGCTACGCGCACATCCGAGCAGACCTCGAAAGGCGCGGGCTGTCCATCAGCGAACAAGACTTGTGGGTCGCAGCGTCCGCGCTGGATGAAGGCGGAACCGTTGTCACGAACAATGTCGCAGAGTTCGCGCGCATTCCCGGTCTGTCAGTCGAGGATTGGACGAAACCGTTGGCGTAGCGAATTATCAGTCCCAATGAACACGCCCGATACCACCACCGACCCCGATGATCTCGAATGGCTCCGCCAAATCCGCCGCAAGATCACGGGGGATTTTGGCCACGATCAAAAGAAGATCGGCGATTACCTCCGCGAACGTGAAAAGGCGATGGGGGCGCGGGTTGTGCGGACCCAGCGGCGCATCGTTCCGGCCAGGCCCTAGTCAGCGAATCATCCGTCCCTCGTTCCACTCATTTCAGATTCGGCTCCCCGTATCCGATCATCCCTTTTCCACGACATGCCCACTGATACCGCACTCAGCGCACCCAGCGCCACCTTCGGCACCCCCGTCGAACTCACCGCCATCGCCCGCGAGCTGAAGAAGCTCTGGCAGGCCGATCAGACGCGCACGCGCGCATCGCTCATCAATTTCGCCATCATCTGCGAAGGCGAGAACGCCATGCGCGACAGCACCGAGCTGCTCGAGCGCTTCGTGCGCAACCACTCATTCCACGCCCTCCTCATCGGCATCAATCCGCATGCCGCCGAGACCTCCGTGCAGGCGTGGATCAACGCCAACTGCTACCTCCCCAAGGCCGGCGCAAAGCACGTCTGCTGCGAGCAAGTCACCATCTTCGTGCAGGGAAAAGTGCGTGAGCTTCTGCCGAATCTCATCTTCTCGCAGCTCGACTACGACCTTCCCCTCACCCTCTGGTGGCGCTGCGAATGCCCCGAGCAGGTGGACGCCGAAATCTGGCGCTGGGTGGATCGTCTCATCTTCGACAGCGGCACATGGAAAAACCCGCGCGCGCAATTCGCCGCCATGCGAAAAGCGCTCGCCGTGAACCGCTCCGCGCACGACGCCAGCAGCCGCACCGTCCTCGGCGATCTGAACTGGGTCCGCACCGGCAATCTCCGCCAGGCCATCGCACAGATCTACGATCTCCCCGGCGGCGCCGTGCGCCTCCGCAAATTGCGCAGCCTCGACATCAGCCACGGCCGCGGCTCCCGCACCACCGCCCTACTCTTCCTAGGCTGGTTCGCCACATTGCTAGGTTGGAAAAATGCCACCCCATCCCCACAGATCGCATCTTCTTCCTCCCAACCCTCAACGCTCAACTCTCAACTCTCTTTCACCTCCGCAGACGGCACCCCGATCCCCTGCGAACTCAGCGAATCCTCCGGCGCACCCATCCATCGCGTCATCCTCGATCACGACGACGTGAGCATCACCGTGGATCACCCCGCGCACGCCGAATACCTGAACCTCACCCTCGTCTGGAAGGACGGCCGCCTCACGCGCCACCTCGTCCCCGCCGACTCCACCGACCTCGCCGACATCCTCGACGAGGAACTCTCCCGAGGCAGCCGCCACGGCATCTACCTCCGCGCCCTCGCCGCCGCCGAAGCGTTGATGTAAGATGCACCAATAATCTGTCTCTCGTGCCCTTGTCATGATCATCGCCTCGCTCACCCGGTGCGGGATGGTGGAAACTCGTGTGGCTTGTTACCTTGGGAATACTTGGCGCTCTCGCGGGGGATAAAATTCCAGCGACCAGTTCTTTGCCTGGTCGCGCAGGAACTGCCGGCAGAGATCATGCCGACTGTCGCTGGGGAGGTGCGCCGTTGTTTCCGCCAGTCGGCAAAGTTCCCCATACGCAGTGCCGACCGCGTTTACGGGATCGGGTTGGTCGAACAGGATGCGGAAGTTCCGGCTGAACAGCGCCCGACTACTGCCCATCGCAATTTGGAAACGAAAGAAATCCTGTGTCGAGATTGGCAGCCTGCTATCGAAAGGATCGCCTACCCCGCCCAGTCCCCAAGGCAGGCCTGATGCCCGCAGCCGTTCCGCAGCTTCGACGAAAAGCGGCTCCTCCAAAGTCACGAGGAAGTTCCGGTTGCCCAAGTCCAGTGACAGGTCGTTCAGCCCGACGAAGTACTCCCGGACCGGATATTCCCCGATCAGGCGCTCCAGCAGATGGAGCGACATCGCGCTCTCCAGCAACAAGACCGGCATGCTCTGCTTTGGCAGCATGTCCAGAAATGCGTCCACCTCTGCCATCGATGTGAAGAATGGCAGCATCACGAACTGCGGCCCGCTGTCCGCCACACGTTTCATTTCCTCGGGACTTCCGCTGTGGATTGAATTCACCCGGACGAGCATCTCCGCCTCAGGAAACCGCGAACGCATCCGCTCCATATCCTCGTGAGAATGTCCGGCGATGAATGTTCCGCAGCCAGCCTGGCGTGGACGTTTGGTGACGGCTTCGAGGTCAATCGCGATCCGTTGGATGCCGGCATCCAGCGCGACTTCCGCGTCCCGTTCGCGATTCGTGATCAGTGTGAAGACGACCATCGGTACGGGATCCGATCGGAGTCGGATGGCAGCCGTTCCTCATCGGGTTCGGCAAGATCATAGGCATGGCTGTTCAGATGGAGCAGCAGCAGATCACCCGACATCGAACGGAAGCCGTGCCAGACTCCCGGCGGAATCCGCATCATCGCCGGAGCCTCGCCCGAGATCATGATTTCCTGAACGACGCCCTTCGTCATCGAGTCATCGCGTTCATCCCACAGCGCCATCTTCATCGTTCCGGAGAGAACGAAAACGGCGTCCAACTGGGAGGCATGTTTGTACCACGCCTTGGTGACCCCCTCGCGAGTGCAAGTTTGGTAAAGCTGGGCGTTCGGGAAGAATCCGGGCTCGTCGTGGCGCGTGATTTCACGAAGGAAGCCCCGCTCGTTCGTCACGAGTTTGCCGGAGTTGATGGTGACATCCTTGATGGTCATTGCGAAACGTAGGTTGCCTTCATCGCCGTCCACAAGAACTTCGTAAGCACACCGGGCAAGCCGCGATGGTAGTCCTCCCGGTTGCGGCGCTTTTTCTGGAAATATCGCGAAACGAAATGGCCAAAGCCAAGGTAATGATAGTGGAGCAGCCTGACCTCGATCGTGGGCTCAAACATCAGCCTGCCCCTCGGCAGGCAGAAGTGCCGGCCCTTGGTGAAGTTGATCTCCTCGACTTCTGCTGGATTAAACGCACAGACCTTGTTCATCGGCCAGCTCCGCATACCCTGCCTCACAGTCCGGGCCAGATGGCTTTCCGCCGCCGGACGCCGCCATGCGACCATGTCGTAACCGAACGAGGGGACGATGTTCACACCCGCACCTCGGCATACGGCCAAGTGTGAGCGCAACCCGTCGGAGTGTTCGTAGAATTCGTCCAGATTGCAGGTGATGATCCAGTCCGCTTCGCCGCGGGAATCTTTCCAGGCGTCGTTGTAGAATTGGCGAAACTTCGATGCATCCTGGGCGGATTCTGCGGCACCGGCATCGAAACGGCAGACCTTCACCTTGGGATGGGCGCGGAGCAGCTCCACGGACCGGTCGTCGGATCCGTCGTCATGAATGATGATCCGATCCACCACCTCCCCGTAGTGTCGCAGGAAGTATGGGATAATCGGCTCCTCATTCCAGCACAGGGCGTAGAGATGAATCTGCATCGGCCGCATTCCTATCGCCGGGTCGCACACGCGCGCGAGCAGGATTATCCGCGCCGCCCGCTGCGAATCCATCCGAAACTCCGGCCAGAACGAATTCGACAGGTGCCTTCCCCGGCATCAGAAACACATGCATGAAATTCTCCGCCGACATTCATTCTCCCTCGACGGGCATGTGGTCTGGTCTTGTCCGACCGTTCCTATGCGCCGCCTTCTGCTGCGTTCTCGCATCGTGCGAGGATGCGTCGCCGAAGAACTGCTTCGACCGCGCGGTGCTGAACTGCAACATGATCGCGGACTTCGCCAGCAAGGGGCTGCTGAGGCAATTGGAGAGCCCGTCAGTCAAGCTCACGGATGCCAAGACGGGCGCGACCGCACCGATGAAGCGCAAGGAGGTCATTGATGGCAAAATTGCCTTCGTCGAGGAGTCCCTCGCGAAAGTCCGGAAGCTCCGGCAGACGGGTGACACCAAGGACATCGTGCAGGCTTCCATCGCCTTGCACGAATACGTCCTCCCCGTGTACCGAAATGAATATCAGCAGCTCGCCAAACTTTACGATGACGGCGCCGCGAAAGCTGAGATTGATGGACTCGCATCGGCCATCAGCACGAAATATGGCCCCGGGGTTGCGGTGCTTTTCGATCGGCTGACGACTGCAGGCAAGGCTTATGCCGCCAAGCACGACATCAAGGTCCGATGGGATGTCCGCACGTCACCTGCAAACTAACCCCTGTTCACAAACTATTTGAGCCCACATCAACTCCATCGATAGTCGAGGCGCTTTGGTTTCGGCTGCGCTATCGCGTTGCCGGCAACGAGGACCAGCAACAGGAAGATCAAGGCTGTGCGAGTCGGGTTCATATGAATGGTGAAAATTTGCCTTTGCGCCCGGCGGATCGTGAACGGTCCGGGCGCGGATCGGCGTTGGGGATCGGGAGGCGGGATGACTTCGTTCACCGCTGCCCGCGGCTCAGTGCGGCGTCGCAGCGAGGCCGCCCTGCGGCGTGCCTTTCTTCGGCGGGTGGAAGAAGAGCAGCAGCGCGGCGGCAGCGGCGAGCGCGGCGTAGGTGGGCACAAGGAAGAGGCCGTGGAAGTCCACACGGGAACGCGCGCCGCGATGCTCGGTAGCCGGGGCTTTCCAGCCCCGTCACACAGCGAACGAATTGCCGCATGCCTCCAGCACCGGGACTGGAAAATCCCGGCTACCGAGCATCGGCGAGCGCGCCTCAGTGAGACGAGACTCCTTCGTGTACGGCGGCGTCCACTTCCTTCGGCGGGTGGAATGCGGCGGCGAGGAGCACCATCGCGCCGACGGCGAGGCCCGCTGGGACGAGGAAGAGTTTGCTCCAGTCCACGCCGCCGCCCGCGAGCGCAAATTTTTCGTTGCCGTAGTAGATCCAGAAGATCTTCGCGAGGATGTCGCCGAGGCCGAAGATCATGAGGTTGAACAGCCCCTGCGCGCTCGTGCGGATGTCGTTCGGGAACGCCTTTTCGACGAAGATATAGACGGTCGCGAAATAGAACGCGTAGCAGATGCCGTGGACGAGCTGCACGCCGACCATGAGCCACTGGTGTCCGGGCAGGTAGGCGTACACGGCGAAACGCAGCGCGTGGCCGGCGACGCCGATGAGCATCGTCATTTTCCAGCCAAGCTTTTTCAACGTCGCGCCGAGAAGGAGCATGGTGAGGATTTCCGCGATCTGGCCGACGCTCATCACGGCCTGCGTCCAGTTCGCCGGGATGCCGACGCTGCTGCTCTTCAGGAAGCTGTCGGTGTGGAAGAAGTAGGTGTTGTGGACGAACGAATCAATGAGCGTGACGATCCACAGCACGAGGATGACGGGGTGCTTCAGCACCTTGAACGCCTTCACAAACGCGAGCGAATCGCCGGGCGCGCCCTTCTTCGGCGGCGTGCTCGGCAGCGTGAGACTGAACGCGGCGAGCACGAGCGACGCGGCACCCGCAACGATGTAGGTCCAGCGCGTGCCGGCGATCAGCTTGTCGCCCGCGAGCGGACTGCCAAATGCGGTGCCGAGCCATTCGACGAAGCCCGAGGTCTTCGCCGCGGCGACCTTGTCCCAGTCCACGAGCAGAAAAATGAACGGCCACGCGGCGAGAATCCACCCGACGGTGCCGCCCATGCGGACGAAGCCGTAGTCCTTCGCGGCGTCCTTGATGTTGGCGAATGCGAGCGTGTTTGCGATGGACATCGTGGGCACGTAGAGCAGGCAGTGCAGCGACATGAGGATGAAGAACGCCCAGAACGAGGCGGGGCCGGGCTTCAGAAATCCGATCCCGAAAATCGCCGCGCCGCCGACGAGATGGCTGAACGCCATGAATTTTTCCGCAGCGAAACGGCGGTCGGCAAATTCATTGCTGAAGACCATGCCGACGATCGCGGCGACGGGGAACGCGAGCAGGATGGCGAGCTGCTCGTTGCCCGTGAATCCCATCGCGGGGAGGTAGCCGAAAATCTTCGGGAGCCACGCGCCCCAGATGAAGAATTCCAAGATCATCATGACGAACAGCTTGTTGCGAGGGGAAGGATTCATGCGCGTGCGGTGTAGGCGGGCGGAGGAAGGGTGGCAAGGCTCGCGG
>Ga0208856_1000899_pt1 | contig 10020 bp, 10 predicted proteins | sample LakMenEpi13Jul12_FD_150690 | JGI IMG/M metagenome (GOLD analysis project Ga0208856, IMG submission 150690) | Freshwater microbial communities from Lake Mendota, WI - 13JUL2012 deep hole epilimnion (SPAdes) | ecosystem: Environmental > Aquatic > Freshwater > Lentic | place: Lake Mendota, Madison... | reverse complement strand
GGGCTGGCATGTCACCGGGCCTTTGGCCCTCGATACATCGGCGTCTCAACCGTTTTTCGGCTATCAGCCGGTTTTCAACTTGAGTTGGTATTAGAGCGGATCAAGAAATAGTGTAGCCTCCCTCGAACTTCCGGATTCCTGCGGAATGGCCCTCCGGGCCATTGATCTGCGTCGAATTACGCAATTACGCGGCTACACCATTTCTTAAACCGCTCTAGCGTTCAGACAGAATATAGTGACAGACTGGTAGTAAGAATGAGCATCTTGTACAAAAGACAAACACACCGGCGAGTCCGGAGACAGAGGCGAGGGGACCTTTCGTAACCCTGTGCTCGCCTTTGACTATAGCGATCCCTGTCCGATTCGCGTCGGGCCAGCCCCCCCCCGCGCAACGACGATTAGGGCGGTTCAACGAATGGTGTAGCCGCGCGTGGCAGCGAGTAGCAGATCGGGCAGGGCGGGTATCCTACCCGGCACGGCAGACGTCGCTGATGCCGCGCAGCACGCAAGGCGCACAGACAAATTGCACAGCAGAGCGAACAGCATTTTGCGAAATGCGGACACCGTCCCACGGCTGAACGGACCGGGGAGGATACCCGGCCCGGCGGGTAGGAAACCCGACCTATCCCAGGGCGTCGGGCGCATCGCTGAAGCCAAGCGCCGACCGGCTATAAAAATACTTGAAATGCTCTAGTGTAGAGGTCGAGCAGTTCATTGCGGGTCATAATGACTGAAACTGACTCGTTCTGCGTGGAGACACAAGAGGGGCGGCGCACCTCAGTGCGCCGCCCCCCCCGGCTCGAATCAAGTGAAGCGACAGGGGCTAGTCTGCCTTGAACTTATTATGGCCATCCTTCTTCTGGGCCATGATCTTTTCGTAAATCGCCTTGGCGTCGGCCGTCTTCCCGGCTTCGACAGCGGCCTTGAGCGCGTCGAGATGCTTGCCGAGTTCCGACATGGATGCCTGGAAGTCTATGAGAAATTTCTCCTTGCCCGCCGGGGGGATATCCTTGGTCTTTACAGGGTCGTACTTTACCGCTGCATCACAAGCGGCCTTGGCGGCGGCGATATTTTCGAGGTTGGCAGCCTTCTGTCCGGCATTCTCGATGTTGCGGTTCACGGCCTTGAGAGCCTTGCTGATTTTGTCCATTTCCTTGCCCATCGGAGTGTCATCTTCGGCGCGGGTAAACGCCGGGACGGCAATGGAGCACGCGGCAACCAATGTGAGGAGGTGTTTGAGTTTCATCTTGTTTCTGTCGTTATGGTTTTGGTTTTTGAATCGGTCCGACGGGGCGTCCGGCGGCTTGTCGCAGGCATTGACGAAAATCCTCCGGGGTTAGTCAAATTTTCTTTCGTCAATGGATATCCGAGTCTCACCCCCCCGCCGCTCAGAAAAGCGTGTAAATGAACGGGGCCGCGCCGGGCGATACCAGCGCGAGCGCGATCAGCGAACCGACCACGACGAGAATGATGATACTGAGTGCACGTTGCCGCCCGGAGTCATCGCGCACCTATACTGGCTGCGATGGGAAATCGAGAAGACATTCGACGAACTAAAGAGCAAACTGGGCGAGACGAAGGCATGGGCCAGTACGGCCAATGCCAAGACCATCCAGGCCCATTTCCTCTGCATGGCGCATAACCTGATGATCCGATGCGAGGCGGACCTCGAACGCGTCCACGCAGTGCGCAACGAGGCGGAACTTGCACGGCGCGCGCAACGGCTGGAGAAGGAGCACGAGCGCCTTGCCAAAGACAACGTGAAGCTGCCGTTGCTCGTGCGGGTCTTTCAGCGGCTCACTGTGCGCTCGGTGAAGTTCATCCGCTGGCTGAGGGTGCAACTCTTTGCCCGCCTTCACCATGGGCCGGATATCGCCGCCCTGCGCTTCTTATACGCAACTTTGTGGGTGGATTCTTGGACACCGTTGCCCGTGATGATGAGCGGCCATTCCGCGATTGTCCGCACGCCGTCGCCGCTGAATGAACCTAAAAGCGGGAATGGAAACCACGGATGACACGGATGGCACGGATAGGAAGGGACTTGCCGCCGATCGGGTACTCACCCCGTGGGTGAACGGGATTTCGCCCATCCACCGGTCTAATCTTCTTCATCCGTGGCATCTGTGTAATCCGTGGTAAATCTCATCGCCGTTTTCAGGATGAATTCGGCAGGAAGTTTCCGATGCCTTTCGCTGTCGCATCCACCTTGTGCGGTATCGCCCACAGGCCTGTGCCGAATTGCTTGAAGAGCAAATTTTGAAAACACTTGTTGCTCGGGATCGGGAGCGCGCGTCCGTCGTCCTTCACGAGGAAGAGTTGCCGCTTCTCGACTTCATCCGCGACGTCCACGTTGCGTTTCTTGTCCATTATCCTAAATCCGGCGATGGGATGTCGCGCAAAGACGCAAAGAAGAAGCAGATGCAGACAAGCAGGCATTCACCCGCCGGGTGAGTGTGAACCAATGCGCATCTCTTTGCGTCTCTGCGCCTTTGCGCGACATCCGCTCCTCCCATCGCCGGATTTAGGATTATCAGCCCCGCGGGTGGCGCGGAAGCATTGGAGCCCTTGCCGACGGCGATGGGCTGCTGCGCGGGAGAGGAAAGCGCGGAGGCGAAAAATGCGGAGGCGAGGAGTGCCGTGAGGTGGGAGTGGTTCATGGGAGACACCTGTGCGGAGTGGCGGAGGTTTGCCATTTCGCCCGAACTTTTTTGTTCCGCAGGTTCGGCGGACTGGCGTTTGCGCCTCACGTCTGCAGCAGCAGGGAGCGCACTTCGGTGTGCAGATCGTGGGCGAGGGTCTTGCGGTCGCCGGAGCGGTGTGAGGTGGGGCCGAAGTAGATGTCGAGCACGACGCCGTTTTTTCCGAGGAGGTTCAGGAGGTGCGGGGCGAGGGTCATGTCGCGCCAGTAGGCGACTTCGTCCGCGACGTTGCCGCCATCGTCGAGCGAGTATCGCAGCGCGCAGGCGGTGACGGGGCAGCCGAGTTTCACGACCGGATCGAAGAGCGAGCTGCGGAATTGCAGCACGTCGTCCCCGCCGGTGCTGGTGCCCTCAGGAAAAAGTGTGAGCGGCACTCCGGCGTCGAGGCGTTTGCGCATTTGTTCCGACACGTCGGCGACGGCGGTGCGGCGCTCGCGATCCACGAAGATCGTCGCGCCGTGCCGCGCGTAGAGTCCGAAGAGTGGCCAGCGGGCGACTTCCATTTTCGAGACGAATGCGCAGCGGGCGACGGCGCTGAGCGCGACGATATCCAGGTAGCTCACGTGGTTTGCGACGATGAGTCCGGTGTGTGGGATTTCGCCGTGGACGCGGATGCGCAGGCCGATCCATTTCGCGTGACGGAGCGCGACGCACTGAAGCCAGCGGACGCGTGCGAGGATGCTTTTCCCTGCGCCGCTGAAAAACAAATCGCCGAGGCAGCCGACTGCGAGTGGAGGGAGCAGCAGCGCGCGCATCGTGGTGCGCACGGTGCCGGAAACGATGCCCATTCTTACGAAAGGAAACGCGCGGAGGTCGCCGCGGGAAGCGAGGTGAGATCGATCAAAGTGAGGAAATCAATCGTGCCGAAATCACGGTCGAGCGCGGGTGCGCCGCAGATTTTCGCGCCGACTGCGAGGTAGGTGCGCAGGAGGCGCGGCGGCTTCGGGCACTCGGCGAGCGGTGCGGCGGCCGGCAGCGCGAACGCCGGGAGCGGCGCGGTGCGGAAAGGTTCGGGCGCGAGAAAGTCGGGCGCGAGCTGTGCGAACATGGCGTGGCCGAGCGCGGCGTCCTGCGATGTGAGCGAGCTGCAGCCAACGAGGTAGCGGGCGCCGCGTTCTCGCGCGTAAGCGGCGATGCCGCGCCAGAGCATGTCGAGCACAGTACCGCGGCGGTGATCCTGGTGGACGCACGCGCGGCCGAGTTCGACGATTTTGCTGCGGAAAGGCTCGAAGGGTGTGAAGTCAAACTCCTGCGCGCTGTAGTAGCCGTGCCCCGCGGCGGCCATCGGGCCGGTCTGAAGGCGGTAGGTGCCGACGATTTTCCCCGTGGCGATGTGCTCGATGATGAGGTGGTCGCAGGTGGCGTCGAAGCGATCCGAGTCGAGCTGTGTGTGCCAGCTTTCGCTGAGGCCTTCCCGGAGCTCGACGTTGAACACCTCGAAGCGCAGGCGCTGCGCGGCGAGGATGTCGTCCTCCGTTGTGGCCAAGCGGGTGCGGTAGTTCACCCGCGTGACGGGGATCTGCGACTCGGACAAGCGGGCAATTCGTGGCGCAGCACCGGTGTCCGGAGGTGCTGCGGGTTGCAGGGTCTGTGCGGTGAGGCTCATGCGGGATGCGTCCATGCAGCATACCAATCCCGTGGGCGGATCAAATGAAGATTGGGTGTCCGGCGTGTGCCGTACTTGTGAACAGACGCAGCGGAAAGGGGGCGTCTTGAGACGCGCGGCGTTGCGCGCCTTCGTCAGCGGCCGCCCTGGCCCTGCATCATGCCGCCGAAGCCGCCCTGGCCCTGCCAGCCTTCGGGCCTTGCCCACGGGATGCTGGAGACGCGCTCGTCGTCCGTGCGCTTGTCGTTGCTGGCGCAACCAGCGATGCCGGCGGCGAGGATGAGGAGGAGGATGCGAATGAAGGGAGTCATGGAATGTGGTCTTATCGCGCGGGCAGATCGCCCAATCCGGGAACGCCCGCTGGCGGTGCCGACGGTGCGTTGGGCGCGGAGTTCCGAGGCGCGTTCGAGTCTGCGGGTGCGGGCTCTTCGCGCACCCTGTCGTCGCCCGTGTAGATGACTTCATCGCCGGGCTGGACATACACGCCCCTCGCGAAGCTCGACGGGATGATGTCCGCGACGGACTGCGAGGCTTCGACATTGATGATGCGCACCTTGCCGATGGCCTGGCCGCCGCGGGTGACGATGAGAATCTTGTTGGCGGCGGCACCCCTCTTGTCGCCGAGGCTCACGACGCAGAAGCCCCATCCTGCGTTGACCGCGAGCACCTGGCCGCGGGTGCCTTTGATCATGATATTCTGAATGTAGCGGTTCAGATGCGTCGTCTGATCGGCGATCTTTCCCTCGGCCTTCTTCTGCTGCTTGGAGAGGTCTTCGATGACGATCTTCTGCGAGGCGACATCGTTTTCCAGAGCGGCCACCTTCGCGGTGAGATCCTTTTTGCCCTGCACCAAGTCGTTGAGATCTTTCAGGAGCTCTTCGGGAGTCTTTTCGCCGAGCGCGGCTTTGAATTTTTCGAAGCTCTCCTTGATGGCCGCATACTGCGCTTCGACGTCCGCCTTTTTCTGGAGCGTGTCCGCGAGTTCGGTCTTCGTCTTGGCAAGTTCCGCCTCCGTCATCGCCAGCTTGTCCTTGGCCGTCGCCAAGTCGGCCTGCGTCGTCGCGAGAACCTCCTCCGTTTCCTTGAGCTTCTGTTGGGTCCTTTTCAGCGTTGCCCGTTTTTCCAGCAACTCCTCGTGATCCATCTTCGCCGTTGCCTGGAGCTTCTCGACGAGCTCCTTCGTTTTGAAGCCGAAGAAGATTGCGGCCAGCGCAATGAGAATGGTGAGGCCGGAGAAGATTTTTGCTGCCATAGGATCAGTGCGGGTAATGGGTGGGTAAGCCGGAGATGTGACAATCGTGACGCCGGGGTGCAACGTCAAAACTGTGCGCGACAGCGGTTGTATGCGCGTGAGAATTTTATTGGCAAGGGCTTTTGCAAAAAAATTCCTAAGATTTCATTTTACCAGCGCGCGGCCCGTGTGCTTCTCTCCGCGCTCCGTCAGGGACCATGGATGGAAGGCTGGCGAACCCCGCCAGAGCCGGAAGGCAGCAACGGCAGCCTGCCCTTCCTTGTCGTGGTTCCCTGACGGAACTTTTTTTATGCGGGATTGGAGAAAACGGGAGGCGCAGCGCGGGGCCTCTGCGAAATTCCACGGATGAAGCGGAGGAGGAACCACGGATGGCACGGATGAAAAAATGCCCCGTGAAAACCATCCGTGAAATCCGCGGTGAACTCCTTTCGCATCCGAGTGATCGAGGTTTTCCCGGAGGTTTCAGAATGTTGCGGCTGCGGCTTTGGACGTTGGAAGTTCGATGTTGAACGCTTTCCGCTTCCCCTCGCGCCGCGAGTTGGCGCACTTTCCCCGGCCATGCTTCGCCGAGGCTCTTTGATTTACGCACTGCTGGTCTTTCTCGCCGGCGCTTCGCTCATGCGCGAGGCGGCGGTCGGCAGGCTGCCGCGCTTCGACGAGACGTGGTGGGCCTTCCTCGCGCGGCACGGCACGCCGAAGGCCGCGGCCTCGAAGCTCACGCTCGTCGAGATCACCGGCGACACTCTTTCCAAGCACGCGTGGCCGTGGAAGGCGGACGACTTCGCGCTCTTTTTTCATGCCGTGCTGCCGTTCAATGCCGCCGTGCTCGCCGTGGAGCCGCCGCTGAATTCCGGGCGCGACTCCGCCGCCGAGGCCGATCCCGTCTTTGAAAAAATGCTGCACGACCACGTCCTCCGCAGCCCGAAGCTCGTGCTCGGCGGGCGGCTCGGCGTCTCGCCCGAGCCCGACGCCGTGCAGGATCTCCAGCCCATGCCCGTGCTCCGCAAAGTGCGCGGCGACATCACGCGCGTGCCGGATTTTGCCGCAGTCGAAACGTGGGCCGAGGAGACGCTGCGCCTCACCACGCAGCCGGGCTGGACGAACATCCCCGACCGCGCCGAACGCGATCCGCGCGGCTGGTGCCCGCTCGTCCTGCGCTACCGCGGCCAGCCCGTTCCCACGATGGTGCTCCAGCTCGCGATGCACTTGGAAAAAGTCACGCTCGACGAGGTCGAAGTCGTCCTCGGTTCGCACATCGCGATCGGCAAATCGCGCACGCTGCCCATTGATGAGTCCGGCCGCATGTTGCTGAACATCGGCGCGGAATTCCAGCGCGTCACGTACGACGATCTGCTCCTCAGCCGCGAGCAACTCGACCGCCGAGAGAAGCCCGTGAAGCAGCCCGAGCTTTTCACCGACCGCATCGTCCTGCTCGCGCGCACCGACTCCGATGCGCGCACCGTCACGCTGCCCGGCGGACGCACCGTTTCACCCGGCGAATTCGTCGCCGCCGCATTCGCCACCGTGGAGATCGGCGCATTTCCGAAGCGCATCGGAGTGTGGTTCGACTGGACGCTCGTCGGCATCGCCTCCTTCCTCGCGCTGTGGATCCGGAAATGGCGCCCGATGCTCACCATTCTCATCACGCTGCTCATCCTCACCGCCTGCGCCAGCGGCGCGTGGTGGATTTTTCAGTCACGGCAGATCCTGCTTCCTGCGCTCCTGCCGCTTGGCCTCGCCGTGTGGGTGCTGCTGCTGCGCCTCGTCGCGCGGCGCATCGAGAAAATCATCGCGTTTTGAAACCGGCGCGCTATGCGGACGGATGTGCGCGGTTGCCGGTGTCGGTTGCGGGATGCCCGCCGCGCCTCGGGGTTCGATAAATTTCAATGTCCACATTTCACTTCACCAACCTCACCGGCGGCGCCGAGATCGGCGCAAACTGCTACTCCATCGAGACCGGCGGGCATCGCATCCTCCTCGACACGGGATCCCACCCGAAAAAAGCCGGCACCGCGGGGTTGCCACAGCTCGGGCTTGTGCCGGACGATTCCGTGGATGCGATCATCATGTCGCACGCGCACCAAGATCACATCGGATCGCTGCCCGTCGCGATGCGGCGGCATCCGCGCGCGCCTGTCCTGATGACCGAGCCGACGCGGCTGCTCGGCGGCATCATGCTGCACAATTCCGTGAACGTCATGCTCGCCGAGCAGGCCTCGGGATCCGGGCACGCGCCGCTTTTTTCCCACCGCGAAGTGGACTCCGGCGAGCGCCGCTGGCTCGCGCGTCCGCTGCGGCAGAAATTTGATCTCACCGGCGAGCGCGTCGGCCCGGGGGATGCCGCGGAAGTCACCGTCGAATTCTCCGACGCCGGCCATATTCTCGGCTCCGCCGGCACGCTCCTGCGCAGCGGCGGGCGCACGCTTTTCTACGCGGGCGACGTGCAGTTCGACGACCAGAACATCTCGCCCGGCGCGGACTTTCCGGACTTCGCGAAGGAGCCGTGCGACGTGATGATCATGGAGAGCACCTATGGCAGCCGCGCGAGGCCCGAGGGCTTCACGCGCGCAGGCGAGACGGAGCGGCTTGCGACGGCAATCGAGGCCGTCTTCGCGCGTGGCGGCTGCGTGCTCATGCCGCTTTTTGCACTGGGAAAAACGCAGGAATTTCTCTCGATCTTCCACGGACTGCGCGCACGCGGACGCCTCCGCCGCGACTGCCCGATCTACATCGGCGGCCTCGGCGCGAAGCTCACCGAAACGTATGACAAACTCGCGCGCAAGACCCCACGCCTCCAGCCAAACCTCGATCTGCTGAACGACGTGGCACCCTTCGTCGTGGGCGCCCAGAATCTCGCCGACCTGCGCGTGCGCCCGCGCCGCATCTTCGCGCTCAGCAGCGGTATGATGACGGAAAAGACGCTCTCAAACGTCTTCGCGCGGCAGTTCCTCAGCACCCCGGAAAATTCGATCTTCTTCGTCGGCTATGCGGATCCCGAGTCGCCCGCCGGCAGGCTGCGCGCCGCGGGCACGGGCGGAAAGATCTCACTCGGCCCCGATCATCCCGAGGAGACCGTGCGCTGCGGGATCGAGCCGTTCAATTTCAGCGCACACGCCTCGCGCGAGACCATCCGCGCCTACGTGAAGCGCGCAAAGCCGCGCAAGCTCATCTTCGTCCACGGCGATCCCGAATCGTCCAAGTGGCTCGCCGACGCCGCGCGCGAAGACCTCCCCGGTACCGAAGTCCTCACGCCCGCGCCGGGAGTTCGTGTGGAGTTGTAGCGGCGTCTTGTTTGGACGTTCGGTGTTGGACGTTAAGCGTTAAACGTTGAGCCCGCCGCAGGCGCGTTCCGGATTTTGGATGGCATTCAGAATTCGCTGCGCCGCTGCGCGGGGCCAAACGTTTAACATTCAACGAGCAGGGCTCAGCCCTTCGCCTCGTCCTCGTGCCGATGCGCCGTCATCCGCATCGCGACGAAGTAGAGCACGCACACCGCCACAATCGCGATGATGATCCAGATCGCCTCGTGCTTCACCGCGCGGATCAGCCCGCCGAGATCCACGCCGACTCCTTTTTGCAGCGCGCCGAGTTCCACCGCATTCAGCTTCGCCCCCACGCGTCCGCCGAGCCACGCGAGCACGCCGCACCAGATCGCCGATCCAAAAATCGTCAGCGCGCTGAAGCGTGCAAAATTCATCCGGATGATCCCCGCGGGAATCGAGATGAGATGCCGGATCACCGGCAGCAGCCGCGCGAAGAAAATCCCGCCGGTCTCGTAGCGGTGCATGAAGCGCTCGGCGCGTGCTACCTTCTTTGGCGGGAGGAAAATGTAGTTCCCGTAGCGCCCGATGATCCGCCGCCCGACGACCCGCGCGACGAGATACGTGATCGCCGACCCGAGCCACGATCCGAACGTCCCCGCAATCACCACGCCGGTCAGCGTCATGTGCGCATCCTGCCCGCCGTACGCCGCGAGGATCGCCGCAGGCGGGATCACGATCTCGCTCGGCACGGGAAAAATGGAACTTTCCATCGCCATGAGGACGATCACGCCGATGTAGCCCCAGCCATGAACCCAGTGAAACCAGACTTCGATCAAATGTTGCATCTCCTGCTGGTCTAGCAGCCAGCCCGATCCCGGCAAGCAGCAACGTAGCCGCGGCGGCATCCTCTTTTGGTGTTTGTTGTTGGAAGTTTCGAGTTGGGCGGTTGGCCCCGCGCAACGGCCTTGCGCCTTATGAGCGGGTTCCCTGACACCGGAGGCGCCTGCGGCGGGCCAAACACCGAACGCCAAACACCAAACACCAAACGCCAAACACCGAATGAGGACGGTAGCTGCACCGCGCTCGACTTTGCCGCGCCGCGCTCTCCGTGTGCTCTGTGGTTAAAATTGCGGCCAATCCCATCATCCGCGTTCTTGCGGAGACGCGCGCGCGCCCCTAGCTTCGCCGCCCTTTTATTAT
>Ga0208856_1000896_pt1 | contig 10045 bp, 28 predicted proteins | sample LakMenEpi13Jul12_FD_150690 | JGI IMG/M metagenome (GOLD analysis project Ga0208856, IMG submission 150690) | Freshwater microbial communities from Lake Mendota, WI - 13JUL2012 deep hole epilimnion (SPAdes) | ecosystem: Environmental > Aquatic > Freshwater > Lentic | place: Lake Mendota, Madison... | reverse complement strand
CTGCGCTGTTACACTCAACGCAATCTACTGCTATCACATCTAATAAATTACCCATTTCTATAAACTCCAATCTATACTAGGATTTAATCTAGAGTTTCGTAATGCGAACTCTGTTCGCTCAATCTCACTCATGGAGTTGAGTATTGACTGAGCCTTAGCGATACTATTTCGTATCTCTTTTTTCTTCCACTCTGGAAGCGAATCACCTCTATAATTAGGGGACTTTCTATCGAATGGTACTTGTTGCCATTCATCTTGATTTGTAAAGTAAGTCATTTATTTTACCTCGAATTCTTCGATATAGTTAATTTTGTAATTGAAACCTTCTGTAGTTCCAAAGTTTTTTAATATATTTTCTAAACGCTTAGCATCTTCTTTTTTAATAAATGCTTCTGCTTTTTTTATTGTTGAGAAGGTGCCTATTGCGCCGTCCTCGTAGTTCTCGAAAACTTGGTATATTTTCATTTTGAGCCTTTCTAGTTTAGGGACTTTCCCTAACTTCCTTATACCCTGAATTATACACGAACCAACTGACATTCTCAAATCGAGAATCGGGCGATTCCGGACATATTGCCAAAGTGTAATGTACCTCACACAACAAACTAGGGCAAAACGGACATCGCCCCTGGGCCTGCCCGTGGGCCCCGCCCGAAATGTCCGATTTGTACTGTGATGTATCTAACAAAAATACTTTTGAAAATGTCCGATTTATCCGCATGTCTAATTTGCTTATAATCCTAAAGTTTGGTAAAATTGCCTATATAACAACAAGAAAGGTGGTCCAAATGACTACACTAGTCCTAATGCCCCTAAATCGGTACTATTTAACCGATTACACCCAATTCACCCACTGCGACGAGGTCCAATATCGCCACTATTGCGACAAGCATTTCGAGGCGCAAGGTTGCTACTATTGCGAGTTTGACCCTTATGCGCCTTGCGAGTGTGATCAGTAACACATTGAGAGTTGTCCGATATGTCTGATATTTACTTGACATAATCACTGTAAATGTCAGACCCCTCTGCTAGACTTAAACCATAACAAAAAAGAAAGGTGGTCAAAATGACTACATTAACAATAAATAAAATCCATACTCACACTCCTTTCAAGAGTGCCATCTCTATCGTTGATGAGGTTGCCTATACTTTCTGTATAGAGTGTGAACAAAACATTGAGTGCTTCTATATTGACTTTGATAGCGACCGCTTAGGTCGTTGGTCAAAATGGGAGGTGTCTAAATAATGATGACACGCAAACACTACCAAGAGGTAGCAGATATTCTAAAAAATACTGATATGCCTGCTGGCGTACTTGAAACTTTGATAATGGATTTCTCTGATTTCTTTGAGAGAGATAATTCCAATTTTAATTCCGAACTATTTGAAAAGGCGTGTAAATAATGAACTATTGGGCTTTAATATCTTTCGTATCTGCTGGACTTGTTGCGCTTGCTGGTGTGTTAGCCTTTGGCTTATTGCTAAGGGCTGAGAAATATGGGTGGGATGAATGAAATATAAATTAGATAGTGCGTGTGCCTATTGTCCTGATTGTAATTTTGGTCAGGACTCTTGGGATAGGACTTGTATCTCTTGCGGTAAACAATCTTTAGTAAGTGGCTTTCGCTATATAGATTTAGTAAATCTAAAGTATGTATATAGCGACGCACCACCACAAGAAATATTGGAGGTGTAACAATGAATAAATGCTCATCTTGTAATCAAGACACTACGCAATTTATAACCGACGATGGCGACTACTATTATCCAATTTGCGGAGAGTGTTACTAAAACCCTTATATTTCAATGTAACGCACTCGGGCGTGTCGCTGCCCCCTGGGGTCTGTGGATAACTTTGTGGATAACTTATGTGTGCTATCTCACAAAACTAATTTAAGAAATGTCCAATTTATCCGCATTTTGGATTGGCTATTGTCAGTGGCTTAGGCTAGACTTAGAATATAACAACAACGAAGGGAAAACCTATAATGATGACAAGAAAAGACTATGTTAATGTATCGGATATTTTGCGAGCATACCAAGATGAAATACCTCAAACTTTATTCGAGGATTTAATAATGGATTTCGCAGATTTCTTTCAAGCAGATAACGACAATTTTTCACCAGAGAAATTTGAAAATGCTTGCTATAATTCTACTATGAAAGTTGGTGCGTAATGAGTTACCTTTATTCATTCGAAAGAGTTACACCAGAAACTGACGGGTATGGAGATACAATTTTCGATACCCCAGAAGTTGACACAATTCCTGCAGATCTTTATTCTGATTGGACAGATGAGGACTTAGCAGAATATGAGGCGTACTATGAGGAACACTATGACGAAACAGAGGAACTACAACAGGAAGCGAGAAACAACAATGAATAACACTCTAACAGTAGAGACCCCTATCATCTTTAAACACACACTAAACCTAAACGACTATCCACAATTTAACCAGATGAGTGAGGAAGTAATTAAAACTTTTCTTACTGGAATGGTCGTGGCTGTCTTTGAATTAAAAGAAATGGAAAAGAAAGTCAATAAGTACAACAATGGATCTTATTGTGAGGTGATTGTTTAATGGGTAACAATTTATCTACTGAGTTGGCTAGCGGGGATTTCAATATCCCCCTAGAAACTGCGATCACTATTCAGTTGCGTAGTAATCACTATCCGCCTATCCCTCATTCAATGGTATCCGTATGCGTTGAAGCCATTACCGCATATAATGATGGACTAACACAAAAATTAATTGAGTTGCCTTGCGATGGATTAGATAGAAACGGCGAGCCATTCCAGATTACTTGGAAAGGTGAGCGATTTGCGCCAGCAGATGCAATTATTGAATCTCATCACTTATGGGAATGGATATATGACAATGACTAAAACAATTCAAGAATTAGAAAACCTTATTATTGAATATCGTGGTGATCAGAATGGCGTAAATGCTATTAGAAAATGTATTTCAATAATTAAAAAGAATGAGGGTAAATAAATGAAAACACTACAAGAAAAATTAGATGAAGCATCCTTAGCATTAGAGCCAGTGCTTTGGGAAATACTAAAAGAAATTGAGGAAAATTAAAATGATAACAAACCTAGATATAATTGCTATAACAATCGCACTCGCAGGATCTTGCTTAGTAATGATTTTGCAATTTAATTATATTAGAAAACAAAAAGATAGTATTTATATTTTGCAAACTCTAAACAAAAAACTCATGCATAGAAAATAACAAAAGCGCTTCGGCGCCCATGGGCGATATCCGATTTGTGTAGACTCTCCCATAATTTGACTTTGGTTTAACCAAATGATAAAATTATCCTATGACGAAAAAAACAGATGAGGAGTTACGTATCCTAATGGAGTTACGTAGATCGAACGCTGCCTCCTATGTCCCGTCAAAAAAACTTTACGTACGTAAGAAAAAACACCCCAAATTGTCAGTGCAGGAAGGTATAATAGAACCATGAACCCCAAACTAAAAAGATCAAACGATAGAAAGGTCGCTAATGCTGTCAGTCCTAATGGTAAGACTGCAACAATTGCTAACACCTTTGGCCTCCCCGCAGGTAAAGCCTATTCCTGTCCAGGAGAAACCGCTACCTGTAAAAAAGTCTGCTACGCAGGAAAATTAGAAAAGATTTACAAGGGAGTAAGAGATAACCTGCTCCATAATTGGGACCTATTAAAAGACGCTAGCCAGGACACCATGCAATTGTTATTAATGGATATGATTGCAGACTTTAAAAAAGATTGCGATAAGCGCAATGCAGAAAAACTATTCCGTATTCACTGGGACGGTGATTTTTTCAATGATACTTACACCAACGCTTGGAAAGAAACTATTCTTAATCATCCCGATGTACAATTCTGGGTCTACACAAGAGTAGAGAGCGCTGCAAACATTCTAAAAGATATTGCAAACTTATCTTTATATTACTCAACCGACGACGACAACAAGAGTATTGCACAAGGTCTCTCTACTCAAGGAATAAAACTAGCCTATCTATCTCAAACCTTTGCACAAGGTAAAGAAGACATGCTCAACCTTATTGGCAAGAGTGGCGTTAAGTGTCCTGAGAACAATAAGAAAATTCCTCTCATCTCTAAGGCAGGGTCTGCTTGCGTTACTTGCGGACAATGCGTATATGAGAGAAATGATATTCTATTCTCTGCTAGTAAGAAGTGATTTGACTATCCCCCGCTAATTCGATATAATTGAACTGTCCGAAAGGAATATAGTATGGAAGTGCTAATTATACTACTTGCCCTAATTGTCCTAGCAATATTTGGATTAGGTCATGAGTGAAATGTCCGAATTGTCCTGTGGTGTATCTCACACCGCTAGGATTTGAGTTATAGCCCTAAAAATGCTATACTTGAACTATCAACAAACGAAAGGAAGCAAAAATGGGAAACTATCAAATCGGAGATAACTACACAACTCTAAAATCTGGAGTTACTGGCGTTATCAAGGAAATCCACCCACAAGCATCTGGCTCGGTGCGTGTTCTGCTTGATGTAAGCGGAAAAGAGCGTTGGACAACTTGGTCTGCTGAATAAGCAAATCAAAACTCACCTGAGCAAGTGAATGATAAACTGCTCACCACCCTTAACCCCTAACAGAAAGTGAACCCGAATATGTCAAGGTATCAAAAATCAAAACCAATCTCAGTAAAAATCGCAACAGCAAAAGTAATTAAAGCGTTAGAGGAAAGACTAACACAATTCAAGAAAGATTACTTAGCACAAGAAGCACTAGAAAAAAAGTTCGATAAAGAACAAGAAGCGTACAAAAAACAACTTATCGAGTACGCTCTTGCCAATGCTAAGTTAGCAACAAACTTTAGAACAAGTTATCGCAATTATGCCAAATGCTTAAACATTGACTTTGATATAACAGTTGATGAATCAAAACTACCAAAAGAACCTGAAAGAGATTACACAATTATTCACTCAAGCGAATATGCTGACACAGTAAATGAAATTGAAAACGCTGTTCGTATTCTCAAAATGACAGATGAGGAAGTTGTTAGCACTAGCACTTACAATGCTATTGCTCGTTATCTGTAAATAGACGGGCAAGCAAACGCCCTGATACTACTAACACCCTGAGCAAGGTGTAAAACTGCTCACTATAATTAGGCGTTGAAAGGTAGACTCATCAACTACCGCAAAATGTGGATAAGGCTGATGTAAAAGCAAACACCACACCTAATAATTTTTTCTTGGCCCCCGGGCCGATGTGATCTTGCTCACAATGTCCGATTAGTACCTTTTAAAATTGGCTATTGTCAGCCCTATCTGCTAAGATTAGAATATGACAACGAAAGGAACCCCTATGGAAAACCCCCTAATGGAAAAGATCGCAGACGAAACAATGGCAGGAGTTCACTCAGAGGAAATCACGAGTGAAGCAAGTGCGTTAATGGCAAGTATCGGAGAAGGTGTAGACTTAGAAACAATTATGCGAGAGTTGTATAATTATTCTCTAAGTGTTGCCGCTATGACCGCAACCAGAATTGTACCTTTCTTTCTTAGTGATAAAGAAATTGACAATGAAATTGACAAAGCGGTAAAGCATAACGAAACACAGTTAATAAATGAAATTGAATTATTCCTACAATCGGAAGGACAGTAATATGCAAGCAACAGATACAGAGTTACGCATTGAAATTGAAAGACTACAGGTATTGTTGAAAGATAGTAAAACAATATCAGACAGTAACTTTCAGTTATATGTAAAGTTGCAAGATAATGTTAGATCTTTCTTTAGAGAACACGTTGGCACTGGCGAGGACAATGTGTATGTCAGTCTTGATTCAATTAATTCTTTCTTAGCAGAGAATAGTATTGAAACAATCAAAAAAACTTTTGCTGTTTATTTTACTATCGACGGGTATGCAGAAGTCGAAGCAGAATCAGCAGAGGAAGCAAGCGATATGTGTAGCAACATTGAAGCGTCATCTTGGGATATAGAAATTTCAAGTTCCGAGTTAAGCATTGACGCTGTAACACCACTATAATTCCTATAGGGGAATAGACCTAGCCAAGTCTTAAAACTGGCTACCAGCCCATGGGCCGGTGTCCGTTTTGTACCATTTGCAATCTTTTAGTCTTACGATTTGACTTTTGGTTATCCATCCTGTAAAATTAGAATATCAACAAAACGAAAGGACAAAAATGGCTCATGAGTTAGAAAGCGATAAATCATTCGCTTCATTTAGACAACCTGCTTGGCATGGTTTAGGTACTGTGTTCAATGAGGAAGTCACTACAACCGAAATGTTAGAGTTAGCGAATCTTCACAAGTGGGATGTTCGCCTAGAGGAAGTTGTTATGCCCTCACCGTTAGTATGCGATAAGAATTATTTTTTCGTTACCCGAACGAATCCATTTATCGCAGGACAAAATGATGTGCTTGGCGTAGTTGGCGAACGCTATCACACTCTACAAAATGAGGATCTATTCTCATTCGCTGATGCAATGCTTGATGGTGGTCGTTGGGAAACTGCTGGATCAATCAAGGGTGGTCGTGTAGTATTTGGTTCTATTGCACTTAATCGCTCAATCGTGTTAGACCCTAATGGTGTAGCAGATAAAATCGATAACTATCTTTTGGTTCACACCTCACACGATGGTTCTGTATCTATTCAAGCAAGTGTTACACCTGTGCGTGTAGTATGCGCTAACACTCTTAATATGGCGTTGCGCTCTACTAAGCAATCATTCAAGATTCGCCATACTCAAACTGCTAATGGTAAAGTTCAAGCAGCCCGTACTGCTCTTGGATTAGCCAATGCGTACCTTGATGATTTTTCTAAAATGGCTAACACCATGATCGAAAAAGAAATCAACGCTAAACAATTCAATGATGTTCTACTCGCTGTCTATCCTAAGCCTAATGATGATTCCAAAAAGGCTATGACAATGTGGACAAACAAAATTGATGTTATCAATGATTTATATGTTGGCGACAACAATCACATGATCGCTGGTAATGCGTGGGGTGCGTTTAACGCAATCACCGAACGCCTAGACTGGTATCGTGGTACTGGTGAATCTAAGTTGGCAGCAGCAAGTGGATTTGATTCTGCAATGAACGCAGAAAAAAATCGTATTCTTAAAACTGTTAATAGTGTGCTTCAAGTAGCATAACAAAATAATCCTGAGCAAGATTTAAAACTGCTCTTGGTTCCGTAGCATAGTTGGTTAATGCGCTACCCTGTCACGGTAGAGATCGTGGGTTCAATTCCCATCGGAATCGCGCCCGTGGGCCCAAACCTTCTATCCCAAACCATCAAACCTCTATCTTATTTTATCTTCAAACCTTCATTAAGAAATGATTTGCTTTTTCCTAGATCTAGGAGTATAATTGAGATATGAACCCAAACCCAAATCGACTAAGTTGGCCTATTACCGTACAAGAGTTAGTTAATGAGATATATGAGGATAATCTTTATCACTTTGAATTCCAGGAAAATATGGGCGGAGACAACTGTGATTGCCACCTTCATACCACTATGGAAACTATCGTTAAATATTGGGGAGAATAATGTCATGTGAATGCGGAAGTCATCTTCCAGATATGGGCATAAAAGCATTAAGAGAGTATGTTCGTCTTCACATAATCTCATTGGAGCAAGACTTAGATAATGAGGACGGTGCTGATAGTATTGTTCCTTACCTTGAAGGTGCTATTGAAGTCTCTAAGCATTATTTAGAAGTAATGGAAGGTTACGATGACTGATAAGTATCCCCTTATCCCGTCGCATTTAGTCAAAGCACTTGAAGATAAGACTATTCCATTAATTGATCTTTTGCACGGCCACCTCAAAGTAGAAATGCTGGACTGCGAAGAAGCCATGAAAGATAACCCTGACCGATTTTTGCAGGGATATATGGAGGCCTTGACAAACCTATACTGCATGACGTATAATCTAAGTATCGAACGAGCCCACTTGGAGAGTGCATGATACCCCTAATCGAATTGACTGAAGACGAATGGTTTGATACTTATAAACCTATTAAGAACCATATAGATAAAAACGCCAGCGTTGACGGACATATGTTTGAAACTTATGGTGAAGAATTAGAATTCATTGAGAAGCAAAAAGAACTCTACATCTGGACATATGGCGATGGTGATGATGGCGGTACCTATATATGGAATGGTTTTCATGTTGTTAATAGAATAGGATACTTTCTTACTGAGGTCCCGTTTGATGACAAGTCTATAACTCAGGTTATGATTTGGAACCCTGAGTGGGATGAAATTGTTGATGTTAATCTTGAAGAAGAACTTGACAACTAACCATTAACAACGGTACAATTAATATACCTACTACCCGAAGGATGATATGAACTCATATGAGATTGAATTAATACATGAGCCCAGCGGGGCTTATATGAATTTCATTCTATTCAGTGAACTAAAACAAGATGACATTGATGTGGCCGAAACAATTTGGGCGGACATGTCAGTAATTGTTTTAGATTATAAAGAAGGGGATGAATAATGGGAGCACGTACTAACTTTCACTTCAAGACTAATGAGGATACTTTAACCTTATACAGTCATTGGGGTGGAGATTCAAGAAAGAAAGACTTGGCCCGTGCAATGTATGCTGCACTACCAAGAAAAGGAGATAAGCCATATGCATTGCGTATTATGGTTTCGCAATTGATTGGGACCTCTTGGGACGAGGAAACAGGTTATGGCCTATTTCTAAACGACCCTGCAGGAGCAGAGGAATCATACGGCTATCTTGAAATCAATCTAGACACCTGGACTGTAAACGATGATGGTAATGTTGTATCAATCGAACACTTCATCAGATACAATTCAGAACTGGTACCGTTGCCAAAAAAATATTTGACATCAGTGCCAGATCCTGCTATAATTTAATAGTCACACTCAACCCTAACCGAAAGGCAATAACATGGCAAAAGCAATCAAAGCAAAGACCTACCCGTACCTAGAGTCTTGGGACACACGTTACGGCACCTCAGAGCGAGTCGTTCTTCGTAAGAATGGTAAGTTCGTCGACAACGTATCCCTAACAGCACTTAAGCGTGGGCAACGGGTAGCCTCTCGCTAACATAAGGATAAGGAGAAGGGGTTCTCCCTTATCTACAGGGCACTTGGTCTCTTCACCTTGTGCCCTTCATCTTTTTCTGGTACAATTAAATAGACGGAGGTATAGTGAGTAGATTCGTTAAGCACGTCCAAAGTAATGAGGAGAAGGTAGCAATTAAAATCGGTACGCTACTCTCTGATTTTAGATTAGATTTAGAGTCTGTAGGGTTTTATCTATCTCGGGTAAATCCATTTACTGTTTATCGCAGAATCGCAGAATCAGTAGAGTCAAGTATTGATCAACTAGAAGGAGCACCAACCAGACATGATTAGTCCATTCAATAAAAGGTTAACCATCCTTTCTGATGTGTACCTACACTACAGAGAAGACGATGAGTTCAAAGAGTTTGCAGAGTATAACGACTTAGGACTACCCCTAGCCCATGTTTGCGCTGTAGGCCTTGCTGAGATCAAACCGGACGGTGTAGTCTATGTAGAGGAAACCTATGATCTTCTAATAGATGCTATGGGACTTGACCCAGATGTAGAGTATAACAGTATCGAAGAAATGATTGACCTACTAGAACCACGAGATGAATAGTAAAGAATAAGATCAAAACTTATACCTTCCGCTCCTGCAGCGGGGGGTATTTTTTTTATGTCCAAACCTTAAACCTCATGTTATAATATAGTTGTGAGTCCAAGAAACTTTGCCAAACACCAATTGGGTCCTAATTTTATTTATGGAGAGTACTACGATAGATATAACAAACCCCATTCCCATTTAACCTTTAAAGAAAAGGTTTTGAGATATACTGGTATTACCTATGTAATTGGTCTGTTTAAATCCCAGGAAAAATAATGGCACGTGTAAAGTCTATAATGAAGTTCATAGCACGTGAAATGCGAGAGGTCAAACAATCTCAGGGGTTAGATAAATACGTAAGCGCTGAAGAGATACTAG
>Ga0208856_1000893_pt1 | contig 10064 bp, 11 predicted proteins | sample LakMenEpi13Jul12_FD_150690 | JGI IMG/M metagenome (GOLD analysis project Ga0208856, IMG submission 150690) | Freshwater microbial communities from Lake Mendota, WI - 13JUL2012 deep hole epilimnion (SPAdes) | ecosystem: Environmental > Aquatic > Freshwater > Lentic | place: Lake Mendota, Madison... | reverse complement strand
GTCCAAGCGTAGGTTGAGCCGCTACTGCACCAGCACTTAACACTGTAGTAGTTCCAGATGTAACTGCTTTGATAGTTACTAAATTAGTAGCTTGGTTTAATACTGTAATAACTGTGCCTACTGGAAAATTATAAGTAGCATCGGTTGGGATTAAGAAGTTAGCAGCTGATGATTTATTCATTGGAATTAGTTGCTGGTATTCATCACCACTACCTACTGTGTAATCTGCTGTTTTAGCAGTTTGTACTTCAAAGGCTGGCAGCCCATTCCACATAGCGGATGTGACTACTTGTCCTGTGGTACCTGGAAAAGTTGACATTAGATCTCCTTAATAACTTAGTACGTCTTCATCTAGGGCGCTGTACCCTAGTATAAACCCATCTATGACAGGCTCTAGCGTTGTAAACACTGTCCTAAAGGAATTAGGTGTAATTGTGTTTGCCACGCCAAATATCTGTAATGTTTTTTCTAGTTTAGATCCCCCTGGCTGGGTGGTAATAACTGTGATTGGATCAAAAAAATCTAGGTTTAAAGCGGCCAATATGCCTGAATTGTAGTTACTGGTGTATAGATCAAGCTCAATAGCATCGCATCGAATAGTAGTCTCAGCTCGACTGGCCACATAGGCCCTGGCATAATCTAGGGCTACGGCATCAGTTTGCATTAGCAGGCCCTGTAGGTTGTAGCTGTGAATGAAGTATTTGTCTATAGATGGTTGGTTGATGGCAGTTTGTGGGGTTGAGCCTAACCTGCTAATTTGTGCAGAATTGAATATGAGGGTGTCGTCTAGTTTCCAGACTGCGTTAGCGTAGGTAATACCTGTGCCATCATCTGCAAACAAGGTAGGTGTTTGAGTTATTGATGTGGTAGCGGTTTGTCGATCTTTAAATACAAACTCTCCATTAAAATCAACATAGATAGCCCCATACTCTGACTGGGCCACAGTTTGCATGGCACCTAATGAAGTGCGTGCTGTGCCAGGATCTGCCTGTAATGTAGTTTGACCTGGATCGATAAGCCGCATTGATGCTGGCCAATCAATCTCATCTAATATCTGTTCAATACGTGTGCCTGATAGATCACCAGCGGTAGCGCCAGTAACTGTAGATATTTGTGCATTGTAGGCAAGGCGCATCGCATCTACAGCTTGTATGGTTGTGTAGGCAACCTCTGTGGCATCTTTAGGTTGTGTATTTAGGTAGGATGTAATAAAGCCTGAAAATATAGGGTAGGTAGTGCCACTGTAATTAGCTGTGATTTGCACCTTTTTCATAGGTGTCAATAATCCAAAATACGGCCCAGTCGAATTGGTTGGGTTGAAATCTCCATTTTGATCTACTATGCGTAAAGTTAATTGTCCAGTTTGGAATTGATCTGCTAAAGGGTTACGGCCTGTAGAAGTCTGGACTAAATTGACCCTATCTGATACATCGACAATCACAGAAACACCATCTGCCAATACGTTTGTCCCTAGTATGCCAATATCTAATTGCATAGCCTGAGCAGTGCTAGGGCCAGTGCTAAAGTTAATAATTGCATTTATTGTAGGGACAGCCATTATTGAATAGCCCCTGCTGTTGTAGTTGTGTAACCTGTTTTCTGTGAGACCTGTATGCTCTCTGCAATTAACTGAGCAAACCTATCTCCTGTAAATGAAGTGTCAAAAGATAAGCTAAATTGATTACCACCACCGCTAATAGCACTAACTGCTTGGCGCTCTGATGCCATGCTGGCTATAAATGCTGGGTTGCTTAGATTTAGTGCTGTGTTGGCTTCCATAGCTTTTTCTACTCTTAATTGATCTACTAAAGGTAATTGCTTAACCAAGGTAGGATCTGGAACAAATCCACCTGACACAATTTTGGCTAAAATAGCATCAAAGGCTTTGTCCACGGCAGTTTGTAATTTACCCATTTGCGCTGCTAGTGCCTGAGTTGCGCCACCAAATGCACTGGCCAACTCTGTAGCCTTCTTTGCAGCTTCTAATTCAGCGGCAATCTTCTTGGCTAAAGCCTCATTGTTATCTAGGATTGCTAACTTAGCCTCGATGCGTAACTTAGTCTCAGCATCGGTAGCCTCACCTAGTGCCTTCATTAAGCCTATGCGCTCTAGGTCAAACTTTTCGGCTAGCTTGTCTACCTCTGTCTTTTTCTTTAATTGTTCGTTTTCTAGTTTACGTAAATTAGTAACATTTTTTAATGCTTTAGTCTCTTGACGTAATTGGGCTAAATATGCCCGAGCGGATGAGCGCTCTTGGCCGCCTCTATCTAGCGTACCTCTTTTTGATGCGGTTATCTCTGCAAATCCTGAAAGATAAGCACCTAAAACTGGGATATTTTTCTTGTCAAATAAAACGCCACCGACTTTAGTGTTACCTAATTTTTTTAACTCATTTATTACTAATGCAATACCCACTACGCTATCTGCTACGCTTTGAGCAAAATCATCCATTTGTTTTGTAGCGCTACTAATGCTGGTGTCTCTAGCCAATAGTGACAGCGCATCTAGTAAACCTTTGCCGATAGTCTCTCTAGCATCCTCGGCTGCAACTGTGAGCAGACCCATCTTGCCTGCATAAGTATCTAATCTGGCTGTTGCTTGGCCTGCAAACTTTTTGTTTAGCTCGGCCATGATCTTGTTCATGTCGCCAGTCTTTAGCGTGGCTTTGCTTATGCCTGCACCTAACCTACTAAGGCCAGTAGTGTTACCACTAAAGCCACGTGTTAGGGCTGCGCTAACTTCGGTAAGTGATTTACCTGTGGCTGCGCTTATGTTTAGTGCTGTTTGTAAAGCATCTTGGCTCTTAGTAATAGATCCTGTAACTGTAAGTAATTGCTGAAATGCTGGGCGTAACTCATCATCTAATACGCCTGACAATTTTTGTAAGTTGCCTATGTAATTTTCAACACCTGGTGCGCTAAATTGAAATCCTGTATTTCTCAGCTGTACCTCTAAGGATTTAGCAGCCTTCTCATCGGCCATAAATGCAGCAACAGCCTTCTTACTAAATGCTAGTAATTTTTGTGCTGCAAACACGCTAGCAAAGGTTTTGCCTAGCTTCTGTACCTGTTGGTCAAATACCGATATTTCTTTTTTGCCTTTTTTTAATCCTTTATTATCAAAAGTGCTGACTGCACTTACAATTAAATTAGCCACTATGCTGCCTTACGTAGTTGTGTTTTTTTGTTAAAGTCTGTTGCAACTGTATTTATTGCAGAAACTACAGCAGGAATAACTTTGTTAGATTTTTCAAACCACGCTCTGTAAATAAGTCGGCCTCGTTGTTTGCCTTCACCCTTCATCTGGCTAATTGATTCAGCAGATTCTATAAATTGTATTCCAGCATTGGGGTTAAGACTTTCAGAATCAGATGAGCCTCGGCGGTTTTTACGTCCAGTAGTCTCAAAAATTGCGCCAGGTGCTGATATGTTTGCTACGTAAAATGCTGCTGCAAAGCCACTGCGATTGCGCCTATTTGTGCCAGCGTTGTATTTAATTAGAGATCTTGCTAAAGAATAATCGTATGCTGGAAATGCTCTAAATTTAATTGTTTCAGCTGAGGCAGTGCCCTTACCCCAGCCGCTTAATACCTCATCTTGGCGTGGTAAATAACCACGTGCTGTATCTCGAACAGTAAGCATCGCTGTTTTAATATCTTTAGCCATTTGCTTATTAAGTTCTGGCTCTACTTCTCTCATAGCCTTTTGGAGTTGCTTAACGCCGTTTACCACGACTGGCATTTCGGATCTCCTTAGCTCTATCGGTTAGCACCTGTATCATCGCTGCATACATTTCGCTATCCATATCAATAAACTCTCTAGGCGGTATCCCAGTCTCTACGCTCAGTTGAGCAATACTGTAAAGTATTGAAGACCGCTCAGTTATTTTTTTTCTTCGTCTAACACCTCGACAGTATCTAAACTGTCTATAAACTCAACTCCAAATATAGGGATCTGAGCGCCAGCCCTGCGTAAACATTCATAGGCTAACCAAAAGATTTCGGTCTGCCTTTCGTGTTCACGCAAGACTTTGCTAATACCTGATCCGTACTTTAACTCGAAAGCGTACTCGACACCTGGTGTTATCTTATGCTCTGATACTTCACCATTAGCCCTTGTTATCTTTAGCTTTGCCATTATTACTCCTTAGTTAAAACGCCACCGATGGTGACACTGTTATTGCGGAGTTTACTGTAAAGGACACACTTGATGTTGCAACTTCAGCCACGCCGCCTTGACCGATTGGGGTCAGGTTATTTACCAAGATTGAGAATTGGTAGGTTGGGTTTGTAGCTGATACGGCAGTGCCTTTAACAGTAATTACTGATACTGCTAGGGTCTTGCCAAAGGCTGCGCTTAGTGTCTCGTTTACCTGAGATGCTGCCCAGTCATTGATAAAGTCGATTGAGAAGGTTCCAGACTGTAGACCTGCCACAAACTTGTGTGCTGTATCGCCCATAGCGGTTACTTCTAGTTCGTCTACAATTTGATTGATAACAGCGTTGGTGACGTATGAGCTGATATCGATAGATGGTGTAGTAGGCGCAGCATTGGTAGCCAACTTAACACCTACGTTATTGTTTAAATAAATTGCCATACTTATTCCTCATCTTTCTTAGTTTGTGCAGTTGGTTTTGGTGCGTCTTTAATTTGGCCTGTCTTTTTCAAGAAGGCTAAGTCTTCTTCGTGTGTGCTCATTTTTAACTCCAGCTCGTTAGTATTGATACTGTTATTTCCGATGTTAATAAATCTCCACTAGCTGCGTTAGTTATAGCTGGAGCGGAGACACTTGATATGTTGTAAACCAGGGTAGATGCCGCTAGTTTAGTTGCTACTGCCACAATAAAATTCTCTATGCCTAATAGGTTGCCTTGATTGTCAAAGGCAGGGGTAGTTATTAAAATTTTAAAATTAGCCAGGGGTGCGATGCTTGTTTGGCTGTTATTGCTTGGCACAATATAAGGATCGCTAGGAGTCACAACTACGCTATTAGCTAACAAAGTTGCAGGTGGAAATGCAAAGGTAGACCATACGCCAGTGTTTGTGAGGGCGGTTGCTAGTGTGCCACGTAGGGTGGAGATCGCTGCCATTAGCCCACCAGTGATGCTGGACTTGAATACGGCTGGATGAGACCACGCACTCGGTTAATCAGCTGATAACCCATCCGATAGGGGCTGGCACTGATCCCATCCATACCGACCCCGCCTGTTTGGCTTACTTGTCTTGCTTGCCAGATGTCCACTGCAATTATCATCGCAGCTTCTCGTATTGCAGGGGTGCTCGCATAAGATTGGGTTTTGTGTTCTGGGCCTCTTGCGTTGCCATAAGGTACTACTTTATGAAAATTTTGATTGGCTGCTGTTTTTGCATATTGCACAAATGAATATCCGTTAGGGTAATTGGCTTGGCCATATTGATACATAAATACTGGAATTAAATTAGTAGTGCCTGTGCTTGGCGGTATTGTGCCAGTGATTGTGTAAGTGCCATTAAATGTGGAACCACAGGCAGTAACAGTTATTGATTGTCCTGTTACAAATGCGTTGGGATTAGCGAGCATAAGTGTCGCCACGTTATCTTGTAATGCTGTGCCTACTACTGGTGCATCATTGTGCCATAAGTATTGGCCAAGAAGGTCTTCTGCCGATTGGCAGCATTCTTCCACTGTCGCATCAGAATAAAGAGCACCAATACCAAGATTTGCCCTTAACTCGGCTGTCGTAACAAACGTTGCTGGCATCTCTACTCCTTTGCTAAAAGCTCCCTAGGGCTAGGGCTACTAAACCCTAGGGATTATTGATTTGTTGATGGGTCTTATCAGGTCTTCTTGTACTTGATAATTCCGTTAGGCATCTTGGCGATTGTTGCCATATATCCGTAGATTGCTACCTGTACTTGTAGGTTTGATACTACGTTGACAGACATGTAAGCCTGTGGTGAGCGATATACAGTAAATGCTTCTGGTGCAAGGATTACAGCAGAATCATCATCAAATGTAGTTGCTGAGAAGTTCTTGTCTACGTATAGATCAAGTCCTAGTACGTTACCACGAATCGATGTTGGATTAACTTGTCCGCCTGCGTTCATTGGTTGTAGCGCATTAAATACTGGGCGCTTTGTTGTGTCTTGCGCACCAATTAACGCACCCCATTGTGCTGGGTTAGCGATGTAATTCTGTGCAAAGTAACCTGTATTTGAATAAATAGTACGTGCGCCTTCTGTTGTAAATGCGACAATACCATCTAGATCAGCAGTTGTATTTGTACCATTCATGCCAGCTGCAAGTAACGCTGTTAATACAGTTGTATCGATTGTCTTTAAATAAGCTAGAGAGAGTTGATTTGTCAATTCCTCATAAAATCCAGGATACCCGCTGCGCTCTAGGAGCTCCACAGATAGCGTATTCATTCCAGAATACTTGGATACAGTTCCTGAAAGATACTGGCTGACCATATCTGTATTTGACACTGCGCCGCCTTCGGCTTCTACAGTTACAGTTGGTGCTACACCAGTTCCACCGCCACTTGAAGTAACAAGTGAAGGGATATTTATGGTAAGGCCTGTTGGGGGCAAAGTTCCCTGGCTGCAAGCATCAATAGCAGGTGTACCAAAGCGTGTATTAGTTACAAACTCTGTTAGATATTGTGTTGGATTAAATCCTAATCCATTGTTAGCAAAATCATCGGCAGCTGCAATAAATAGCTTTGAGTCATCGTTGCCTAATGCTGCTTTAATTTTGTGCTCTGTGTATCCACCCATTGATTGAATAGGTGTGCGCACTTTTGTAGAAATATATGGTGCTGTAATTGTAGGGCGAGCAGCTTCTACTGTAGGAGTAGCAGCCTCGACCTCTGTGCTTTGTGGCTCTGGTGCTTTGTCTTCCACAATAGCCTCGCTTTCTTTGGTTTCGATTGGTGTCTCTGCTTCGCTTTCGCTAGCAGCAACTTTAGTTACTTGCGCAGCTGTAAAGGCTGGCGATTCAACTAGGCTAACCTCACGTAGGGTTGCGCTAGTTACATATAAATAATCTTTTTTCTGTACAGACTTATTTACGTCTACTCCAACAGACAAGCCATCGATCAACTGCTCGCCTGCAAGGATTAGGGCATCTTGACCTTGCATCGATGCACTGATTTTAAACGATGCGTAAATGCCATCCTCTGCTTGATTAAATTTTTGCATCCTGCCAATAGGGCGCTCTGGGCTGTGCTGCATAAGCATCTTGACCTTGCCTGGGTCACCTATCTCGATTGATCCTTTAGCAAAAACTACTTTGCCTACTGAGGTATTGCCCACTTCTTCAAATGGCACAATTTTGCCAGCGATTACTCTGCGCTCTGTATCCGCAGCTTCTACTTGGCTACTGAATGTAAGTATCATCTTCTACTTCTCTCCCGTTAGGTGTTAGGCTTTCCATTTGTTTTGCATCCTCTATGTCAATTAAACCTAGAGATAACATTTTTTCTATTGCTTCTAGTCGCTTCATTGTGTCCGCACGTAAAAATGATTCTTCAATACCAAACTTAACTACGTGGCCACGTGGGGTAATGTCATCCATAGATAGGCGGTCTTCAATAGCACAAATAAACGGCTGCAGTGAGTAAGCGACAAACTCTTTGCGACCATCAATAATGTTTTGATATGTCATGCTGTTATTCATATCTGCGCTTATGTAATATGCAGGCACGTTCATTGCTCTGGCGATCTGTGTTGCTAGATATTGTTGCGCTTCGTTATACATCATATCTTTAGGAGAAAACCCTGTGGTTTCATAAGATAATGTGCTAGTCAAATATGCTGTAGATCTGTTTTGGCGACTTTGTTTCCATTGTGCTAATAATCCTGATACTTGGGCTTCTGGTAAATCTGCGCCAGTGTTTTTAATATAGCCAGATGGCATAGGGGTTTGAGCAGATACAGCTGCGGCTTTTTCAATATCTAGTGCTGATTGAATTGTGCGTGATGCAGTGTTTAATACACCTTGCGTTAATCCTTGAAATGTGACAAGTGACCCAATACCTGTCATTGGAGCTCTTACGCCATCTATAAAGTATTCTTCTATTTCTGTACCAAATTTATTTGTAGTAAATGTAACTCGATTATTAGCGACCCATTCAAATCGTGATGGTCTTAAATCATCTGCATATAATTCTGTAACTCGCCAATAAGCAACGCCATAAAATAAAAGACTATCGACAGTCCATGAAATCGTGACGGATCTTGGTTGCCGATAGTCTGGTTGATCTATCCAAAGAGGGTTCCCCAACTCCTCACCATTAGACTTTTTGTAAAGTTTTAATGGCAAGTATGAAACTACACCAGCTATTAAATTTCTGCAACGGCTAACTGCTGGTACTTGCATTGCAAAGTTACGATCTAACCCACCAGGGAAATTACCGACACCAGTTGTAAATGAACCATAGCCATAAGCTGTGTCCATAATGGCAGGGGCGTATTGCGCTTGTAGATTTTCAGTTTTTTTGGTTATACCCAAAGCAGACAATAGACCCATATGTATACTTTATACCATAAATCGGACTAATGGTGCAAGTTAGACAAAGATTTGTGCGGTTTGTTGAGGTTTAGTTAATTGACTTACAACCATGGCAAGTGATATGGCAGCTGTAACATCGCCAGCCGATTTTCTACGTATTATGCGCCAGCCTGCATCATTAGTTTTAGCGGCACAGTTATTTAAATGCTGTACTAGCTCTGCCTGACCTGAATGGACTACTCGATTATTGGCTAGGCCATCGGCAAGGTCTGAACATGCCTGGTAAAACGCTTGCCCTGATATATCGACCATGCGCCAGCCACTTTGTTCAAGCCTTGTAGCTATAGTTTGTGTGGCGTACTTGTCATAGCAGATGGTGTGTGGATGGTACTTACGTGCCCATTCGTTTATATCACTAGCCATTTTAATTTCATCTATTGCAATATCGCTATGCCACAGCTGCGCTAATCCTACTGCTATCTTTCCATCTTTGACTTGGCCCATAACGAGCGCCCCAGATCGCCTTGTCGGTGCAATATCAAATGCCATAATTGTTTGAGGCCCGACAGGTATCTCTAAGCTGCTATCGCTGCACGCCTCAATAGATCCATATACCCAAGGGCTCACAGTGCTATCTATCCACTGACATAACATTTCAGTACGTGTTGCCTCTATGCTGTTTGTGTTTACAGCTTCTTCTAGGGTTTGCTCTGTTACTAAATATCCGAGGGCGGGGTTTGCCATAGCCCAGGCTTTGCGATCATGTATTTTACAATGCTGTGGCGCTGACCATTCGTAATAACCTAAAGTAACTGGCGGATAAGACAAAGATCGTTCACGCAAATCATTTAGCACTGTACTAAAACCATCACCAGCGTTACTGGTCATTAAAGTCATAGAATTAGGCCTTGCACGTGTTACTGGTAATGCAGCTGTAAAGGCTTCTTCTGACCATTCACGTAATTCATCAAGATATAAGAAGTCCGCTGTTTTACCACGTGGTGCATCTCTAGTAGCTGCTGCAATTTCATACCTAGCGCCATTAAGTAGAGTTATAGATTCTTGACCATTAGCCAGGCGTATCTGTCTTACTTGATCTTTCAAAAATTGATTGTCTTCTATAGTAAATGCAACGTTTCTAAATGTATCTAGTGCCATATTGCGATTTGAGGACATGCCCAATACATTCTTAGAGCCCCATAAGAATAAATGTGACAATATGAGCATCCTAGCTAGGTGAGTCTTCCCTGATTGTCGACTGACAAGAATGAGTCCAGTCTTTTTCACCCACATATCTGCATCATCTACAGATAACAAATCTTCTAGCACCCAACGTTGCCAGGGAATTAACGGCATCCCAATTTTCTCAGCTAGATCTGCTACTTCTTGCGCTTTGCTATTACCTTTAAGTAACGGCGTGTGAATTCTTGGCTCAGTGCTGCCAATTAGCCCGACCCCTCGTGAGGTCTGTTTTATTTCCGTATCATTTTGCATCGAAATCAAGCGTATCAGGTTTATTAAATGGTGAGTCTGGCACTGTTCGGATCGTCTCAGGGAGAGAACGTTTCAGA
>Ga0208856_1000891_pt1 | contig 10096 bp, 7 predicted proteins | sample LakMenEpi13Jul12_FD_150690 | JGI IMG/M metagenome (GOLD analysis project Ga0208856, IMG submission 150690) | Freshwater microbial communities from Lake Mendota, WI - 13JUL2012 deep hole epilimnion (SPAdes) | ecosystem: Environmental > Aquatic > Freshwater > Lentic | place: Lake Mendota, Madison... | reverse complement strand
CGCTAAACCGGCATGTACTTCTCCAAAACAAGCAACACTAATCCATCCACTTTAGGTGTCCATAAAACAGGATTAACAGGAAATTCCCGTCTCTCTGACGTCAATTTATAGCCTCTGCGTTCATAGAACGCAATCAACTCATGTCGACAATGAATCACTTCCAAAACATAACGCTCAATAGGCCATTTCTGCGTAGCGTAGCATTCTGCATACTGTAATAATTGCTTACCAATTCCTTGACCTTGATAATGAGGATTCACGGCAAACATCCCCATTTCAACTTGACTATCGCTATACGTTAAACAAATTGAACCAATAATTTTATTTTGTGTTGTGCGACATAAAATAATTGCGTTATTTGAGTAAAGTAAACGCGAAATTTCTTCTAATTCTGTGCGACGACCCTCGAGTAAATCGGCCTCTGTTGTCCATCCTTCTCGGCTCGTTTCACCACGATAAGCCGCGTTGACCAATTCAACAATAGAGTGCGCATCATCAGCAGTTGCAACGCAAAAATTGAGCGTTAGCATTACGCTACCACGTTATTTTTTCTCGACAGCGTTAAACGTAAATCGTGTCCAACATGCCGAACATTTTGCCAATGAAAATGTGATTTATTTTGCATGGAGGTTAATTCAGGCAACACAAATATCCCACGCCCTTTATCGCCCAAAACACAAGGCGCCATATAAATCAGCCATTCATCGACCAAATTAGCTTCAAGCAACGCGCCATTCAAACTCGCGCCCGCTTCAACAAATACGTTATTGATTTCTTTTTGGGCAAGGAAAACCATCACCGCATGTAAATCAAGACGCCCTTGATAGTCGGGCAAAACATAAACCTCAAAACCTGCTTGCTCAAGTGTCGCTTTCTTAGCGGCGTTTTCACTGCAAGTGAGCACCCAAATTTGCCCGTCAATATCGCGCATTTTCGCGTTTGGCATCAGTTTTAATTGTGAATCCAGCACAATGCGAACTGGCTGTACCAAGGGGAAATCAACTCGGGCGTTGAGTGTTGGGTTATCAATTAACACCGTCCCAATGGCTGTTAAAATAGCACTGCTTTGTGCTCGAAAACGGTGAACATCTTCACGTGCGGGTGGAGAGGTAATCCATTGGCTTTCGCCATTCGCAAGCGCGGTGCGGCCATCTAAGCTCATGGCAATTTTACTGCGCACAAAAGGCCGTTTGCGTGTCATGCGTGAAATAAAACCTTCATTAAGTGCCTGAGCTTGTTCTTTGAGTACATCACAAACCACTTCCATGCCGACCTCTTTGCAGCGAGCCAAGCCTTGTCCAGCGACGAGTGGATTAGGGTCACGCATGGCAACCACTAAACGCGAAATCCCAGCAGTAATTAACGCATCACAACACGGTGGCGTGCGTCCATGATGGCTACAAGGCTCAAGTGTGACATAAGCCGTTGCGCCCTCAACAGACTGCGTCGCATGATTGAGCGCGTAAACTTCTGCGTGCGCCTGCCCTGCCCGCTCATGCCAGCCTTCACCAATGATTTCGCCGTTTTTGACAATCACACACCCCACGCGAGGATTCGGGTCAGTAGTATAAAGGCCGCGCTCAGCTAGAATTAACGCTCGCGCCATATAATGAAAATCATTTTTTTCGTCATTGCTCATGGCTGCTCTCGCTGTGTAAATTTGCAATCACATCATTAAATTCACTCACATCCTCAAAGCTACGGTACACCGACGCAAAACGCACATACGCGACGTGATCAATGTTGCGTAGCTCCTCCATGACTTTCTCACCGAGTAATTGGCTGGAAATTTCGTTATCTGTTTTTCCCATTAAACTGCGTTTAATCCGATTCACCGCCAACACAATCGTGTCACGATTAACAGGCCGTTTCTCAAGGGCTTTGAGGAAACCTGAATTTAATTTCCGCTCATCAAAAGGTTGGCGTGTCCCGTTGCATTTCACCACATCAGGCATATCGAGTTCGGCCACTTCGTAGGTGGTAAAACGCGATTTACAACCGCAACACTCCCGCCGTCGGCGTACTTGATCGCCTTCATTGGCAAGGCGTGAATCTAACACACGGGTATCGTTTTCAGCGCAAAAAGGGCAACGCATAACGTATCTATCCTAAAGAAAAATAAAATATCAATCGACTACAGACGAATAATCAATAATCAATGGCGCGTGATCTGAAAAATTGTCAGCTGTATAAATACTCGTCGCTTTAACCTGATTTTGCAATGACGCGCTAATAATATGATAATCAATACGCCATCCAACATTATTGGCTCTCGCCTGTCCTCGATTCGACCACCAAGTATATTGATCCACTTCTTGATTCACTAATCGAAACGCGTCACACCATTGATTGTCGCTAAAAAGTGCGTCCATCCATGCGCGTTCTTCTGGCAGAAAACCAGAATTTTTTTGATTGCCACGCCAATTTTTTAAATCAATGGGTTTATGTGCAATATTCCAATCACCACAAATCACAATGTCACGCCCTGTTTTTTCCAACATATGCAAATGCGCTCTAAATTTCTCAAGTACACCATATTTGAATGTTTGGCGCAGCTCGCCCGATGATCCAGAAGGTAAATAAAGCGATATAACACTTAAATTTCCAATTCGAGCCTCAATATAGCGTCCTTCAAAATCAATTTCCTCATCACCCATGCCATAAATAACCTCATCGGGTTTTTCTCGGCAATAAAGCGCGACGCCGCTATACCCCTTTTTCTGGGCATCATGATAAAAACAATGATACGACTCGGGATGAAACACGGCGGCATCGAGTTGCGCAATTTGCGCTTTTGTTTCTTGAATACAGACAAAGTCCGCATTCTGCTGCGCTAACCATGTAAAAAATCCTTTACGCTCAGCAGAGCGAATGCCGTTTGCGTTAAATGTAATAATGCGCATAAAAAATGAATCCATTGCGATTTGTAAGTTAAGCCGGTATCATACTCAGTTTTTTACTTATCAATGCCCGTTTGTGGCAATGCGAAAATACTATGAAACCAGAAATTCATCCTAATTATAAACAAATTACCGTATCTTGTGGTTGCGGTAATACTTTTGTGACCGGTTCTGCGTTGGCTAAGGATTTACAAATTGAGGTTTGTTCATCTTGCCATCCCTTCTATACAGGGAAACAACGCGTTGTTGACACAGCGGGTCGTGTTGATAAATTCAACAAACGATTCGGCAGATAAGATTTTCTTTCTTCTGCTTACAAAAAAGCCGATACGTTTTTTGCGTATCGGCTTTTTTTATGAGCGTGACTGAATTAAGCGTCGCTAGGCTCTTTCGCACGACGCGAAGTAGAGCTTAAACGTTTTTTGCTTTTGTCTTTTTTCGCGCCATCATCAAATTTAGGGAATTTTTTTCCTTCTGATGGTCTGCCTGCACTGCCACCCGCGCCAATACTTGAAATATTCAAAAGTTGACCCGCTACGCGAACTTTGCGCAATTCTTGCAACAATTCTTTAGGCATGCCAGCTGGTAATTCCACTGTACTGTAATCATCTTCAATACGAATTCGCGCAATATGGTCGCCATCAATGCCTGTTTCGTTGGCAATCGCGCCCACAATATTACCGGGTTTTACGCCGTGTGCATGACCCACTTCAATGCGGAAAGTTTCCATTTCGATATTCGCGCCACCAAAATCACGCTTAGGACGACGCTCACCGCGTTCTTCGCCGCGTCTTGCAGGACGCTCACCACGCCCCGCGCCAGGTCCTTCTGAGCGAGAATCTCTGCGTGCTGGACGATCATCACGATCGCGGTCACGCTCTGATACTTTTTTGGGCGGCGACATCAACAAAGGCTCATCGCCTTGCACTAATTTCGCCAGCGCTGCGGCAATTTCAAGCGCGGTGACGTTATGTTCGCGCTCATATTGCTCAATTAACTGCGTAAAGAAACTGAGTTCATGTGCAGCGAGGGTATCCGTAATATTTTGTTTAAAGCGGTTAATACGTTTGTTGTTAATGATTTCTGTTGAAGGCAGATCCATTTGCTCAACTTTTTGTTTCGTTGCGCGTTCAATGTTCATTAACAATTTACGCTCACGCGGTGCGATAAACAAAATCGCATCACCCGTCCGTCCCGCGCGGCCTGTACGACCAATACGGTGAACGTAAGATTCGGTGTCGTAGGGGATATCGTAATTTAAAACGTGCGTAATTCTGTCCACGTCAAGCCCACGTGCCGCAACATCTGTAGCAATTAAAATATCAAGTTTGCCATTTTTTAAATGACTAATCGCGCGTTCACGCAAACTTTGCGACATATCGCCGTTAATAGCTGCCGCAGAATAACCACGCGCTTCCAATTTTTCAGCCAGTTCAATCGTTGCCGTTTTGGTGCGCACGAAAATAATCATGCCTTCAAAGGTTTCGGCTTCCAAAATACGTGTTAACGCATCTAATTTATGCACGCCACTAACCAGCCAGTAACGCTGACGAATATTTTCCGCAGACGCTGTCGTCACTTTAATGGTGACGTGTTCAGGTTCATGCAAATATTCTTGCGCAATTTTGCGAATAGCTGTTGGCATAGTCGCTGAAAATAACGCAATTTGGCGATTTTCAGGTGTTTGATCTAAAATCCATTCCACGTCATCAATAAAGCCCATTCGAAGCATCTCATCCGCTTCATCAAGCACTAAAAACTTTAAATTTTCAAGTTTCAATGTGCCTTTGCGCATGTGATCCATCACGCGTCCGGGCGTTCCAACCACCACTTGTGCACCGCGTTTGAGCTGGCGCAACTGTGTTCCATAATCTTGTCCACCGTAAATTGGCAGAACGTGAAAATCTTTCATGTGTGACGCATAACGCTGAAACGCTTCAGCCACCTGAATAGCTAATTCACGTGTTGGCGCTAAGACTAAGACTTGGGGTTCTTTTTGTTTTAAATCAATACGTGACAAGATAGGCAACGCGAAAGCCGCTGTTTTACCGGTACCGGTTTGAGCTTGCCCCAAAACGTCTTTACCGTCGAGAATATAAGGAATAGTCTGCGCTTGAATGGGAGAGGGCGTTTCGTAACCAATGTCTTTGAGCGCTTTAAAAAGCGGCTCAATAAGACCTAAATCACGAAATGACAATGGAGGGGATGTATCGTTAGACATAATGTACCTGTTGCATAATTTGAATGCGCTGATCGCGCGGGGAGGATAATTGTTTCCAATAGCCAAATTATAGCGCATTTGCAAGCTATTCTGCTAATTTAGCCATTTTTAAGGATTTGCTTGTTATAATATAAACAAGTTAGAACATTTCATTTTCAATTCCTCAAATTAGAGAGCTTTCATGATTCAAGGTAGTATCGTTGCGTTAGTGACCCCCATGGATAACAACGGTGTCATCGATACCGACAGTTTAGCGGCGTTGTGTGAATTTCATATTGCGCAAGGCACTGACGCACTGGTTGCTGTAGGCACCACTGGCGAGTCGGCAACATTAAGTGAAGAAGAACATTGCGACGTCATTAAATTTATCGTCAAACAAGTGGCTGGACGCATTCCGGTCATTGCTGGCACGGGATCCAATTCCACCACAGAAGCTATTAATTTAACGCGCAAGGCTAAAGAACTTGGTGCTGATGCGTGCTTAATTGTGACGCCTTACTACAACAAACCTACGCAAGAAGGCCTGTATTTACATTATAAAGCCATTGCCGAGGCTGTCGATATTGCGCAAATTTTGTACAACGTCCCCGGTAGAACTGCCTGCGATATGTTGCCCGATACGATTGGACGTCTTGCAAAAATTCCAAACATTGTTGGCGTAAAAGAAGCGACGGGGGATTTATCGCGCGTAAAACAAATTCGTGATTTAACGTCGCCTGATTTTGCTATTTACACAGGTGATGATGCCACTAGCCGTGAATTTTGCTTACTCGGTGGCAATGGTAGCATTACGGTAAGCGGAAATGTTGCGCCCCGTTTAGTGCATGAAATGATTACTGCAGCGATGGCAGGGAATGCGGAAATTGCCGCTGACATTGATACAAAATTAGCCGCGTTACATAAGACGTTATTCATTCAAGCAAACCCGATTCCTGTGAAATGGGCCGTCGCTGAAATGGGTTTAATGCAAAAAGGCATTCGTCTGCCACTAACATGGCTCACAGAAGAGTGTTTTGAGCCTGTTCGCGTTGCCATGCACCAAGCAGGCGTTTTGTAAAATGAAAAAAATCACCCCAGTCATTGCGTTATGTGTTGCCAGCGGTTTAAGTGGATGCTCGACAATACAAAGTTGGTTTCCCGATAAAGAAAAGGATTATCAATTTACGAGCGAACTTCCACCGCTTGTGATACCACCTGATCTCATGCATAAAGCAAAAACGCCTTCGCGCGTTGCCACACCGCCTCTTGCTGTTGAAAAAATGCCCATTGAAAAAACGCCTGAATTACCCGCAAGCGTTGCAAAGCAGCCTATTGATAATCGCCAGCCTGTTAATTCCGATACGATTCCCCTCAATCGTGATGACATTCAGTTAACGCGCAGTGATGATAAAACTTCACAATTTTCCTTAAATGTACCTTATGAGCGAGCTTTCCGTATTGTTGGAAAAGCGATTAGTCGTAGCGGAATTGAAGTTCTTGAGCGAAGCGAAGAAGCGAAAACAATCAAAATTCAAGTGACTCAAGCGCCTACCACGCCTGTTGAAAAATCGTTTTTAGATGAAACGCTGTCCATGTTTGACATTTTTGAAGCCGATGAAAAAATTTATGTCATTGAATTTACCGAAAACAATGACAAAACATCAGCCATGTTACTTTCAAGCAATTTAAAACCTCTCACGCAAAGCAATGCCGTTTTTATGCGTTTATATGACTCAATTCAAACCGATTTGCGTAAATGATGTTTATTCTTCTCCAAATAATGTAAATGCGAAAAATTTTTATATTTCTTGTGAAAAATTAATTTCTAATAAACACAACCTAATTTACATAACCTTTTTTTAAAGTTAATTCAAAACCTCATGCAAAAATTCATTAGCACCGCCGCATTATCTGATTTTCGTTTAGAAAAATTACTCGCTGACTTGCAAACTGTGCAAGCTGACATTCAAAAAGTGGCTGCCCGTTTTGTTCATTTTGTATCCGGAGAACTCACGCAAGAAAATAAAGACGTACTTGATCAACTCCTCAGCTATGGCGCTCCTCATTATAATAATGACAGCGAAGGTGAATGTCTGCTGATTGTTCCGCGCTCGGGAACCATTTCACCTTGGTCGAGTAAAGCTACCGATATTGCACAGCGTTGCGGACTTCATGATATTAAACGTATTGAACGCGGTATTGAATATTTTATTGTCAGCGGAACGCCTTTAAATGAAAACGTCGCGGCTAAATTGCATGATCGTATGACGCAAACAGTTGTCTATCATCAAGAAAATTTAGACTTATTTGCAGAGCACCCGCCACTTCCGCTTCTCCATGTAGATATCATTCATCAAGGCCGAGATGCGCTTGTATTAGCGAATACGGAACTTGGTTTAGCGCTTTCGCCAGATGAAATTGATTATTTAACGCAAGCATTTACGCAACTCGACCGCAATCCAACGGATGTCGAATTGATGATGTTTGCGCAAGCAAATTCCGAGCATTGCCGCCATAAAATCTTCAATGCCGATTGGACAATAGATGGCGTTGAGCAAGCGCAATCGCTGTTCAACATGATTCGCCACACGTCTGAAGTTAGTCCGCACGGTATTTTATCGGCTTATCATGATAATGCATCAGTAGTTGAAAATGCGCATACCGATGTCTTTATTCGCAATCCCCACACCGGTGAATATGCTTACACGCAAGAAGCGTCGCATTTACTCATGAAAGTGGAAACACACAATCATCCAACGGCTATTTCGCCCTATTCAGGCGCGGCAACAGGTAGTGGTGGTGAAATTCGTGATGAAGGCGCAACGGGCAGAGGTTCAACGCCCAAAGCGGGGTTAACGGGTTTTTCAGTTTCCCATCTTCATGTACCCGATTTTGCGCAGCCATGGGAACAACAGCATGGCAAACCTGAGCGTATCGCCAGTGCACTCGATATCATGCTTGACGGGCCGCTCGGCGGTGCTGCATTTAATAACGAATTCGGTCGCCCTAATTTGACCGGCTATTTCCGCACATTTGAACAACCCGTTTTAAACGAAGAAAATGCCCTACGCGGCTACCATAAACCGATTATGATTGCCGGCGGCGTGGGCAGTATTCGTCCGATGCTCGTCAAAAAACAAGCTATTCCAGCTGGCTCACTTATTATCATCTTAGGTGGTCCTGCCATGTTAATTGGTCTTGGCGGTAGCGCGGCATCCTCGCAAGCATCAGGTGAAAGTTCGGAGTCGCTGGATTTCGCCAGCGTTCAGCGTGAAAACCCTGAAATGCAGCGTCGTTGCCAAGAAGTGATTAATCACTGTAATGCGCTGGGTGAAAATACACCGATTGTGTCTATTCATGATATTGGTGCAGGCGGTTTATCGAATGCGGTGCCTGAAATTATTCATGATTGTGAGCGTGGTGGTCGATTTGAGTTGCGCCATGTTCAAAATGCGGATTTAGGCATGTCACCTATGCAAATCTGGTGCAATGAAGCGCAAGAGCGTTATGTCGTTGCGATTAGACCCGAATCACTGGATTTATTTAAAACCTTCTGTGAACGTGAACATTGCTTATATGCGGTCATCGGTGAGGCTACTGACGAAGAACATTTGAGTTTGTCCGATAATTTACTTCATGATCAAGCCGTTGATCTGCCCATGTCCGTGCTTTTTGGTAAACCACCTAAAATGCACCGCACTGTTGAACACGTTGCGCCTAATGTCGCAGCATTCAATACCGATGACATTGAACTCGCTGAAGCGATTGATCGTGTTCTCGCGTTTCCAGCGGTAGCCGACAAGAGTTTTCTGATTCACATTGGCGATAGATCTGTCACAGGACTTGTTGCGCGTGATCAAATGGTCGGTCCTTGGCAAATTCCAGTGGCCGATGTCGCAGTCACCACATCCGGCTTTCAAGCGACTACAGGTGAAGCCATGGCCATGGGCGAGCGCACACCGATTGCGGTCATTAACGCCCCTGCCTCAGGCCGTATGGCAATTGGTGAGGCGTTAACCAATTTAGCTGCTGCGCGAATTGATAGCGTGCGCGACATTAAATTATCTGCAAATTGGATGGCCGCTGCAGGCGTTGCTGGTGAAGATGCGGCGTTATTTGATACCGTCAAAGCGGTGGGACTTGAGCTCTGCCCTGCTCTTGGCATTGCCATTCCTGTCGGCAAAGATTCACTATCAATGAAAACCGTGTGGCATGATGAATCGGGTGAAAAAACCATGACGTCACCGCTGTCACTGATTATTACCGCTTTCGCGCCTGTTTTAGACGTTTGCAAAACGTTAACGCCACAGCTACAAGCGATTGAAAATAGCGTGTTGTTGCTTATTGATTTAGGCGCAGGGAAAAATCGTTTAGGGGGCAGTGTTCTCGCGCAGGTTTACAACCAACTCGGTGATAACGCGCCAGATGTAGACGATGCCGCGCGTTTAAAAGCCTTTTTCGAATCCATTCAAACGCTCAATCAACAGCAAAAATTATTAGCGTATCATGATCGCTCTGATGGCGGTTTGCTTGCTGTCGGCGCTGAAATGCTGTTTGCAAGCCGACTTGAAGTCAATCTTGTATTAGATGCCCTAAGCGCGGATACACTCAGTAATTTATTTAACGAAGAATTAGGAGCTGTCGTTCAAGTACGCAGCGAAGACGTTGACGATGTTAAAAGCTTACTTACACAAAATGGCTTAATTGATTGCGTATTTGAAGTCGGTCATGTGGGTTCACATGAAAACCAACGTTTAACCATTTCACAAGCCGGTGAAGTCGTTTACAGCGCACCCCGCGCACAACTGCAAAAAACATGGTCAGAACTTAGTTACCGTATGCAGGCGTTGCGCGACAATCCAACCTGTGCGGAGCAAGAATTTACACAGATTGATAATGACGCCGATCGCGGTTTACACGCCCTACTCACTTTTGACGTCAAAGAAGACATTGCTGCACCCTTTTTAAGCTTAAATCGTCCCAAAGTCGCTATTTT
>Ga0208856_1000888_pt1 | contig 10108 bp, 9 predicted proteins | sample LakMenEpi13Jul12_FD_150690 | JGI IMG/M metagenome (GOLD analysis project Ga0208856, IMG submission 150690) | Freshwater microbial communities from Lake Mendota, WI - 13JUL2012 deep hole epilimnion (SPAdes) | ecosystem: Environmental > Aquatic > Freshwater > Lentic | place: Lake Mendota, Madison... | reverse complement strand
CTGCCGCGATCGGCTCACGACGGCGATGATGATCGGCACGAGGAGCACGAAGCCCACGCCGTAAAAGAGCGGGATGCCGACGATGAATCCTGTGAGCGCCATCGCCCAGGCCATGTGCTTCTCGCCAAACGCCTTCACGAGCGTGTCGGCGATCCGCTGGGCGGCGCCGCTCTCCACGACGAGTTTGCCGAGCATCGCCCCGGTGACGATCACGATCGCGAGCGTGCCGAAGATGTCGCCGATGCCCTTGCGCACGGCGCCCGCCACATCGCCGGCCGGCATGCCGAGCGGCACGGCCGCCGCCGCCGACACGAGGACGAACGCCAGGAAGGGATGCACCTTCGCCCAGACGACGAGCGCCACGAGGACGGCGATGGCGGCGGCGATCACGAGCAACGCGGGCATGCTGGAGGCTCCTGCGGTATTTCAGGGGCGATAGCCTACGCGGAGACGCGGCGCCCGGCACGCCCGCCCCCGAAGCCCGACACTTGCCAAATACTATACGCCCGTATACTTTCTCCGGAATTCCGCCCTGTGCGGCCGTACGATACAGTGTCGTGCGGCTGCCGATGCCAGTGTTTCGGTTTTTCTGTCGCTGACCTCTGCTGGTTTCCTGAGCCTGTTCGAGACCGCCCGATGGCCACGCTTCCCGCCGACATCGTTGCCGCCTCCCGACACCGGCTCACCGTGGCGGAGTTTCAGCGGATGGGCGAGGCCGGAATTCTCGCGCCGGACGACAGGGTCGAACTGATCGCCGGAGAGATCATCGACATGTCCCCCATCGGCAGCCTGCATGCAGCGCTCGTGGCCCGCCTCGCCGCGAGTTTCAGCCAGCGTCTCGGTGAGTTGGCCATCGTCCGCGTTCAAAACCCGCTCGCGCTCGACGACACGAGCCAGCCGCAGCCCGACGTCACGATCCTGAGGCCGCGATCCGATTTCTACGCAGCGGGCCATCCGGGCCCTGCCGATGCCCTGCTCGTGGTGGAGATTGCCGACACGACGCTCCCCTTCGACCTCGAGGTGAAGGTGCCGCTCTACGCGGCCGCCGGCATCCCCGAGGTGTGGGTGATCGAGGCCCTGTCGCGGAGGACGCATGTCTTCCGCCGGCCGGAGGCGGGCCGGTTCCTCGAGCACGAGATATTCGAACCCGACCGCCCCCTCACCTGCGGCGGCAGCATGGCCGGCCGCGATGCTCTCGCCGGCATCGAATTCACGCTCGGCTCGCTCCTGCCGCAGGCGTGAGTTGCAGTTCGATCGTGACGTCAGTCGCCGGCCAAGGTTCTCGTCGATTGCCGGACCGCCTGGATTCCACGTTGACCAGCAGACGTCCTGATACATATACTGAACGCACGTTCCGTCAGAACCTTGCGAGCGAGTCTCACGACGATGCCTCTGACTGAATTTGATCAGCTGCCACTTGCCGCCAATGACCGTGCCGCCGTGCTCGAAGCAGCCGAGTGCCTCGCCGCACTTTTGCCAGTCGAGCGTGTCGTGCTCTACGGCTCGAAGGCTCGCGGTGACGATCGTCCCGACAGCGATATCGATCTGCTGATTCTCACCAGCCGGCCATTGACCGTCGCCGAAGGCTTCCAGGTGACCAACCTGATGCAGCCCGTGCAGCATCGCCATCACTGTATCATCAGCCCTCTACGGCTGAGTGCCGATGAGTGGTATCACGGCGTGTATCAGGTGCTGGGCATTCGCCACGAGATTGATCGCGACGGCATCGACGTGCCGCTGGCTCCCCACGCACGGTCGATTCGCCGTCCGGAGGCTGTCTCACGATGAGCCCGGACGAGGCCCGCGCCCGCGTGATAGCGTGGTCGATCGAGCGGGCACGCGTGCGGCTGGATGCAGCGGAACGCGAACTCGAGGCCGGGGTGCCGCAACTCGCGGCAGACCACGCCTATTACTCCTGCTTCCATCTTCTCTCGGCGATTTTTCTGCAGGAGGGGCTGACGCTCAAACGCCACTCGGCGGTGCGGTCTGCCCTGCATGAGCGATTGATTCAAACGGGCCGTCTTGATCGATCCTGGGGCAGTGTCTGCGACCGGCTGGCGGAACTACGGACGAAGTCGGTGTATACCGCGCTTTTTTCGCTGGATGTGGCGACTGGTCGAACCGTCGTGGATGACGCCACGAAACTGGCGGCCGAACTGCAGAGGATGCTCCCTTCGACATAAGTGACTCTACCTGCGGCCTGGCGTGCGCGGTGCGCCGCGCTCCTCGCCGGCGAGGCCCTGCCAGTGGTCGCGGTAGGCCCGCGGGGCGAAGCCCGTCTTCTTCTTGAAGAGCTTCGAGAAGTGATAGGGGTTTCGAAACCCGAGGGCCGTGGCCACCGCCTTCACCGAGAGCGTCGAGTTGCGCAGCATCTCCTCGGCGCGGCGGATCGTGAGCTGGAGGTGATAGGCATACGGGCTCTGGCCGGTCCGATCCTTGAACGCCCGAAAGAAATTCGTGCGGCTCATGCCCGAGCCGGCCACGAGGTCTTCGATGCCGGGCATCCCGGCCGAGTCGGCCTCGAGCGCGAGCCGCGCACGGCGGATCACCTGCTGCACCTGCGGCACGCGCTGCCGCGGCGCCGCGGCCTCCTGCAAGCGTGCGAGAATCTCCATCGTCTTGGCCGCCGCCACCACGCCGCAGTTAGCCGAGCCCGACCGCAGGCCGTCGAGCAACTGGCGAAACGCATCGAGCAGCTGCGCGTCGACGCCTGTCCGCACCACGGCCCGGGCGGGCCCGAACACTCCGGCCGAGAGGAGCCGCAGGGGAATCTCCCCGTGGAAGTGCACCCAGTAGGTGCCCCAGCCGGTGTCGCGCCGCGGCCGGTAGCGGTGCCACGTGCCGGGAAACACGAGCGCCGCATCCCCGGGGAGCAGGTCCATGAGGCCCGTGGCCTGCGAGTCGAATTCCCCCGCGCCGTGCGTCACATACACGACGGCAAACTCCGCGAGCACGCGGCCCGCCTCCCAGGTGTAGAAGTGGCCGGGCGGATGGCGGCGGCGCGGAATCGGATCGGCCCCCGCGGCGGCGGGCTGGAAGCCGCCACCGGTCACCCACAGGCCCCAGGCCTGGTCGCGCGGATCGACCGCCAGATATCGGAAGTATTCCTTGGCACGTTCTGCCATCCCCACACGATACCACCGTCGGCCTGCGGCCACGGTCACAGAGATGCGATTCGCTTGAAAACGTGCTCACACGGCTGAAGTCGGCCCTGACCCGAGGACAATGGCAAGCCGTACAAAAACACATGGCCTCGTACTTTGGGGCATTCCCGCATCCGGGCGGCGATGGCACACTCAAGGGTGCGGCGCGACGCCGTGCAGGGCCCCCACGCTTGGAGAGATCCCATGGCTACACCATCCCCACGCCCCACCGCGGTCTCCCGCCGCTCGTTCACGGCCGCAGCCGCCGCCACGCTCTCCACGACGATGGTTCATTCGTCGCTCGCCGCGGCCGACACCCGCGAACTGCGGATCGGCGTCATCGGCTGCGGCGGCCGCGGCTCGGGGGCGATCAACGATTCGCTCTCGATCAACGAGGGCGTGAAACTCGTGGCCACGGCCGACCTCTTCGGCTCGAAGTGCGCGTCGCTCTGGAAGGCGATGCGTGAGGCCCACCCGGGCAAGGTGGCGAGCGCCGACACGATCCACGAAGGGTTCGATGGCTATCGCCGCATCCTCGACGACCCCTCGATCGACCTCGTGCACGTCACGACGTCTCCCGGCTTCCGGCCGTCCTACACACTGGCCGCCGTCGAGGCTGGCAAGCACGTGTTCACCGAGAAGCCGGCGTGCGTCGATCCGGCGGGCTACCGCGTCTGCCTCACGGCCCACGACGCGGCCGTCGCCAAGGGCACGGCGATCGTGGCCGGCACGCAGTATCGCCGCCAGGTGAACTACCTCGGTGCGATCGAGCAGATCCGCAACGGTGCGATCGGCGACGTGATCGGCGCCACGGCTCGCTACTGCGCCGGCGGCATCTGGTATCGCCCACGGACCGAGGGGATGAGCGACGCCGAATACCAGATGAACAACTGGTATCACTTCGTCTGGCTCTCGGGCGACCAGATCGTCGAGCAGGCGGTGCACAACCTCGACACGATGAACTGGGTGATGGACGCCAACCCCGTGGCCGCTTTCGGGTCGGGAGGCCGGTTCACACGGCCCGACGACAGCGAACTCTGGGACAGCTTCAGCATCAACTACGAATATCCGGGCGACCGCATCGTGTCGTTCATGTGCCGGCAGATACCGGGCGCGGCCACGGACGTGTCGAACGTGGTCTACGGCTCGAAGGGCGAGTGCCACATCGGGGCGGCGAATGCCGGCTCGCGAATCTTCGATCGGGCCGGCAAGGAGGTGTGGGAGATGAAGGGCAGCATCGCCGACGCCTACAAGCAGGAGCACAAGGACCTCGTCGATTCGATCCGCGCCGGCAAGCCGATCGTGGAGCTGCGGCAGATGGCCGACAGTTCGCTCGTGGCTGTGATGGGCCGGATGGCCGCCTACACCGGGCAGAAAGTATCCTGGAAATTCCTCACGGAGGAGTCGCAGCTCGACCTCTTCCCCAAGGATCTCACCTGGACGTCGTCGCTGCCGCGGCAGGCGCCAGCGGTGCCAGGAAAAACAAACCTCATCTGAAAGGACGCGCTCGCACCATGAAGCCTTCCCCATCCGTCGTGCCGTCCGCCCCGATCTACCGCGGCCCCCTGCCCCACGTGCACGCCGTCGAGCGGCTGCCCGTCACGGTCTACGACCAGCCGGGCGATGCCAGCCGCGCGGTGGCCCGCGAGATCGCCGACCTCGTGCAGTCGCGCGCCGCGTCAGGAAAGACCACGGTGCTCGGCCTGGCCACCGGCTCCACGCCCGTGGGCGTCTACGACGAATTGATCCGGCTCCACCGCGAGGAGGGCGTGTCGTTCAAGACGGTCGTCACGTTCAACCTCGATGAATACTGGCCGATGCAGCCCGACGCCCTGCAGAGCTACCACCGCTTCATGCGGGAGCACCTCTTCGACCACCTCGACATCCCCACGGCCACTATTCATATCCCCGACGGCACGCTCGCCCGAGCCGACGTGGCGGCTGCCTGCGCCCGCTACGAAGAGGCGATCCGGGCCGCGGGCGGCATCGACCTCCAGATCCTCGGCATCGGCCGCACGGGCCACATCGGCTTCAACGAGCCGGGCAGCGCCATCGACAGCCGCACGCGGCTGATCACGCTCGACAGCGTGACGCGGTCCGACGCCGCCAGCGACTTCTTCGGCGAGTGGAACGTGCCCCGGCAGGCGATCACGATGGGCGTGGGCTCGATCCTCGACGCCCGCCGCGTGGTGCTGCTCGCGTTCGGCGAGCACAAGGCCCCAATCGTGCGTAAGGCCGTGGAGGAGCCGCCGTGCAGCCACGTGTCGGCGAGTGCCTTGCAGCAGCACGCCGATGCGAAATTCGTGCTCGACCGGGCCGCCGCGGCCCGGCTCACACGGTTCGAGGCGCCGTGGGTCGTGGGGCCGCTCGATTCGATGGGCCTCGAGTGGACCGATGCGGTCGTCCGCAAGGCGGTGATCTGGCTCGCCCTCACACTCGGCAAGCCGATCCTCAAGCTCACCGACGAAGACTACAACGAGCACGGCCTCCAGGACCTGCTCTCGCACCGCGGGAGAGCCTACGACCTCAACATCGAGGTCTTCCGGGCGATGCAAGACACGATCACCGGCTGGCCGGCCGGCAAGCCGGGCACGCCGCGGCGGATCCGCGGGCTCGACGCCAACGCCGAGGCCAAGAAGGCGACGGAGTTTCCCAAGCGGGTGATCGTGTTCAGCCCGCATCCCGACGACGACGTGATCAGCATGGGCGGCACGTTCATCCGCCTCTGCGAGCAGGGGCACGAGGTGCACGTGGCCTACCAGACGAGCGGCAACATCGCCGTGTGGGACGAGTCGGCCGATCGGCATGTGGACTTCGTGGAGGAGTTTTGCAAGGCGTTCGGCGTGGGAGCGAAAGCCGGCGAGGTCGCCGACAAGATCCGCTCGTTCCTGAAGTCAAAACCTGCCGGCGCGATCGACCTGCCTGAACTCCAGGCCGTGAAGGGCTTGATCCGCCGTACCGAAGCGCGGGCCGGTGCCCGCTACTCGGGCGTGAAGCCGGGCAACATCCACTTTCTCGACCTGCCCTTCTACGAGACGGGCACCGTGCGCAAGAAGCCGATCGGTCCCGACGACATCGCGATCACCGTAAAGCTCCTGGAGCAGGTAAAGCCGCACCAAGTCTACGCCGCCGGCGACCTCTCCGACCCGCACGGCACCCACCGCGTCTGCCTCGCCGCGATCACGCGGGCGCTCGACGAGGTGAAAAACCGCGACTGGGCGAAGCAGTGCGAACTCTGGCTCTACCGCGGCGCCTGGCAGGAGTGGGAGCCGCACGAGATCGAGATGGCGGTGCCACTCTCACCCGACGAGGTGGAGCGGAAGCGGATGGCGATCTTCAAGCACGAGAGCCAGAAGGATCGGGCCCTCTTCCCGGGCCCGACCGACCCGCGCGAGTTCTGGCAGCGGGCCGAGGACCGCAACCGCGACACGGCGCGGCTCTACGACAAACTCGGCCTCCCCGAATACGAAGCCATCGAGGGCTTCGTGCTCCACCGCGGCTGACGCTGCCGCGTCCCCTTTTTCTCAGGCTGCCGCGTCGAGCATCGTGCCATCGCACCAGATCCGCACCTGCTTCGAACGGGCGTAGGATCGCAGCTCGGGCGAAATAACCTTGCACGCGACCAGCGGAACCGCGGCAAGGCCGGCCTTGCGGAGGATGCCCGCCCTCTTCGCGGCGCGATCGATGTCGTCGACGCCGCAGGTTGCCGACACTTCCGCGACCACATGGCTCGCAACCCCGTCGATGATTCCCGACGCAATCGCATCCACCCGCAGCACCTCATCAGCCTCGTCGGGGTCGACGGCCTGCTCGATTGCATCGAGCACCTCGTCGTTTCTCAACAACCTGCCCCGCCGCATCAGCCGGCCGAGATAGGAGGTCAGTCGGTCACGAAACTGGAGCTCGAAGGTGGAGCCCAGCACCGCATCGAGCCGGGCAGCATGACGCTCTCCCTGACTCACCAGCGACTGCACCGCCCTGGTGAGCTCGGAAACCTGACCGTCGGTGCGATCCTGCGACTCCGTGAGTTTTGCAAGCTGAACGTCGGTGCGAGCCTGCGCGTCCGTGAGTTTTGCAAGCTGAACGTCGGTGCGGGCCTGCGCGTCCGTGAGTTTTGCAAGCTGCACGTCGGTGCGGGCCTGCGCGTCCGTGAGTTTCGCAAGCTGACCGTCGGTGCGGGCCTGCGCGTCCGTGAGTTTTGCAAGCTGAACGTCGGTGCGAGCCTGCGCGTCGGTGAGTTTTGCAAGCTGAACGTCGGTGCGATCCTGCGACTCAGCGAGCCGGTCGACTGCCGCCGTGAGCTCGTGAAAGTCTGCCTTGGTCACCGTCTTGCTCAGTTCCTCGAACATCGGCCCGAGCGTGTGGGCAAGCGACTTGGCGGCCTCCTCCCCGAGAGACGTCCGGAGATCCTCGTAGATGCGGAATGTGTTCATGGAAGACAATCCCAATAGGCCCGATAGGCTCGCACTACCGATGCCTTGAGTGTACGGACGTATATTTTATCCGTCAACTCTCTTCCTGGCCGGAGGCTGTGCCGTGGGACCGGACCGTCGTCATGTCCAACACTCCCGCTCCGGACGCTTTTTGAGGCCGTTGGCCTCGGCGTCGGGCTTGCCGCCGCTCGTGAACGTTTCGGTAGCCGGATCGAACCCGAGCGTGCGGCCCAGGATCCAGGAATTCGCCGCGGCATGGGCGACGACATGCGATCGCCGCATCACGCCGGCGTTGCAGACAGCCGGCCGCCGGCTCTTCACGCAGTCGAAGAAGTCGCGGGCATGAGCTGCCGCGTCGGTGCCCTTCACCCGCTTGACGGCATCGGGAAATTCGGAAGCCAGCGTCGCGGGCTCCACGTCGACCAGGCCGGCATCGCCCGTCGAGATCCAGCCCTCCCGGCCCACGAATCGCACCGGGCAGGTACCGAGCTGCGTGTTGAACTGCGGCCCACGGTCCTTGAAGGGATCGGCGAGGAAGTGGAGGGTGAGAGAGACGCCGTCGGCGTACCGACAGACGATGCCGGTTTCAGAAGGCGTGAACTCGACCGGACCGGTGCCGTCGGCCCCCTTCACCCACTGGCAGATGTCGACGGTGTGCACGCCCCAGTCGAGCAGTCGCGCCCCGGCCTCGAAGTCGTAGATGCCCCGCCAGCCGCGTCCAAGATACTCGGCGTTGTAGGGACGCCACGGCGCTGGCCCGAGCCACGCATTCCAGTCGCACAGCTCCGGATCGGGTGTCGGCTGTGCGGGAAGCCAGTTGTTGTTGAGCGACGGCATGTAGACCGACGCGTGCATCTCCGTGAGGGCGCCGATCTTGCCCGCCTGGACGAGTTCCTTGACGCGGATGAAGTTCGGCACGCTCCGCCGCTGCGTGCCGGCCTGGAAGATGCGGCCGGTGCGCCGCATCGTGTCGTCGATCTGGCCGCAGATGTCGATCGTGAGCCCGCAGGGCTTCTCGCAGTAGACGTCCTTGCCCGCTTCCGCCGCCATGATCGCCGCCTTGCCGTGCCAGCGGTCGCCCGTGGCGACAAGCACGCAGTCGATGTCGGCGCGGGCGAGCAGCTCCCGCAGGTCGCCGGTGGTGGTGCAGCCAGAGGTGCCGTAGGCGGCATCGACGAGCTGCTTGCCCTCGTCGCGACACCGCTTCTGCACGTCGGCGATCGCCACGCACTGCACGTCGGCAAACTTGAGCATCTCGGTGAGGACATACTTGCACCGTGGCCCAAACCCGATCACGCCGAGCGTGAGCCGTTCGCTCGCCGCCGCGGCCCGGGCCTCGAGCCCGAGCGCCCGCGCCGACACGATCGTCGGGAGCGCGGCCGCGCCTGCGGCCTGCACGGCCGTCGCGAGAAACTCACGCCGGGAGTTCACGGGCTCGACGGCGGGCCGCACGTCGGCGTCCCCACGGGCAGGCGAAGCGGTGTTCATGAACGAGCTCCTCAGAAAAGGTGTCGCAATGGGAAACGGCGTCGACAGCGGATGGTATAGCATGATTACTCGCGCGGAGGTCCGCCGCGCCGGCGATACTGCTGCGGGGCCAGCCCGGTGTGGGCCTTAAAGGCCCGTGTGAAATGGCTCTGGTCGTAGAAGCCGCAGTCGGCTGCGATCTGGCCGATCGCGTCGGCCGTTTCCCGCAGCCGCCGCTGGGCCATCAGGAGCCGCAGGCGGAGCAGGTAGTCGCCCACACTCATGCCAAAGAGCCGGCGAAACTCACGCTGCAATTGGCTCGCAGACAGCTCCGCCCGGCGGGCCAGTTCCGCGACGCTGATCGGCCGACGGTAGTGCTCGAGCACGTATTCCATCGCCGGCGTGAGCCGCCGGTATTCATCGGGCGCGTTGCCGGCATGATCGAACGGCCGCAGCACGCCGGCCAGCCCCGACACGGTGCCGTCGGCGTCGAACAGTGGGATCTTCGTACACAGATACCAGCGCGGCATTCCCGTGTGATCAGGGACGAGCCACGCTTGATCGCAGAGCGGCTTCCCCGACCGCATCACCTGCTCGTCCTCGGCGACATACTGCGCCGCCAGCGCCGGCGGATGGTAGTCGTAGTCGGTTTTGCCGAGCGCGTCGGCCGCGGTCGCGCAGCCGTGCATGGTGAGCCAGGCTTTGTTGAACTTCACGAACCGGCTTTCCCGATTCTTCACGAACAGAAACACGTCGGGCAGCGCGTCGAACAGGTCGAGCACCTGCACCGCGGCAAAACCTGAAAGCATCGGCAGCAATCCCTGAATGCCCATGCGCCTTAAATACAAAATAATGCGGTGTTCGTCAAATGACGCCTGGACGCCTCCGGGCTAGAATGCATCGGCCTAGAAGCTCGTAACGCACGGAGCACCCAGCATGTTCGAATTTCGCGTCGCCCGGCCCGGTGAGCGGGCGGTCCTCTGCGGGTCGGGTACAAGCCGGCGGGATTTCCTGCACGTGGGCGCGCTGGCGGCCGTCGGCCTCTCGCTGCCGCAATACGCCCGC
>Ga0208856_1000887_pt1 | contig 10115 bp, 5 predicted proteins | sample LakMenEpi13Jul12_FD_150690 | JGI IMG/M metagenome (GOLD analysis project Ga0208856, IMG submission 150690) | Freshwater microbial communities from Lake Mendota, WI - 13JUL2012 deep hole epilimnion (SPAdes) | ecosystem: Environmental > Aquatic > Freshwater > Lentic | place: Lake Mendota, Madison... | reverse complement strand
CCCTTCGACGCCGGTCCGACGCCCGCGGTGTGGGCCGTCGTGGTGGGTGCGGCGCTGGGCATGGCGGCGCTGGGCGACGTGACTCCGCAGTCGAGCGGGGCCATCTGCGACACGGTGTGGTGTGCGGAGCGTGCGGCATGGCCGCTGGTTGGCTGGCTGGCGGCTGCCGCGTGTCTCGGCGCCGGGGGTGCGAGTGCGTGTGGCGCCGTCGGCAGCGTGGCGGGCGGAGCGATGTATGCGCTGCTCTGTCGGCGTGGGCTGCTCGCGGCGGATGCGGCGAGCGTGACGCTGGTTGTGGCCTGCTGTGCCGGTGCGGCTGGATGGTGGGCCGACGCCATGTGGCCCGGGCGGATGCCGGGGGCCGGGGTGACGATCGCTGGGCTCGGCGGTGTGGCGGCCGCAGTCTGGGTGTTGCCCGGTGTTCGGGAACTCGCGACGGTGGCGTCGATGCGTTCTTCGGCCCGGCATCTGCTCACGGCGGCGGCCATGATGGGGGCCATGGCTGGCATGGTGGGGTGGCTCTTTCTCGCGGCGGAGCACGCGATCTTCGATCTCGTCGCGTCGCTGGCGTGGTTCGCGGCGTTGGCCGTGCCGTCCGCCACGATGGGCGATGGCGTCTCGCACGCGGCCGTGTGGCGTCGGCTCGAGCGGGCGGCTCCGCGGGGGCGTCTGCGACTGGGTCCGGGCCGAACTCGCGATGGCGTGCAGGCCGTGGTCACGGCGGCGGCGGTCGTCGGCTGGCCGCCCCTCGTGGCCGCCGCGCTCGCCGGCGGTGATGCGGCCCGGTCTGTGGCCGCGTGGCTCGTGGTCTCCGCGATCGCCGCGGCAGCGATCCTCTTGCTCGGAGCCGTGGGCCTCGGACGGCTCGTGGGGGCAACGCCCGACACCCAGTTGGCCGTCGTGGTGGTCACATGTCTCGTCCCAGCCCTCCTGGCTTGCCTCGGCCTGGGGTTCTGACCCGGCCGACTGGCGTTGAGGAAACTGGCGAATCCTGCCACACTTTCCTTGATGCCCAGTTTTGCCAAAAAATCTGGGCGACTGTTCGGGTTGAGTCGAGACGGCGGCCGTCTCGACTCGATATGGAGAGGAACTCGCCCGGGTTCCGCATGACGAAGGAGATGTCGATCGTGAAAGGATTCACTTTGGCGGCAGCGCTGGCTCTCGTGATGCTGCTGCCTACGGCGGCAACTGCCGGTGCATTCGCGCCCAGCGAGACGATCTTCCCCGCCACGACCCGCGGCTGGATCAGTGTCGCCGATCCGCAGGTCTTCCAGGAGAGCTTCGACCGCACGCAATACGGCCAGCTTCTCAAAGACCCCGTCATGAAGCCATTCATGGACAGCTTCCGCGCGCAGTTGCGTTCGGCCGGCAAGCAGCGGCTCGGCAAGCTCGGCCTGACGCTCGAAGATCTCGAGAAGGTTCCCGGCGGTGAGATCGCGATGGCTGCGATCGAGCCGCAGCCGGGAGTGCTCGCGTCGATCCTGCTCGTCGATACGACCGGCCACGAAGCCGAGACGAAGGCGCTGCTCGACCAGGTTGAAAAGCGGCTCATCGAACAGAAGGCGACGAAGTCCACCGGGGCGGGCGGGATGTCGGTGTTTCAGCTTCCGCCCGAGCCAAATGGCGGCACCAAGCAGCGGCAGGTTGCCATCTCCTCGTCTTCGGGGGCGCTCGTCGTGGGCGATTCGCCGGCCGTCGTCAGCCAGGTCGTCGCCACGCTCAAGCAGGGCCGCAAAGACTCGCTGGCGTCCGTTGCCGCCTACCAGGCCGTCGTGGCCCGCTGCGGCAAGGAAGTGCCGTCGTCGGCCGCGCCGCTCCGCTGGTTCGTCGATCCGCTCGGGTACGCGAAGGTCTATCAAGCCGCCAATCCGCCCCGTGAGAAGCGCAAGGGGCCCGACTACGTGGCGATCCTCGGCCGGCAGGGGTTCGATGCCGTGAAAGGCGCCGGCGGTGTCTTGTTCTTCGACAACGGCACGCGGGAGGCCCAGCACCATACGCTCGTCTACGCGCCGCCGCTGGCCGGGCGGGAGCCGTTCGCGGTCGATCGGTTCGATCTGGCGGCCCGCATGCTGCGGTTTCCGAATGCCGATCGGATCGACCCGCCGCAGTGGGTGCCGCGCGACGTGTCGAGCTGGGTGACGTCCCAGTGGGATCTCGCGAATGCCTTCGCCTCGGCCGAGCCCCTCGTCGACGACATCGTCGGCGAGAAGGGTGTGTTCGACGACGTGATCGCCTCGCTGAAGGAGGATCCGGACGGTCCGCAGATCGACGTCGAGCAGGATCTCGTGGCCTGCCTGGGCACGCGGGTCGTCGTGCTCGGCGATTATGCGACTCCGATCACCATCGACAGTGAGCGGCTCGTGATCGCGATCGAAGCCAAGGATGCCGACAAGGTCGCCGCGACCGTCGCCAAGAGCATGGCCACCGATCCCGACATGCAAAAGGTCGAGTCGAACGGCCACGTGATCTGGGAGATGATCGACCGCTCGGCGGCGATCCCGATGCTCGAGATCGAAACGCCCGGTGGCGCGATCGCCCACGCCGACGATGAGAGCGACCCGCACCATCATCGCAAGCGGCTGCGCGAGAAGGAGGAGAAGCTCCTGCCCCACTCTGCCGTCACGGTAGCCCACGGCCATCTTCTCATCGCTTCGCATCGCGACTTCCTCGAGCGGGTGCTCACCACCTCGGCGGGCGAGGGCGGCCTGGCCTCGGCGGCCGACTACGTTGTCCTGACCGGTGAAATGCGGAAGCTGTTTCCGGCGACCTCTGCGCTGCGGTCGTTCGGCCGGGCTGACGAATCGGTACGGCCGGCCTACGAGATGCTCCGCAAGGGCGAGATGCCGAAGTCGAAGAGCGTGATGGGGCAGCTGCTCAACGCGGCCCTGGGCGACGGCAAGGAAGGGAGCGTGCGGGCCCAAAAGATCGACGGCAGCACGCTGCCCGATTTCGAGCTGATCCGCAAGTATTTCGGAACGGTGGGCTTGGGAATGGAGTCGGTGCCGGAGGGCTGGTATCTCGCCGGCCTCGCCCTGCCCCGCAGCCAGACGGAGCCCGAAGTGGCCCGCCGGCCCGTCACGCCCGTCGGGCGGTAGGCGCGGTCGTCGCGGGGTTCAGGCTTGCGGGAAGAATGGCCTGAGGATGTCGCGGGCGGCCCTCAACGCCCGCTTTCGGCCCTCGAGTGAACGGCCAAAGGTGTCGTCCTCGACCTCGATGCAGACCGGGCCGTCGTAGCGCGTCCGCATCAGTTCTCCCACGAATCGGCCCCAGTCGATCTCGCCGAACCCCGGAATCCGCGGCTGGTGCCAGCGGTTGGGGAAATCGAATCGTCCGACATCCTGAATGGCACGCGCGTCGATCCGCACATCCTTGGCGTGGGCATGGAAGATCCGCTCGTGGAATTCTTCGAGCGGTGCGAGCGGGTCCATGCCTTGCAGCACGAAGTGCGAAGGGTCGTAATTGAGGCCGAAGGCGGGTGAATCGATGTCGGTGAACGCCCGACGCCAGACAGCCGGCGTGGTCATGAGGTTCTTGCCACCCGGCCACTCGTCCTTCGTGAACAGCATCGGACAATTCTCGATGGCGATCCGCACGCCGTGATCTTCGGCGAGGCGGACGAGCGGCCGCCATGTCTCGATGAACCGGGGCCAGTTGTCATCGACGGTAAGGTGCCAGTCGCGGCCCACGAACGTGTTGACGCAGTCAAGCCCGAGCAGAGACGCGGCCGCAATGACTCGACCGAGATGGACGATCGCGGCCTTGGCGATAGCGGGATCCGGGTCGAGCGCGTTGGGGTAGTAGCCGAGTCCGCTCAGGGCCACGCCGTGCCGCTCGCAGGCCGCCAGTGTGTCGTCGGCTCGCGCCCGGGTGAAGTCGGTGACGTCGATATGCGTGACTCCGGCATACCGTCGCTCGGCCTGCCCCGGCGGCCAGCACATCGGTTCGATACAGGCAAAACGCTCGGTCGCAGCGAAGCCGAGCACTTCGTCGAGCGAGAGTTCCGGGAGGATGGCGGTGACGAATCCGAGGCGCATGGTTTTCATCACGAGTGGCTGGGCATTGCAATTCCCAGAGGGCCGGCTTCTATTGGATCAACGTCGTGGCACCCGTGTCCACGGTTGCTGGAATCGCTCCATGACCAGCCCCTTCGATCCCGCGGCCTTTCTCTCGCGCCGTGACGTGCTGGGGGCTGCCGCCGGCATGTCGATGCTGGCAGCGGCCACGACCCAGACCGCTTCCGCCACGGACGCTCAATCGCCCGCGCCCGCCAGGCGGTTGCCCTGCCGCAAGTCGATCAACCTCTGGGCCTTTCCCTATCCGCAGAAGATGAGCCTCGAGCAGTGCCTCCGGCTGGCCAAGGATGCGGGCTTCGACGCCGTGGAGCTCAACTACGACTTGGAGAACGATCTCTCACCGAAGTATGCCGCCGAGCACTTCGTGAAGATCCGCACGCTGGCCGACACGATCGGCATCGCCATCAGCGGCCTGTGCTCGTTCCTCTTCTGGCCCTACCCGCTGACGAGCAACGACGCCGCCAAGCGGGAGCGCGGCCTGGAGCTGGCGGGCAAGATCGCCGAGTGTGCCCACCATCTGGGAGTCGAGAACGTGCTGGTCGTGCCGGGCGCCGTCTGCATTCCCTGGCGCACCGACCACGAGCCGGTGCCCAACGACGTCTGCCTGAAGCGGGCCCGCGAGGCCGTGGGCAAGCTCCTACCAGGCGCGGAGAAACTGGGCGTGAAGCTCAACATGGAAAACATCTTCTTCAACGGCTTTCTGATGACGCCGCAGGAGATGAACGACTTCGTGGACGGCTTCGGCAGCGAGCACGTCAAGGTGCACTTCGACACCGGCAACATCATGATGTACCAATATCCGGAGCATTGGATCCGCATGCTGGGCAATCGCATCCAGAATGTGCACCTCAAGGAATTCACGAAGAAGGGCACCGACACGTCGCTGGAGTCGTTTCGGCCGCTCCTCGACGGCACGACGAACTGGCCGGCCGTGATGGAGGCCTTCGGGGACGTGGGCTACACGGGGTATCTGACGTTCGAGTACTTCCACCCGTACGAGCATTTCCCCGAGGCGCTCGTGTTCCAGACGAGCGATTCGCTCGACCGACTGCTGGGGCGCAAGGTGTACGTGCCCTCCTGATGCAGACGCTCACGGGTTCCGGCAGCGAAGCAGGTCAGCCGCGGATCCACGCGCGGTCGATGGAGCGCCAGGGGTGGCCCGAGGGCGGCGCGTCGCGCAGGCACTCGGGCAGTCGCGCGACGGAAACGCCGTCGAAGCACAGCCGCCGCGCGAATCGCAGGATCGACCACGGCATCCCCACGGCCGAGAAAAACGGCGGGGCCGCCGAAGGCCACGGGCCGCCGTGCTGCATCGGGGGCGTGACAGCGAGGCCCGTCGGCATCCGGTTTTCGATGAGCCTGCCGGTGCGGGCTTCGAGCACTGGCTGGATCATGGCGGCAGTGGCGTCGTCGCGGCCGTCCTTCGCCAGGTAGAGGCTCGCCCCGAGCGCGCCGGGCACGAGCGCGAGCGCCCGTGCGAGTTCGTCGAGCGAGGCGGCCCGCACGAGCAGCGTGGCATTGCCGAAGGCCTCGACGAGAAGTTGATCCGGCTTCGCGAGCAGCTCGGCCGCCGAAACCTCCAGGAGCGTCGCCGGATGGCGGCAGCCTTCCGCGGGCGAGGCGCCGCCGGCGTTCATCCGGGCCCCGGCGGCTCGCAGCCGCGCGATCCCGCCCGAGAGCCTTTCGAACCCCAGCGGGCCGAGGAGCACCTGCTGGCCGACGCCCTGGAACTTCGCGGTGAGGCCGGCGACGAACGCCTTGCCGGCGTCGTCGTCGACGAGGAACACGAGCCCCGGCTTCGTGCAGAACTGCCCCGCCGAGCCGGTGACGCTCGCGGTGAGTTCGTCGGCGATGGCCGCCGCGCGCTCGGCGAGGGCTCCAGGGAGAAGCACGACGGGGTTGAGGCTTCCCATCTCGACCCAGATCACGCGACCCGCGGCCGAGGCCGCCGCGAAGAGTTTTTTGCCAGCCTCGTGACCGCCGGTGAACCCAGTAGCTCCCACACGCGCGTCGGCGACAAGCCGCTCGCCATCGGCCGGGGCGATGCCGTGGAGCAGTTGCACCGTCGCGGGTGGCAGGCCCGTCTCCCGCAGCGCCTCGGCCGCCTCGCGGGCCGCGATCAGCGACACCGTCGGGCAGCCGGGATGCGCCTTCGCGATCACCGGATTGCCCGCGGCGATCGCCGCGGCGAAGTCGCCGCCCGTCACCGCGCCGTAGGCAAACGGAAAGTTTCCCGGGGGAAACACGACGACCGGCCCGAGGCCGAATGCGGCCGAGCGGATGTTGCGCTCGGTGTCGATCATCGCCATGCGCCACGTGCCCTCGCGGACGGCGGCTGCCGCCTGACGAATCTGGTCGAGCATGCGTGGCAATTCAACGTCGGCAAGCCGGGGCTGCACGGCGAGGCCCGTCTCGGCGTGGGCTGCTGCGACGAGATTCGTGGCCTTCGCCTCGAGCCGCGCTGCGTAGCGGGAGAGAAAATCGGCCCGCCGTTCGTCGGGCAGTCTGGCGAGATCGCGGGCTGCCGTCACGGCCGCGTCGAGCGCGGCATCGACATCGGACCAGCCGCTCACGGGCCACGCCACGTCGTGCGGTCGGCCCGTGGACGGATCGTAGGCGTGAAAGGAATCGACGACCGTAGCGGGCCGCCACGTGCCCGCGATCAGGATGGGGGGCGGTGTCTTCACGGAGGCAAGCGTACCCTCCACGGTCCGGCAACGGTCAATCGATCGGCGTCATTTCCTCGGCCACTCGGCCACCGCCCAAAAGGGGTGCTGGCGGTCGCCGCGGCGCCGGAGGTCTTCGAGGAGCAAGTCGACGTCGGCCGTGGGCACGTCGCCGGCGAGTTTGCGGCCATCGAGCGTGATGGTGAGAGGCGCGGTGAAATCGACGAACTCGGGCGAGAGCCAGATTTTCACCTGCTCGGCCCCGCAGCGGACGGCAAGGGCGTTGCCAGCCGTCGCCTTCCCCTCGATCGTGAAGGGCCGAATGTCTTTCGGTGGAGGCCATTGGCTGGGCAGGACCATCGTGCGGCTCGGGGCGCCCGCCATTTCGATCCACCAGAAGAACCGATCCCAGGGCCGCATCGATACCGCCTCGATCGACCGGGGAAAGAAATCCCGCCGTCGCGTCTGCATCCAGGCGAAGATCCGCAGGATCTCGTCCGAAAAATGCTCGTGGCCGCGACCGCGGTACTCGACATACGTGGTGTCGAATCCTTTGGAGAAGGAGCGATCCAGATCCATGCCGTTGCGGGCGATGCTCGCCCCGTCGAGTTCGCCGCCCACGAGATACATCGGGAGCGTACGGGCGTTCCTCCAGATGTGGTTCACGTATTTGCCGGCGGCGGGTGCGACGGCCACGAGCCCAGCCCAGAGATCGGGGTGCGCGAGGGCGATGTCCCACGCTGCATCGCCGCCGGTGGAATGCCCGGAGAGAAACACCCGGTCGCTGTCGATCGCAAACCGGGCCATCACCGCGCGGAGGGCGTTCAGCACGGCCGCATGTTCGCGGGCCGAATACTCGTAGGCCGTCTGGCCTGGGCGGATCCAGGCGGGGGCGATCACGATCGTGCCGTGCCGGGCCGCCTGTCCCTGGCGAATGCCGTCGGGGCCGGGCAATCCAGCCCACCAGTCGAGCTGTTGGAGCGGTGTCGTCCAGGCCGCATGGAGCGTCACGACGGCCGGGTAGCTGCGCAGCGGATCGTATTCAGGCGGCAGCTGCACATGGCACTCGATCGCCGGCTCATTGTCGAGCCCGGCGACCGACACGACGTGATATCCCGGAGCCTGCGCGGGCGGTGGATCGAGCGGCGGCCGCATCTGCCGGGCGAGCGCGGCCACGGTGGCGGCGTCGAAAGCCTCTTCATTTCCGAGGGCCGCACGAATCCGGGTGCGCTCGCCCTGGTCGTCGGCCCGCAGGAAGTCGCGAAGCAGGTCGCGGACGCGGGCGGCCGAGAGGGCGAGCTTGAGGTTGTCGGTGGCGGCTGCGGCTCCCACGATCCAGCTGCTGATGCCGAGACCGACGGCCCTGTCGGCCGGCGTGTCGGGATCGGTGCCGAGCCGCTCGAACGTCGACAGCCGTTCGAGCGTGGCGAACGACAGCTCGGCCGTGATCTCCTCGAGCATCCGCCCCACGGCGGCCGTCTCTTGTTCGTCCTCGATCTCACGGGCCTTGCTCTTCAGCGTATCGACGAGGCGGCCGGCGCGGGCCTGCCGGTCGCGATAGGAGTCGCGGGCCTCCCGCACCCGCTCCAGCACCTCGCCGCCGGCGTGTGCCGTGGGAAATCGTTCGAGCAGCTGCATCGCGAATCGGTCCTGGCCGGCGCGGCCCCGCAGCAGGATTTCGTCGAGCAGCCTCGTGGCGGCCAGTTCACCGAGCCGGCGCTGTTCCTCGGCAAGGTCGGCGAGATTCGGAAAGTCGGCGAGCACCTCATCGAGCTCCTGCCGGGCTTCGTCGTAGCGGTCCGACTGCAACAGCAGCCGCACGATTCGCAGCCGCTCGTCGGGGTTCGTGCGGTCGATCTGCTGATCGATCACCCGCCGGAGCACGTCGCGCGGAATCGACGACGTGGCCACTCGCTGGTCGAGCAGCACCGGCTGATCGGTGAGAATGCCCTCGAGGCGGGTCCAGCGGGGGGTGATGCGGGTGATCCCTTGAACGATGTCGACTCTGCCGGAGGCAGTGGCCAGCCCGATGATCCGCCGGCCGAACTCGTCGAATGGCGTGGCCTCGACGAGGCCACCGACGGCGGCGACCCGGCGGCCGGCTTCGGGCACCCGTTGGGGCACCTTCACGGTCTCCTGCCCCGCGCCGACGGCCCCTGGCTCGACCTTCACGACGCGCCGCTTCGAGACCATCGTGCGAGTGAGCTCGTCATCGCACATCAGGATCGGGCCGCCTGTCTCGCCACGAAATTCCGCCGTGGCAGGATCGATCGCCACGCCGCTGAGGATGGCGAATCTCCCTTCGAGCACCCGGCCGTCAGCCAACTCCACGGTGTCGCCGCGGGCAGCCGAGGCGGGCTCGAGGGCCACACCGACCATGATCCAGAGCGCCGGGCAGGTCAGCACGGAGAGACGCAAGATTGTCCGGGCCCGGCACATGCATGCGAGTGTAGGGCGGCGCGAGGCCGCCAGACCATGGCAACCTGCGATGGTCGCCCGGGCCGTTTCTTGACGGGGCCAGGCGTGGCATCGAGAATCCGGGCGTTTCCCCCGCTCTCCGCTCGAGTCTGGAATACTTCGGTGCCCATCCGCGGAATCATCAGGCGTCTGTTGCTGGCGGGCGTCGCCTGTTCGGTGCTGCTGCCGATCGTGCTGGCGGTGGTGATCGGGCTGGGCGTGCTCCTGCAGGCGGTGGGCGACGCAGCCGGCGGCCGTGTCTGCGGTCGCGCGGCGCTTGTCGTCGGCGTGTGCTGGCTTGTGGCGATCATCACCACGGCGGTGGCGAGCGGTGCCGCACTGCTCGACGACCGCACTCAACCTGCGGATCACGACGGCCCCCCCCGCCCATGACACGTGCCTTGCGAACCATCGGTGCGGCGATCCTTGGCGTCGCGCTCGGAGCAGCTGGCCTCGGCGGTCGTGGTGCGGAGCAGGCGTCACCCGCGGATGTGCGGCGCACACTCGACGAGGCGCGGCAGCTGCTCGACGACGGGAGGCCAGCGAAGGCCAAGTCGCTCCTCGCCACGGCGTGTGCCGACGTCGCCTCACTGGCCGCGCTCGAACGCGTGCCGTCGGGGGTGCGGCCGCTCATCGAACGCTGCACGCAGCTCAAAGACGACCTCGATCTCGAGGGGGTGGATGTGTCGGGCATCACGATTCCCGTGGTCAAGGCAGCGCGGCCCGAGCCCACGAGCCCGGCCACGCCCCCCGGCAAGCCCGCGGCCCGTCCGGCGGCCGGGATCAGCTTTACTCGGCAGGTGGCTCCGCTTCTGGTGACCCACTGCGGCGGGTGCCATGTGACGGGCCGCAAGGGCGGCTTCCAGATCACGTCGTACGACGGGCTCATGAAGACGGGCGTCGTGCAGCGGGGTGTGGG
>Ga0208856_1000885_pt1 | contig 10163 bp, 6 predicted proteins | sample LakMenEpi13Jul12_FD_150690 | JGI IMG/M metagenome (GOLD analysis project Ga0208856, IMG submission 150690) | Freshwater microbial communities from Lake Mendota, WI - 13JUL2012 deep hole epilimnion (SPAdes) | ecosystem: Environmental > Aquatic > Freshwater > Lentic | place: Lake Mendota, Madison... | reverse complement strand
CATTGGTGTTCTCATTACAGAACATAATGTTCGAGAAACGCTCGACATTTGTCATCGTGCTTATATTTTAAGTGACGGACGCGTTATTGCCGAAGGTGATGCGCAGGCTATTGTTGCAAACAAGGAAGTTCGAGACGTTTATTTAGGCAATAATTTTAGTCTTTAAATCATTGCAGCGCATTTCACAACAGGTTCATTGCTTATGAAACAAACTCTACATTTACGGCTAGGTCATCAATTATCGATGACACCCCAATTACAACAAGCCATTAAATTATTGCAAATGTCGACATTGGACTTGCAGCAAGAAATTCAACAAGCGCTAGAATCAAATATTATGCTAGAGCTTGAATCAGAAGAGTTGGGTTCGTTTTCATTGGATGCTCCCCTTCAAGACAAAAAAAGTGATAATTTAGATTTACTGCATGGAAGTGAAGGTTCCCAAACTGATATTCCTGATGAATTACCAATTGATTCATCATGGGATGATATCTATGAACCAGAGCAAGAAACTTTACCTGAATATGATTTTGGAACAATTCGGGAAACGTCTAATTTTGAAGGTGAGTTTGAAACGCAGCGCAGCGATAGTTTAAGTTTACACGCGCATTTACTCGATCAGCTTGAATTAGTCTCTTTCTCTGAGCGCGATCATGCTATTGCAATTTCAATCATTGATTATATTGATACCGAAGGTTATTTACTTGCATCAGTAGACGAAATTTTCTCTAGTTTGCGTGAGCAAATTATTGATATTGAAATTGAGGAGGTGTCTGCAGTACTTCATCGTATTCAGCATTTTGATCCTGTTGGGATTGGCGCAATTGATTTGAGTGATTGTTTGCGGCTTCAGCTTCAACAGTTGCCGGATTCAACACCTCATAAAGCCAATGCATTACTGTTGGTAACGCGTTATTTAGACTTGCTTGCGACTCATGATCAAGCCAAATTAGTGCGTAAGTTAGGTATTTCAGAAGTAGAGTTAGATAATATTGTCGTTTTAATTCGCACTTTAGATCCTAAGCCAGGTGAAAAAATACAAAGTACTTTATCGGAATATGTTGTGCCGGACGTTTATGTCAGAAAAATAAATGATCGCTGGCGAGTTGAGCTCAATCCAGATATTGCACCTAAACTTTGCATTAATGAAACGTATGCAAATCTGATTAAAAAATCAGATACAGGCAAAGACAATACTTGTATGAAAGAGCATTTGCAGGAAGCAAAGTGGTTTATTAAAAGTTTACATAGTCGAAATGATACACTTTTGCGCGTGGCAAGTTGTATCGTTGAAAAACAAACTGCTTTTTTTGAGCATGGTTCTATTGCGATGAAGTCAATGGTACTGCGTGATGTTGCTGAAGAGTTAGAGCTTCATGAGTCTACGATTTCACGTGTAACAACCCAAAAATATATGCACACACCAAATGGTATTGTTGAGTTTAAATATTTTTTCTCAAGTCATGTTTCAACAGATGGCGGTGGTGAATGTTCCTCAACCGCTATTCGTGCTTTAATTAAAGAACTTATTAGCAATGAAAATATCGCTAAACCGCTCAGTGATAGTAAAATAGCTGAATTTTTAAAAGTAAAGGGCATCAACGTTGCCCGCAGAACAGTAGCTAAATATCGCGAAGCGATGTTTATTTCCTCCTCTAGTCAGCGCAAGCGTTTATTGTAAAGGCGTTCGCTGACTTTTTATGTTTCATTTTTTATAAGGAATTATTCCATGCAAGTTATTATTAGTGGTCATCATTTAGAAATTACGGATGCTTTAAAAGCGCATACAGAAGAAAAATTCGCCAAATTAGCGCGTCATTTCGATAAAGTGACTGATGTTCATGTTATTTTAAGTGTTGAAAAATTAGTCCAAAAAGCTGAGGCAAATTTACATTTTTCTGGTACAAAATTCTTTGCTGAAGATCACCAAGAAGATATGTATGTTGCAATCGATGAATTAGTGACTAAATTAGATCGTCAAATTCTCAAACACAAAGAGAAACACGCGTCACACTAAAATACCATCCAAAGGTGTGAAAATGTCATTTCGCACCTTTGATATTTTCTTCTTTTCTTTCACATGCTTTTAATATCCTTGAAATCATGTATCCAATCACAATTCATGTCACTTCTCCTATTTGGTACTCAGGGTTGTCATTTGTGTGAGCAAGCACAAACGCTCTTATCGCAACTAGCGATTCCTGTTGAAAATATCGATATTGCCAACGAAATACAATGGCAAACAGAGTTTGCTGTTTTAATTCCTGTGTTATACCATTCTACATCACAGCGTTATATCCATTGGCCTTTTGATTCAAAGGCAATTCGTTCATTCATTCAATCTTTAAGCGAGATATAAACCATGTCAAACCCTCTCTTAACACAAACTGATTTACCGCATTTTGATCAAATATTACCTGAGCACGTCCAACCTGCGATATTAGAATTATTAGTTCGCGCTAGAAAAACGGTTCTAGATTGCCTTCATGCAACATCACATTACACTTGGGAAAATTTAGTAGCGCCTATTGAGAATGTTGAAGATGATTTAAATAAAGCGTGGTCGCCGGTTAGTCATTTAAATGCTGTGATGAATAACGAGCAATTGCGTGAAGAATATAATGCGTGCTTGCCGCTGCTAAGTGACTATTCGACAGAAATGGGTCAAAACGAAAGTCTGTTCAAGGCATATCAACATATTGCTCAAAGTGACAATTTCGCATCCCTTGAAAAAGCCCAGCAAAAAACCATTAGCAATGCACTAAGAGATTTTAGACTTTCTGGTGTTGCCCTTAACGCGGAAGATAAAAAACGCTACAAAGAAATTTCTCAGCAACTTAGTCAACTTGCTAGTCGCTACGAAGAAAATGTTTTAGATTCTACTAATGCATGGTCTAAATTAATTGCCAATGTTGACGAATTAGCGGGTTTACCACAAAGTGCTCTTGATCAAGCGAAGCAAAGTGCTGAAATGTTCCACGTGAAACAATCAACTAATGATGCAAATGACAGTGCCATGTTTCACGTGGAACAATCCAAGGAATCTGTAGGTTGGTTAATTACACTGCAATATCCCTCCTATATTGCGGTCATGACCTATGCGGACAATCGAGAGTTGCGTCGTGAACACTACACCGCTTTTGCGACACGTGCGACGGAAGGTGGATTTGACAATACACAGATCATGGAAGATATTCTTGCGCTTCGCCATGAAGAAGCACAATTACTTGAATTTGAGAATTATGCGCAATTATCCATTGCGGCAAAAATGGCAAGTACAACAGATGAAGTAGTCAATTTCCTTGAAGACTTAGCACAAAAATCGCGACCTCAAGCGAAAGAAGATATGGTTGCATTACGAAAATTTGCTTTAGATAGCTACAGTATCGAAAATGTAGAGGCGTGGGATATTACCTATTTATCTGAAAAGATGCGTCTTGCAAATTATCAATTATCACAAGAAGAAGTGAAAAGTTATTTTCCGGTGCCAAAAGTATTAAATGGTTTATTTGCAATTTTAAATCGATTGTATGGTTTAACAATTACTGAATTAACGCATTTCAATCGCTGGCATGATAATGTGCAATTATTTGAAGTGCACGATAAAAATGGTAACAAGCGCGGACGGTTTTATTTAGACCTGTATGCACGTGAGAAAAAACGCGGCGGAGCATGGATGGATGATTGCATGGGTCGTAGAAAAATAAATGATGACACTATGCAGTACCCTGTTGCCTATTTGGTATGTAATTTTACGCCACCCACAGCAACACACCCCTCATTGTTAACACATGATGATGTCACCACCTTGTTTCATGAATGTGGCCATGGGCTTCACCATATATTAACGCAAGTAAATTATTCAAGTGTGGCAGGCATAAATGGCGTTGCATGGGATGCTGTGGAGCTGCCAAGTCAATTCATGGAAAACTGGTGCTGGGAAAAAGAAGCGCTCGCGTTAATTTCCGCACATTATGAAACGGGTGAAACATTGCCTGAAAGCTTGCTTGAGAAAATGTTAGCGGCGAAAAATTTTCAAACAGGCATGAGCATGGTGCGTCAATTAGAATTTAGCTTATTTGATTTTTATATACACCGAGATTTTGATCCAAATAAAGGTGGACGTATTTATGAAACACTTAATCAAGTTAGAGAGCGTGTGAGTGTTTTGCCAGTTCCTGAGTTTAATCGTTTTGCACATGGTTTTTCACATATTTTTGCAGGTGGTTATTCTGCAGGGTATTACAGTTATAAATGGGCCGAAGTATTGTCGAGTGATGCGTTCTCCTTATTTGAAGAAAATGGTATCTTTGACGAAGAAACGGGACAGGCTTTTTTAACAAATATTTTAGAAAAAGGTGGAAGTGACGATGCTATGGAATTATTCAAAAATTTCCGTGGACGCGAACCTTCTTGTGATGCCTTGTTGCGCCATAGTGGGATTGAACACTAAAGACCACCTGAGCTAAATGACCTATTTTTCAAAAGCCGAGCAACAATTTATTTTTTGCGGACGATTGTTTGTTATATCGTTCGCGTTAAATTTACTTTCATTTTCTGTGATTGCTAAAGAGAGTGTGATTCATTCAAAAACACGCGCACAACCGCAGTTGTTATTTATTGGTGATTCACATTCTGTTGGTGTATTTGGGCACGAATTAACCAAGTTGCTTACTGAGTCATTGCCGGGTGTGGATATCACAACTGTTGCAAGTTGTGGTAGTGATCCAAAATGGTGGATTGAAAGCAAGCCAACCAGTTGTGGTTTTTGGCAAAGGCGCCCTGATGGTTCGCAAATAGAAGAACATAAAGCGAATACACCGAAATTAGAAAAATTGATGCACAATAAACCTAAATTAACTATTGTTGCACTCGGGTCTAATATTGTTTTAATGAATGAAGATGAGCGTATAACGTATACGGATAAACTCATGGAGATGATTGAAAAAAAATCTAGCCGTTGTATCTGGATTGGTCCTCCCGATTCAAGAAAATTTAGTGTGCAAGAGATAAATTCAGTTTATAGTCTACTTAAAAAAATGTCTAAACCACATCATTGCCAATTAATAGATAGTCGAAAATATACTCTCTACCCGAGTGTGGGTGGTGATGGTTTACATTATGGCGGAAAAGAAGGTACGGTAATTGCTTTACACTGGGCAGAGAGAGTTTTTTCTCATGATATGAAACCACTACTTTTGAAATCATTTAGCCATGAACGTGAATATAAAAAAAATTGACACATTACAAGATATAGCAAAGCTAACGCCCAAACATAGCAGTTCATATCTCGCCTATTTAGACGGATTACGAGCATTTGCAATTATTGCCGTTTTACTTTTCCATGGCGACAATAATTGGCTGCATGGTGGATTTTTAGGGGTTGAGATTTTCTTTGTGATTAGTGGATTTATCATATCAAAACTACTTTTTGACGAATTGAATAAAACAGGTCGTGTCGATTTAGGGCGTTTTTGGATTCGGCGTTTACGTCGTTTGTTACCTGCGGCATTTACCATGATGATTAGCACATGGATTTGTGTGCTGCTTTTATTTCCCGACGAAATTAACCAAATATCTGAAGATTTGCCCTATGGGTTTAGTTTTTTAAATAATTGGAATTACATTATAAATGAACGCTCATATTTTGAGCTTATTGGGCGACCACGGCTATTTGAGCATTTATGGTCACTAGGTATCGAATTCCAGTTTTACGTGGCGTGGGCACTTATTTGCTGTCTATTATTCAAGCAGCCGCGTTGGTTTGCGACGGTGGCAATTATTTATATGGCGTTATATTCTACCTGCCAGATGCTCGCACTTTACATACCTAATGAAGACCCTTCACGCGTCTACTTTGGAACCGATACACGAGCGAGTGCACTGCTTGTTGGTGCATTACTCGCGTTATTACTTCAAAAAGTCAAAGAACCACTTAGCTATGCCCAATGCCACCTCACCAATTTACTGGGCATTTTTAGTATAGTTGGATTGATATTGTTTTGTGTGTATGCAAAGTCAACAGATTCAGCTTTATTTCAAGGTGGTTTTCTTTGTGTATCTTTATTGACAGCAATCGTTATTGGCTCATGCTTGTTGATGTCAAAACAAAATCATTCTAGCGTTATCTTATCCATATTGAGCAGCAAAATATTAAGTATTATCGGTATTCGCGCTTATGGGATTTATTTATGGCACTGGCCTATTTTTGGTTTAACACAGCCTTGGGTAGATGTGCCTTTTGAAGGTGCTACACTATTTATTTTTAGATTAGTGTTAACCGCTTTTTTCTCTGAGATTACCTATCGCTTTATTGAAAATCCCATACGCAGTGGCTGTATTGCTCGAGCTTTAGAATGCATTATGGAATCGACAGGGACAGAAAAGAAAAAATTAATTACGGCATGGTCATTAACGGGTTGCCTTTGCTTAGCTGGATGTTCAAGCCTTGTGATTGCAACCGAAAATCATTTGGACATGATTCAACGCCCACAAATTAACAGCGACGCATTTGAACCCGTATTAGCGGAAAAAAATGATGATGCTAGCATTGCAACGCAGACACCTGAAATTGTCAGCGCCTCTATGCAATATGACGACACAACGTTAACAGAATCCAGTAAAAAAAATAAAAACGATAATTCGATATTGTCTAATACAATTTGCGGTCATACAGAGCAACGCAAAAATCAAAATAATTTAGAGTTTGAACACGCAAAAAACGGGACAGGCTACGTGAATCGCGTTCGAACAGTCGATCAACCCAATGCAAAAACACCGGTATTTTTATTAGGTGACTCTGTTATGGTGGGTGCAACAACTGAATTGTTAAAACGCTTACCTTGTGTGAGCTTAGATTCGCAAGTTGGACGGCAACTTGGCAAAGGCATTCAAATTTTAAGTGAACGTAAAAGCAAAGGTTTACTCAGTGACACAGTCATTATTCACTTGGGCAATAATAGTCCAATTAACGCGAATCAGATAGAAGCATTGCTCAATCTTTTGAGTGATACGAAACGCATTATATTTGTGAATTTGAAATTACCGAGAAATTACGAAAGTTCAAACAATCAGTTACTCCATGAAGCAGGCGCTAAAAAGGCGAACATTCATTTGATTGATTGGCGCTCAAACAGCATGAAAGCCAAAAATGTATTTGGCAGTGACGGCATTCATTTGACGCATCAAGGTGCAAAACTCTACGCCAGTTTAATCTCTGATTCGCTTGTAGATTAAAAAAATCATCCTGTTAGTGACAAAGGCGAGAATTCGCGTTTGTCACTAACCATGCAGAAAAATCTCTTATTTTTTCCAGCGTAAATCCAACGTTAGCGGAAACCTTGGATTGATCGGTTCAGGAGAAATATCCATCACGCCAGCGCTATGCCCGTGATCCCAAAAACGTGACCGACGACGCGCCTCAGCTTCATTTGCATTAACGGGAAATACATCATAATTACGCCCCCCCGGATGACTGACATGATAAGTGCAGCCTCCAATTGATCGTCCACTCCAGCTATCAAATAAATCAAATACCAACGGCGAATCAGTTGGAATAGTAGGATGCAGCGCTGATGGTGGCGCCCATGCTTTAAAACGCACAGCGGCGATATATTCGCCCGCAACACCCGTTGGATGCAATGGTAAAACACGCTTATTACAAAGTACCAAATGACGATTTTCCGTCATGCCGCTGATTTTAACCTGCAGTCGCTCAACGGAAGAGTCAACATAACGTGACGTTCCAGAGCCGCTGACTTCTTCACCAAGTACATGCCAAGGCTCAATAGCTTGGCGCAACTCAATTTGCACGCCTTCATAAATCACCTTGCCATAACGAGGAAAACGGAATTCTAAAAAGGCGGCAAACCATTCATTCTCAAACGCATAACCCGCATGACGTAAATCAGCGCAAATAGTATTGATATCTTGCTCAATAAAATGCGGCAACATAAAACGGTCATGCAGTGCCGTATTCCAATAAACTAATTTTCCTTGATGCGGTGTTTTCCAAAAACGCGCTACCAACGAACGTAGTAAAAGCGATTGGAGCAAACTAAGTTGATAATGCGGTGGCATTTCAAAAGCACGTAGCTCAAGCAATCCGAGTCGCCCAGTGGCTGAATCGGGCGAATATAATTTATCAATACAAAATTCAGCGCGATGTGTATTGCCTGTTAAATCAATTAATAAATTACGCAATAGTCGATCAACAAGCCAAGGTTGCAGATTTTCTTCGCCAGCGGTTATCTTTTTGTCTATTTGCGCAAAGGCAATATCGAGTTCATACAAATTATCATCACGAGCTTCATCAACACGCGGGGCTTGGCTTGTTGGACCGATAAATTGCCCTGAAAATAAATAAGACAAACACGGATGCTGTTGCCAATAGGTAATTAAACTGCGGAGCAAATCTGGTCGACGCAAAAAGGGGCTATCGGCAGCGGTGATACCACCTAACGTAATATGATTTCCACCACCAGTACCCGTGTGGCGACCATCAAGCATAAACTTTTCAGCGCAAAGCCTTGTTAAACGTGCTTCTTCATAAAGAATCTTTGTATTCTTGACCAAATCTTGCCAACTGGATGCGGGATGAATATTGACTTCAATAACACCGGGATCTGGCGTAATAGAAAGCGAAAGTAATCGTGAATCGCGCGGCGGGGCGTAGCCTTCTAAACGAACGGGCAACGCACATTTTTCAGCCGTATCTTCAATTGCGGCAACTAATTCCAGCCATGTTTCTAAAAGCGTCAGCGGCGGCATAAAGACATATAAAAAACCTGCTCTCACTTCAAAAACCAATGCTGTATGAATTACTTCTTTTGGTGTTGGTGTTTTGTGAATGTCATCAGGTTTTTCTATTGTCTTATCACAAGGATAATCTGCTAGCGGACTTTGCTCGGCGAAAGGATCACAAGGTAACTCAATTTCAAAGTCTTCAGGCGCTACCCATGGCAAACTGTTTAACGGCAAACGCAAACCCACAGGCGAATCCCCCGGAACAAGGTACAACCGATCATGGCGCAGTGGCCAAAGACTAGATTGCCATTTATGCGTTTTATTTAATGCTTTCAAAGGCAACACATAACCGACTATTTCACCTAAATTCCCTTGTAAATCGATTTTATGCGTATCGATATTGATTGGCTGACGACTTTCTTTATCTAAAGCAATCCATGGATCTTCGTAAGCGGGAATTAAATACCCTGAATTTAACGCTAATCTTGCGGTTAATTTTTCTGCAAATTGACGAAGTTTTGTGCTGTCAATAACCTGAGACTGCTTGGCAATTAACGTTTCATTATGCCAAACAGGCACACCATCACTACGCCAGTACATATTCAATGCCCAACGTGGCAATGGCTCACCGGGGTACCATTTACCCTGACCAAAATGCAGCGCACTATGGGGAGCAAAACTTTTTTGTAATCGTGTTAACAGCGTATTTGCAAGCGTCCATTTTTCTTCACCTAACGCAGCAATATTCCATTCGGCACCTTCCATGTTATCGACCGACACAAACGTGGGTTCACCACCTTGTGTTAAACGAACATCTAATTCCTGCAGTTGTAAATCAACTCTCTCGCCTAAATCTTGAATAGTTTGCCATTGCTTTTCGTTGAAGGGTTTAGTCACACGCGGATCTTCATGAATACGCGTGACAACCATTTCAACATCCAACGTTGATTCACAAACACTCGTCATACCGCTTACAGGGGCCGCTGACGAAGGAATGGCCGTTGCCGCAAGGGGAATATGCCCTTCACCTGCAAGTAGGCCTGAAGTGGCATCTAAACCCACCCAACCAGCCCCCGGAATATACGCTTCACACCACGCATGTAAATCAGTGAAATCGACATCCGTTCCTGAAGGGCCATCAAGCGGCTTTTCGTCAGCGACTAACTGAATTAGATAGCCAGATACAAAACGTGCTGCAATGCCTAAATGCCGTAAAATTTGGACAAGCAACCACGCACTATCCCGACACGATCCTGATTTTTTTTCTAACGTTTCTTCACAACTTTGTACGCCCGCTTCCATGCGAATCAAATAATTGATTTCATTATGAAGCTGTTGATTGACATAAACGAGAAAATTGGTGGTGGTGATTCCCGCTGGAATATGCGTTGAAAATTGCTTTAACCATGAATCAAGAC
>Ga0208856_1000884_pt1 | contig 10169 bp, 5 predicted proteins | sample LakMenEpi13Jul12_FD_150690 | JGI IMG/M metagenome (GOLD analysis project Ga0208856, IMG submission 150690) | Freshwater microbial communities from Lake Mendota, WI - 13JUL2012 deep hole epilimnion (SPAdes) | ecosystem: Environmental > Aquatic > Freshwater > Lentic | place: Lake Mendota, Madison... | reverse complement strand
CGATGCTCTCGGTCGTCTGGCCACAGCCGAGGCAAGCGGCAGCGATCAGCCATGCCGCCGCGACGCGGGCTCGCAGGCCGCTGCGATCACGGGGCGTTGCCATCGGTCGCCTCTCCGCCCGCCATCGATCCCAGCGCCTGCCAGGCGTCGCCCGCCACTGAATCCGACACCATCCGCGTCGCCCCGTCCGCCATCATCACCATCACGCCGCCTGAGTGATAGCTGCGCGCGGCGGTCGTTACCGCGCCGCCCCCCGTGAGTATGCAGGGAGCCGGTTCGTTGAGTGAAGCCGAGCTGCACACGGCCAGGTCGGGCACGCTCGAGTTCGGCGTGTTGATCGTCGAATACGTGCCGCAGCCGCCATCGTCGTTGAGGATGTCGCCGCGGAAGTCGAAGAGTTCGTCGCGCACGGCCATCCGCACCTCGCTCATGAGCATCGTCTTCGAGAGGCCGTCGGTGAACTGCTTGAAGGTACTCGCGCGGTTGAGTCCGAACGGGCTCCGGCGATAGCCTGCATTGCTTTGGTTAACGTTTCCGTTGCCCCAGTTGAGCACGTAGTTGCCCCGCGAGCGGACGAAGGGGTCACCCCTCCACATGCCGCGGCGGTCGTCAGGACAAAAGTAGAGCGGCACCTGCGTCTGCAGCAACTGGAGGTTTTCCGAGACGAAGAACCCCGTCTTGAAGTTGTAGCGGGAATGCAATTCGGCTTGCTCCATGTACGGCCAGAGGAACGGCACGAATCCGGTGCGGGGCGTGGTGGTCGATAGCGTCACGCACGTGGGCAGGCGGCCTATGGCCGCATGGTGCGTCTGCATCGCCAGCCCCCACTGCTTCAGCGTGTTGAGGCAGCTCGAGCGCCGGCTCGCCGCCCGCACGGCTTGCACAGCCGGCAGCAACAGAGCGATCAGCACGCCGATGATCGCGATCACCACCAGCAGCTCGATGAGCGAAAAACCGTGGCGAGGTGTCGCTCGCGTCATCGCGTCATGCAGCCCGGCGCCGCCTCCACCGCAGGCCTGCGCCAAGGGCGATTCCGCTTAGCGCCAGCGCAATCGCGGCCGGTTCGGGCACGATGACGAGGCTGCCGGTCGAATGGGTGAATTCGAGCGTCTGCGAGCCCTTCGTGGCCGTCCACTTGTCGTTGTTGCCGGAGTTCGTGAACGTCAGGCCGGCGTAAAACGACCCGTCGCTGACCGTCGAGATGCCGCTGAACGAGTTCGACTGCGACGTGAACGAGAACAGGTTGAACGTCGTGTTGTCGGCGAAGGCCGAAGTGACGCCCGCCCCGAAATCGATAAGCATCGAGCCACCATAGGTGAGCAGCCCGTTTATGTTGGCGGCGTCGTAGCCGCCCACTCCGCCGCGGGGCGCGAGGCCGTCGATCTCCATGAGCGTCGTGCCCGCGAGCGAGAGCGGGCCGCTTGTGAGCAAGCCAGGGCTGTTCCCCGGCGAAAACGTGCCGCCGGCGAGCACGCTCACGCTGCCACCGATGAGGCCCGAACCGCCGAGCAGGCCGCCCGACTGCACCGTGACGGCCGTGGCTCCGAGCGTACCGTTCACGAGCAGGGCACCGGCTGCGATCTGCGTGGCGCCCGTGTAGGAGTTGATGCCGTTGAGCGTCATCACGCCAGAGCCGACCTTTGTGAGGGCACCGCTGGAGAGCCCGCCGGAGTAGGTCGTGCTCTGGCCGTTGTTGCCGATACTCAGCGTGCGAGTTCCCATGTCGAGGTTCCGGGAGCCGGTGAGGCCGCCGAGCGTGGTGTTTCCGGCGAAGGTCACACTGCCCGAGTCTTCGGCGTTCATGTCAAGCGTGCTCTGAAGCAGGGCCGAGGCGTTATTGAGGTTCAGCGTGCCGGCAACCGAACGGGTGCTGCCGCTGAAACTGTTGGAGGCCGAGAGCGTGAGCGTGCCGGGACCAGTTTTCCTGAGCGACCCGGCCGTAGCGCCGTCGGCGATCGGGCCTTGGATATTGGGGTTGCCGCCGCTGCCGCTCGAGATCGTGGCGTTGCCCGCCAGACGGAGGCCGATGTTGGCGCTGACGTTCGAGGACGTATTGAACGACAGGCCGAACGCGGCCCCGTCGTTGATCGTGAGGAAGTCACTTACGAGTGACGCTGGCGTCGGCATGCTGCCGCCTCCCCACCACTCCAGCGTGCCGCTGTTGATCGTGACCTTGCCGGTGAAGGTGGAGTTAGCGATGCCCGCGGCGCCGAGTTGCAGCGTGCCGGCCCCCTCCTTGACGAGATTGCCGCCGTTGGATTGGAACTTCTCATGGCCGAAAGAGAGCGTAGCTCCTGTGATGACGTCAAACGTGTTGGTGCCGGAGGCAAGGTTCACACCCCGGCTGATGCCCGAGGCGGACGCCCCCGTGTAGTTGATGCGGCCGCCGTTCATCTGGATGGACGAGGCCGCATTCCCCCACACGCCGTTGCTCGAGGCGTTGTTCCACGAACCCACCGACACGGTGCCCTCGTTGATCGCCATCGTGCCGGTGAACGTGTTGCTCCCGGAGAGCGTGAGCGTGCCGGAGCCAATCTTGGTAAGCCGCATCGGCCCGGTTGAACCAGCCTGGGATAGGACCCCAGAAAATGTCGTGCTCGTGTTGTTCCCGCCGACGATCCAATTGTATCTGCCGTTGTCGTCAGGCCTCACCGTCCCCGAGCCGGCAAGCGAGCCGATGAGGATGGCGACATCGGTCGCTTCGGCGTTACTCCATACCGTGAGCGTCGTATTGGGGGCAAGCGTCATGGCGGGACCGAGGCCGTTGGCCCCCGTGCCGAACGGAGTGTATGTGCCGCTCGAGAACCGAAGATTGGTCTGCAACTGTCCCGTTGCCACCGTCACGGGGCCGGAAAACGTCGAGTTTCCCACGATCCAGATTCGTCGAGATGCGTCCGTTCCGAAGGGATCAAAATCGTAGGTCACTGGCCCGCTTCCGGTGATGCTCGAGCCCTGGATATTCACGCTCGCTCCAACGCCGCCCCCCAACCGCAGCGTGCCGCCTCCGGCCGCCACTTCAAACCCGCGAATATTCGTGCCCCCGCCAAGAATAGAGTTTCCCGTGTAAACCAGTGTCCCAGACGTCGCCGCGCCTCCGAGAACGACGGGCGTGCTACTGTTGCCCAACCGCCCGTTGGTTCTCCAGTTATTCCAGGAATCAAACGACAGCGTGCCTTCAGCCACCGAAAGACTTCCGCTGAACGTGTTGGCCCCGGTCAGCGTGAGCGTGCCAGAGCCGATTTTCGTGAGGCCAAGGCTCACGCCGCTGATGACTCCCGAGACGGAAAGCGACGTGCCGCCGGCGCCATTGTTGGCCACGTTCCACGACTGCGTCGCTCCAAGGGCGATTTGCTCGGAGATCGTGTAGGCCACCGACGTGCCTGCGGTGGCCGGGCTGGCCGTGATGCCCGTGAGGACTCCGCCAACCGTCTCGCCTGCGAGCGTGAGCGACCCGCTGCCGTTGGCGACCGTGAAGGCAGAATCGCTATTGAGAATGATCCTGGCGAGGCTGGCGGCCGTGTCGACCGTGGCGGTCGAGCCGGAGGTCGCAAACGTGAGCGTCGAGGTGCCGCCGGTGAACGACGGGGCAGAGTCGTCGTTCCAGTTAGCGCCGGTCGTGAAGTTTGTATTCACGCCGCCACCGTCCCAGGTCGTGCCGCCGTGGGCCGGAAGGGCCAGCACGAGGCACCAGACCGCCGTCAGGCCGCAGGCCGCCCAGGCAGGCAAGTTGTGGCATGTCCAGCGGGATACCGGAGGCATGCCGACGGCCGACAAAGCTTTGACGCGCCTTTCACTGTGGCACCACATCCCCAACCCCCGAAATCGCTTCGTGACTTTAAAAATTCTCTCGCAATTTATTTGTGCCGGTGCGGCAAAGTTTGATACTTACAGTAATCGATGCGTCGTAACTCGTTTCCTGATAAAGGTTTAGGGAAACATGCGCGGTTCGAGATGGCGGGTGAGTGACCATGTGCCAGCCGGATCGCTTACGAAACATCGGCCCTGGCGCACATACCTTCGTGTGCCGCCAGACAGCCTGCCATCTCAGGCCGTCGCCCCGCCTTCAGAAACGGAGAACCTTTTGACCACCTCCCGCACCGGCCAGTCGCGCCGCATGTTTCTCAAAGGCACCGGCGCCTGTATCGGCCTGCCGTGGCTGGAGACGTTCGCCCGGGCCGCGGAGCCGGCCACCGCGCAGCGGTTTGTGTGCGTGGCGAACCCCTTCGGCATGATCCACGACTCCTTCTTCCCGGAGGAGGAGGGATTGGCCGCTGCGCTCCCGCGGAACCTCGTGCCCTTCGAGCCCTTGCGGGGCAAGTTCACCGTGTTTTCGAATCTCGACCACGGCAGCAACGGCAACCACGCCCTGACCCACACGTTCCTGACGGGCGTCAAGTCGACGGAGGCGACGGGTAGGCCCGATGGCAACGTCTCGCTCGACCAGTTCCTGGCCCAGTACGCCGCGGGCGAGACGCGGTTTCCGGTGCTCAATACCGCCGCGGGGCCTTCGAGCGGGGAACTCTGCTGGACCCGCACGGGCGTGAGCGTGCCGCCGATCGGCCACGTGTCGCGGATCTTCAAAATGCTGTTTGTCGAAGATTCAACTGAGGCGGCCGCGGCCCGCGGGGCCGCCTACGAGGAGCAGGGCTCGATCCTCGATGCCGTAAACGAGAGGGCCAAGAGCATGGGTCGCTCCATCTCGGGCCGCGACCGGCAGAAGCTCGACCAGTATTTGACGGCCATCCGCGAAGTGGAGAAGTCGATCGACCAGGAGAAGGGCTGGCTCACCCGGCCGCGTCCGAAGGTGGATGCCAAGGATCCGAAGGACGGCACTCCCAGCCAAAACCTGCCGATCCTCTTCGATCTGATCGCGCTAGCCCTGGAGACCGACTCGACGCGGGTGGCCACGATCGAGATTCCGGGCACGTTCGACACGGCCGCGATCGGCATCGAGGACAAGGGCTACCACGGCTTTTCCCACCACGCCAAGGATCCGGGGCTGATGGAGGGCATGCGGAAGGTGGAGCACTACCAGATGCAGCAGCTCGCGAAGTTCGTCACGAAGCTCCAGGACCGCGGCCTGCTCGACTCCACGCAGGTGCTCTTCGGCAGCGGCATGAGCGACGGCAGCGCCCACACCAACATGAACCTGCCGATCCTCCTGGCCGGCGGCGGCTACAAGCATCAGACGTATGTGAAGATGCCCGAGGAGAAGGGGAAGCGGGTGCCGCTGTGCAACCTCTATCTCTCGATAACGCAGCGATTCGGGATCGAGGCCAACTCGTTCGGCCGGAGCACAAGCACGTTCGGAGCGTTGTCGTGAACGTCGCACGTTCCGCCTGCCTGGCCCTCTCCTGCCTCGTGGCCGGTGGGGCAATCAAAAGTCTCGCTGCGACCCCCGCCGCCGCGACCGGTGCCGGCGGGAAGCCGGCGCCCGTAACCGCCGACGTCAAATCGTTTGTCGCCGCCCGCTGCCTCGACTGTCACGACGACGCCACCCGCGAGGCGGGCGTGTCGCTCGAGTCCCTGGGCGACTCCGTCACCGACGCCTCGGCCGCCGGCTGGCTGCGGGCGCTCGAACAGATTGAGCGGGGCACGATGCCGCCGCCGAGTGAAGAGCAGCCCGAGTCGGCCGATCGCCAGGCCGTGGCACTCGCGCTCGAGCGGACGATCGTCGCACATGCCCGGAGCCGGCCTGCCGGCGACGCGACCATGCTGCGGCGGCTCAACCGCACCGAATACCGCCGCACGCTTGAGGAACTCCTGCACCTCGACCTCAGCGGCCGGGATCCGACGGCCGAGTTTCCAGAAGACACCCGCGTGCACGGCTTCGCCTCCAATGGCGAGAGGCTAGTGACGTCGAGTTTCCTGATGCGGCAATACCTCGCCGCCGCGAAGGACGTCGTCGACCGCGCGGTGCACTTCGAGGAGCGTCCCGAGACCCGCACCGTGTCGCTTCTGCCGCCGTTCAACTGGTCGGTCGAAGCGGCGGGGCAATATGGCTTCGATGGTGCCGAAGCGGCGCTCGCCAAGCACCTGGGCCAGCCGCAGCAATACCAATCGCTCGTTTACAACTCTGGGTGCATACCGCTGGAGGGGCTGCGGGACGGCGTGCCGCAGTCGGGCCGGTATTCGATCCGCATCCTCGCGGAGGCAAAATTTCGCCAGGCCGACATGAACCCGAAAAAAATGGTGGCCGGCACTGAGCACCACGACCCTGCTCAGCCGCATCGGCTGACGCTCTCGGTCGGTTCGCTCGTCGGCATCGATCCTCGCGACCGGGAGATCCTCCAAAATGCATTTCGCGGCAATTTTGGCAGTAACTTGGGGAATGTCAGCGAGAACGCGGAGGTTCTCGCCACATGGGACGTGCCCGATGACGTGCCCACCTGGCTGGAATGCAGCGTCTGGCTCGAAGTGGGGCAGTTTCCCAGGCTCTCGTTTCCGAACGGCCACGCGGATGCCGGTTACCGCATCCACAATTTCACCGAAGTGAACAAGTACACGCTTCTCGACAAGGACCAGCTCGCGGCCTACGAGGCTTCGACGCTGAGCGGCCATTCGATTCGGCTGGTGCATTTTGAGACGCCTCGGATTCGCATCTACCGCGTGGAAGTGACAGGCCCGATCGAGGAGGAGTGGCCGCCGGCAAGCCACCGCGCCATCTTCGGCGACAAGCCCTACGAGTCGGCGGCGGCCGGCGACGTGCTGCGAGCGTTTGCCGAGCGGGCCTGGCGGCGGCCGGTGACCGCTGCCGACGTCGACCCGCTCGTGGCGATCGTGCGGCAGCGGGAAAAGGCTGCCGTGGACGCCGGCCTGCCGCCCGCGGAGGCCGCGCACACGGCGATCAAACGCGGCATCCAGGCGGTGCTCTGCGACCCTGGTTTTTTGTATCGCCAGGAACGCGGCGACGCGCTCGACGACTATGAGATCGCCTCCCGGCTCTCGTATTTCCTCTGGTCGAGCATGCCAGACGAGAAGCTGCTGGCCCGGGCCGCCTCTGGCGATCTCGCGAGCCCGGAAGCGCGGCGGGCGGAGGCTGAGCGACTTCTCGGCGACCCCCGTTCCGACATGTTCGTCAATGAGTTTCTCGACGGCTGGCTCGCGCTCAACAAGCTCGGCTCCATGAAGCCGCAGGGCGCCGCCGGGCGCGAATATCTCACTCAGGACCTCGAGCCGGCGATGCGGACAGAGACACGGCTGTTTTTCAAGCGGCTGCTGCGGACGAACGGCCCGATCTCCGACTTCCTCGACTCCGACTACGCGATTGTCAGCCGGGGGCTCGCGAAGCTGTATGGTATCGACTGGAAGCAGGTGGAGCCGCAGCTCGGCAAGCCCGTGGAAGGCCTGACGCCCACGGATCTCGAGTCTGCCGGAGCGACGCCCTCGCGGGGCTTCGTGATGGTGAAGCTCACTGACAAGCGACGCGGCGGGCTGCTCGGCCAGGCAAGCGTGCTCACGCTCACGGCCAACGGCGTCGATACCAACCCCGTGATCCGTGGCTCATGGGTGCTGGAGCATATTCTTGGCGCTCCGCCGTCGCCTCCGCCGCCGAACATCCCCGTGATCGAGCCCGACGTCCGCGGCACGACGACGCTCCGGCAGCGGCTGGAGAAGCATCGCGACGATGCCTCCTGTCTGGCCTGCCACCGGCACATCGATCCGCCCGGGTTCGCGCTCGAGAGCTTCGACATCATCGGCCGCTGGCGTGGAAGCTCCAAGGAAACGACGGCCGGCGAGTTTGGCGGCGTCGCGTTTGACGACATCACCGGTTTCAAGGCCGCGCTCCTGGAGCGGCAGCCGCAGTTCGCCCGCTCTCTCGTGGAAAAGCTGCTCATTCATCTCTTGGGCCGGGATCTGACCGCCGCCGACCGGCCGGCAATCCGCGGCATCCTCGACCAGACGGCGGCCAATGGGTATCGGCTCCGCGACATCGTGCTCGCGTGCTGCTCAAGCGACCTCGTGGCAAGAAAGTGAAGTGAGTCGCAGTCACATGCAACCCATGCATCGAAAATGTGATGCCCGTGGACCGGGCGTGACCATCGCCGCCGCCGCGGCGCCGCTGCTCGTCGCGCTGCTCACCGCCCAGGTCATTTTCCACTCCGTTGCCACCGCGGCCGACCCGGATCCTGCCCGCGCCGCGCGGCTGAATGCTCTTGCCGCCGACCAGGCGAGTGTGCGGCAGACGATCGCCGGGCTCCAGCCGGCCGATGCCGCGCTCGAATCGCTCACGAAGGCGACGGCAGAGGCCGACAAGCCGCTGCTCGACGCGGCACTGGCGGCCAGGAAGAAGGCGGTCGAGGCCGGCAACGCCTATCTTGCACGGCTCGTCCCGGAGACCGATCCCCTCGAGATCGACGTGCGGGGCGATGAGTGGATCCGGATCAGGAACGAGTTGGAATTAGCAAACCTGGCGCTCACGCTGGCGAACGAACGAAACCGCATGGCCATCAGCAGGGGGGCGGAGCAAGCCGCCGCCGCCGTGAGGATGCCGGACGTCGTTAGCCGCGACGAAGAGCGGCTGGCCGCCCGCAAGGCTCTGCTCCAGGCGAACCTGCAGCTGCGGATCGCCGAACGCAACAGGCGCTCCGCCGGGCGGGAGTTCGAGGAGTCCCTCCGCACGCCGTAACGATTCGCCGCCACCAGCGCTGCGAACCTCATCTACCCACTGACCATTCACCCCGCAAGGCTTTTCATGCGATCAACGATCGCCGCCATGCTCATGCTGCTCGCGACCCACTCCGTCGCCGTGGCAGCCGCCCCCAATCCGGGCCGTGCCGCCGACTTGCGGAAGCAGGCCGAGGGAGTGCTCAAGCAGGCCGAGGGGTTCGTGGCACTCGCCGGCAAGTCGGAGGGTGAACTCGCCGCATCGGCCACGGACGCAGCGACCGCGTGCCGCGAGGCGGCCGCAGCACTCGAAACGCTCGCGACCGCCGTTGCCATCGGCGTGAGCCAGGAACAGGCGATCGACACTGCCACTGCGGCGCTCGGCCAGCTCCAGAAGCGGCAGACGGCGGCCCTTGAGAGGCTGAACGTGCGCCAGGCCGTCGCCGGCCTCCATCCCGCCGCCGCCGTTCTTGAAACACTCATGAAGGCGACGCCAGAAGCCAACAAGCCGCTGCTCGACGCCCTGCTGGCGGCCCGGCAGAAGGCTCTCGCTGCCGGCGCCGCCGTGCACGACGCGATCGCGCCGGAGGCCGACCCCCTCGTGATCGAGGTGCGGCGCGACGACTGGATCCGCGCCCAGAACGACCTCACGCTCGCGACCCGGGCACTGAACGCCGCCAACGAGCGGGCCCGCCTGGCCACTCTGCCGGGGGCCGACCGACCGGCCGCGGCGGCGAAGCTGGCGGAGATCGCCGCGCGAGACGGGGAAGTGCTTGCCGCCCACGCGGCCGTGCTGGCGGCGACACTGGAGGCACGGCTCGCGGATCGCAGCCGAGCCGCCGCCGGCAAAGCCTATGGCGACGCTACGTGGGCCACCCTCACCTCCCTCACGCTCGAGCAGGCCAAGGCCTACGCTGATCTGGAGAGCGTACCGGTTGCATACGACCACGATGACTGGTGGAACATGTTCGATGCTCTCACGTCGCTCTCGCCCGAGGCGGCGGAAGTGCTCGTGAAGCCCGAACGGCCGCTTTCGCCGAGCGTATTCAAGGAGTTTTCGAAAGGAGACGCGTCATGGAAAATCCTCCGGAAGGTCAGGCGGCTGTCGTTGAACGGCCTCACGGAGCTCTCGCCCGAACTGGCGGCGGCGCTCGCCTTGCACCCGCCGGTTCCGAGCTTCGGTTATGCCGACCTGAGGTTGAACGGCTTGAAGACGCTCTCTCCGCAGGCCGCCGAAGCGCTTTCCCACCATGAAGGCAAAGTGCAGCTCTATGCCGTCGAGGAACTCGACTCGGTGCCGCTCGCCCAGAAACTCGCGCGGCAGTGGGGCGAACTGCGGCTGGGTGTTAACCATCTCTCGCCGGAGATCGCCGCCGAACTGGCCAAACATCGTGGCTACGAAAAACCATATCATCGACTGAATTACTTCGGGCGGCTCGACGGCGCGATATCGGTGCTCCGGCTCGACAACATCGAGTCGCTCTCGGCGGAGACGGCCGAAGCCTTGGCGGCGCACGAGGGCGTGCTCGTGCTGAACGGCCTGGTGTCGCTCGACCCGCCGG
>Ga0208856_1000880_pt1 | contig 10221 bp, 7 predicted proteins | sample LakMenEpi13Jul12_FD_150690 | JGI IMG/M metagenome (GOLD analysis project Ga0208856, IMG submission 150690) | Freshwater microbial communities from Lake Mendota, WI - 13JUL2012 deep hole epilimnion (SPAdes) | ecosystem: Environmental > Aquatic > Freshwater > Lentic | place: Lake Mendota, Madison... | reverse complement strand
ATGGCGCCCGATGAGTTCAAGGAAACTCATTTAATCGCCTTGCAAGTTCACGGCCCTGGCGCCATTCACACGGTGGACAAACCCGTGAGAAGCGTGGCCGACTTGAAAGGCTTGAAAATGCGCGCCCCAACCCGACAAGTGACCAAATTGATGGGCGCTCTGGGTGCTATTCCTGTTGGCATGCCTTTGCCTGGCATTCCGGATGCGCTGTCCAAAGGCACCATCAATGGCGCCGTCATTCCTTGGGAAGTCGTGCCAGCCGTGAAGGTCAACGAGCTCACCAAGTTCCATGCCGAATTTGATCCCGCTGGCGGTTGCTTGTACACCACCACGTTTGTGATGGCCATGAACAAGGCCAAATACAACTCATTGCCGCCAGATCTGAAAAAGATCATTGATAACAACAGTGGCCTGGAAACTTCAGCTTGGTTGGGCAAAGTTCAACAAGAAGGTGACGTGCCGGGTCGCAAATCAGCCAGCGATCGAAACAACACCATCTTTACCGTTGGCCCTGCAGAAGCCCAAGAGTTTCGCCGCAAGTCGCGCGCACTCGAAGTGGAATGGGTTGAGGACATGAACAAACGCGGTCACGACGGACGCAAGTTGCTCGACACTGCCCGCGCATTGATCGAAAAACATTCCAAAGCGCCCGCAACCAAAGCACCAGCGAAAAAGGCTTGAGCTTTCAACGTCAACTGATCAAACACTGCCGAGCCTGTGGCTCGGCGGTTTTGTATCGGCTTCCCGACGATGGCGACACCAAGCTACGCGCCATCTGCACTGAATGTCATTTGGTGCATTACGAAAATCCCCTCAATGTCGTCGGCACGGTTCCTCACTTTGGCGAACGTGTATTGCTTTGCAAGCGAAACATCGAGCCCCGCAAAGGCAAATGGACACTTCCAGCTGGCTTCATGGAGTTGGGTGAATCTACTTCTGAAGGCGCCGCGCGTGAAACTTCCGAAGAAGCTGGTGCACATTTCAAAATGGGCTCTCTTTTTACAGTCATGAGCGTGCCCCGTGTGGGTCAGGTCCATCTCTACTTCTTGGCCGAGTTGGAGAATGAGCAATTCGAGCCTGGTTTTGAAACACAAGAGGCCCGAATGTTTTCTGAAACAGAAATTCCTTGGGACGACTTGGCCTTTAGAACCGTGCAAGAAACTTTGAAGCATTATTTTGCTGACAAAAAATCAGGCAGCTTTGGCGTGCACACCCTGAATATTGATTGAAGTCAGAGTGTTAGACGCTCTAACTTGGGCGAAAATACAAGTGTGGCTATTCCTCAGTCTTTTATTCAAGAACTTATATCCCGCGTAGATGTGGTGGAGGTCGTTGGCCGCTTTGTGCAGCTGAAAAAAGGCGGTGCAAATTTCATGGGCCTTTGCCCCTTTCACGGCGAAAAATCGCCCAGCTTCACAGTCAGCCCCACCAAACAATTTTTTCATTGCTTTGGCTGCGGAAAAAATGGCAATGCCATTGGCTTTCTCATGGACCATGCAGGCATGAGCTTCATAGAAGCGGTGAAAGATTTGGCACAGCAGACGGGTATGACTGTGCCTGAGGAAGACCTTTCACCTCAAGACAGGGCCATCGCTGTCGCTCAAAAACAAAAACAAGCCACCTTGAGCGATATGTTGGAAAAAGCGGCCAGCGCTTATCAGCAACATTTGAAAAATGCACCGAAGGCTGTGGCTTACTTGAAAGGGCGCGGCTTGTCTGGGCAAATTGCAAAACGATTTGGCTTGGGTTACTCGCCTGAAGGCTGGCGCAGCTTGGCAAGTGTTTTTCCTGAATACGACGACCCACTTTTGGCCGAGAGCGGCTTGGTCATCGTGAATGAAGAAGATGACAAGCGATACGATCGGTTCAGAGACCGCATCATGTTTCCAATTCGAAGCATCAAGGGTGAGTGCATCGGTTTTGGCGGACGCGTCATGGGAGATGGCACTCCCAAATATTTGAATTCTCCCGAAACGCCGGTGTTTCACAAAGGCCGCGAGCTGTATGGCTTGTTTGAGGCGCGCGACAGCATTCACGATGCAGGCTATGTCTTGGTCACCGAAGGGTACATGGATGTGGTGGCCTTGGCCCAATGGGGCTTTCCCAATGCAGTGGCAACTTTAGGGACTGCCTGCACACCAGATCACGTTCAAAAACTTTTCAGATTCACAGACTCTGTGGTGTTCAGTTTTGATGGTGACGCAGCAGGTCGCAGGGCTGCTCGCAAAGCCCTTGATGGCGCTCTGATTTATGCAACAGACGTTAGAAATATTAAATTCTTATTCTTACCCGAAGAGCACGACCCCGACAGTTTCATTCGTGAAAAAGGCTCTGAGGCTTTTTCTGCGTGTGTCGCTAAGGCCACGCCACTGTCAAAGTTTTTAATCGAAGTCGCTTCAGAGGCTTGTGATTTGCAATCGGCAGAAGGTCGGGCGCATCTTTCAAGCAATGCCAGCCCGCTTTGGCGTGCTCTCCCCGATGGCGCCTTGAAACGTCAATTACTTTCTGAATTAGCCCAGATGATTCAGCTTGAAGCTTCGGAGTTGGCTGGCCTATGGCTTCAACAAGCCGATGCTGCATCGACACGCAGCAATCCGCGCAACACAGTTTCTTCTGCCCCAGTCCTACTTGCAGAACCGAAAAAAGCACGGACCAGACCCGATGGCAAAACATGGCAGCAAGATCCTCAAGGCAAATGGCGCTTGGTGGGCGGGTCGGGTGCCCTGCAAATGGATTCACTTGGGCCGCGGGTTCAACCTGCAAACCGATCCGACCATGCTGTCAGGCTTGTTCTCACCAACATGGCCTTATGGGACGGCTTGTCAGCCGAAGACCATGCCTTGTTGTGCGATTTACCCGAACAACATGGGGAGCTCATGCGTTGGATTGAAAGTCAATTTCATGACCATGGCCCTTTGGCTTGGGGCGCCTTGCAGTTAGAAATGAGTCAACTTGCGTTCGCAACTTTGGCTGAAAAATTGATGGCATCGCACAAGCCCAATTCACCCGAAGTCAGCACGGAAGGGGAGCCTGGAGAAGCCCGCAAAGAGCTCAGACTGCTGCTCAACCTGATGCTGATTGACCGCCTGAAAAGCCTTGAGACGCAAGCGCTCAAAGAGGCTGAAAGTATTCAAAGTCCCGAAGCCTTTCAAAAATGGCGCGATCTGCATCAACGCAGACGAACCCTCATGAACACTGAAATTATTTAGACTTTTCACCCTTGTTTGGGTATAATCCACTTTTCAGGCAAGAGCGACAGCAGCACCTCCGGACCCGGCCACCGCCTCAGCGCACCTCCCTCCATGGGAACGGCCACATCACCGCAAGGACTGCACCCCAAATGTTCGCCCATCCATCTTGCCCAATTGCCCTTGCAAATGAAGCCACCTGCCCTCAGGTGGTTGTTTGCATTTCCTCTCGCGCCAGAAGTTTGTGGCGCAGCGTTTGTTTCCAAGTCAGTTTGAAGTATTGAGGTCCATCATGCCCGCTCAAAAACCGAAGAAGCCCGTTAAAGCACAAGCCAAGTCTGGCGCAGCCAAAGTTGCCAAACCTGTTGCCAAGCCAGTCGTTAAATCGGCAGGCAAACCAGTGGCAAAACCTGCCCTGAAAGCAACGGCCAAAACAAGTCCGGCCAAAGCCAAAGCACCCGTAAAAGCTCCTGCTAAAAAGCCTGTCAAGCCAACTGTCAAAGCAGTGGTGAAATCAGTCGCTAAAACAGTTGCAAAACCTGTTGCCAAAGCTGCCGCACCGGTTAAGAAAGCCAGTTCAGTGCCCGCATCCAAAAAAACAATTGTCTCTAAAGTACCCATTAAAGTAATAGCTAAAGTAATAGCTAAAGTACCAGCTAAATTGCCCGCTAAAGTTATTGCCAAAACGCCTTCCAAGGCGCCGGCCAAGGCTGCCAAGCCAGTGCCCAAGCTTGCTGAGAAAAAAGCTCCCACACCAGCGGTCAAAGTACCTGCGGTCAAGCCCAGCAAAACAAAGGCACCCCTGCCTGCGGTACAGGCTGAAAGCGCGAAGCGCGGCCGAAAGTCCAAGGCAGACACAGCACCCATTCACGATGACATGAGCGACATCGAGGACGACTTGGTCGGCGAGCCTATTCCGGAGTCGACAGAAAAAGTCAAACCCCTGCGCATGAAGATCAGCAAGGCCAAAGAACGCGCCTTGATGAAAGAGTTTGGCTTAGACGAAACCGTCTTGTCCGAAGAAGACATGGCTAAACGCCGTCAACGCCTCAAGGCTTTGATCAAGTTGGGCAAAACGCGTGGTTATCTCACACACGGTGAAATTTCTGACCACTTGCCAGACAAGTTGGTCGACGCCGAAACAATGGAAGTGGTCATTGCCACATTGAACGACTTGGGCGTTGCCGTTTACGAGCAAACGCCCGATGCCGAGTCTTTGATCATCACTGACAACGCCCCTACAGGCTCAACCGAAGAAGAAGCTGAAGAAGCTGCGGAGGCTGCACTCTCCACAGTGGACAGCGAATTCGGCCGAACCACAGACCCCGTTCGCATGTACATGCGCGAAATGGGCACCGTTGAGTTGCTCACACGCGAAGGCGAAATTGAAATTGCCAAGCGCATTGAGGGCGGCTTGATGAACATGATGACCGCGATCAGCGCATCGCCGGCCACCATCGCTGAGATTCTCCGCCTTGCGGGTGAAATTCGCTCAGGCAAAATCGTTATCTCTACAGTGGTGGATGGATTTTCCAACATCAATGAAGCCGACGACTATGTGGCTGAAGAAGACTTCGATGAATTCGATGAGTCAGATGACGACGATGGCAAAGGTGGCTCCAAAGCTCTGACCAAAAAATTGGAAGAGTTGAAGAACCAAGCCTTAGAGCGATTCGACCGCATCACCGAGCTGTTCGAACAAGTTCACAAGATCTATGAAAAAGAAGGCTGGGGCACACCCGCCTATCAAAAGGCGCAATTCGCGTTGTCTGAAGAATTGATGACCATTCGATTCACGGCCAAAACCATTGAAAAGCTGTGCGACATGGTGCGCGGTCATGTGGACGATGTGCGCAAGAAAGAACGCGAAATGCGCCGCATCATTGTGGACAAATGTGGCTACCCCCAAGATTTGTTCATTGCCGACTTCAGCGGTCGCGACAAAAATAACCAGCGTATCAAATCACACTTGCTCGATTTGAAATGGATCGAAAAACAAGCGGCAGCTGGCAAGCCATGGAGCACGGTCATGGGCCGCAACATTCCGCCCATTCAAGACTTACAGCAAAAGCTCACTGACTTGCAATCGCGCGTGGTGGTGCCTTTGGATGAACTCAAAGACATCAACAAACGCATGAATGCCGGCGAGCGCTCTTCGCGTCATGCGAAGAAAGAGATGATCGAAGCCAACTTGCGTTTGGTCATCTCGATTGCAAAGAAATACACCAACCGTGGTTTGCAGTTTCTCGACTTGATTCAAGAAGGCAACATCGGCCTGATGAAGGCCGTGGACAAGTTCGAATACCGCCGAGGTTATAAGTTCTCTACTTATGCCACTTGGTGGATTCGCCAGGCCATTACGCGCTCTATTGCCGATCAGGCTCGCACCATCCGCATTCCCGTTCACATGATCGAGACGATCAACAAGATGAACCGCATTTCACGCCAGCACTTGCAGGAGTTTGGCTTTGAGCCCGATGCCAGCATCTTGGCCGAGAAAATGGAAATTCCGGAAGACAAGATTCGCAAGATCATGAAAATTGCCAAAGAGCCTATCTCCATGGAAACGCCTATCGGTGACGACGACGACAGCCATTTGGGTGACTTTATTGAAGACAGCGCCAACACAGCGCCGATCGATGCCGCCATGCAAGCCGGATTGCGCGATGTGGTCAAAGACATCTTAGACAGCCTTACACCCCGCGAAGCCAAAGTGCTGCGCATGCGTTTCGGCATTGAAATGTCAACCGACCACACCCTTGAAGAAGTGGGCAAACAATTTGATGTCACGCGCGAGCGCATTCGTCAAATCGAAGCCAAAGCACTGCGCAAACTGAAGCACCCAAGCCGAAGCGACAAACTGCGCAGTTTCATCGATACGATGTAATCAGCCGCTTTCCATGCGCTGCCAACATACAGCGCAAAAAAGGCCTTCCAGTTCATCACTGGAAGGCCTTTTTGTTAGTTCAACAAGGTCTTATTCGCTGGCCATCACGATGGCAGCACTCATGGCCAGGACACCGCCCGGCAATGTCCAATTGTTGGGCTTCTCTTGTGGCTGATCTGAGGTTACTGGCGAAAGATTCACCGACAACTTTGGCCTGCGTGCATCGACCACCCTGGCAACACCCACCTCGCCTTTAACTTGCTTGGTAAACTCCACAAGGGGGCCTTCCACAGTTCGGACTGAAACTGTGTTGCCTAAGTCTCGGAGCAAGTTGAACAATTCGTCAGTTGCTTCTCGCGTCCATTCATGACGCCATTTCTTTTGCGCTGAATGTGTCAACCAACGGCCAGTATGACGGTTGAGCCTTGGCGGACACCCAATCAAAATCCAATTTGCTGCGCCGTTTTCAGAACCCTTGGCAGTCAACATGGGGACAATTTGTTGGAGTGCATATTGCTTGTCGTCTAGGTAAACAATGAATGTTTCCATTTATTTTCTCCTGTTTAAAAAGTTATCAAACCGATTCAGTTTCAGTCTCGGAGTTCTCCTGTTTTCTAGTTGCCCACCAGCCCAATCCCAAAACTCCTACAACGGCAACTGCATACGTTGCACCACGGGCTATGAAATTGATAGTTTCACCGCCATCAAAAATGGGGTCTAAAAGTTTTTCGTTGATGACCATTTGGGCAGCAGTAAAGGCCAAAACGGCAGCACCCAGATTAATGATCACTGGCCATTTTTCGACCAATTGCAAAACCAATTTGCTTCCCAGCACCACAATTGGAATGCTAATTAGCAGTCCAATGACAACCAGCGTAAAGTCGCCATTGGCAGCGCCTGCGACACCTAATACATTGTCAACGCCCATCAGTGCGTCAGCCACAATGATGGTCTTCATGGCACCCCAGAAAGTTGTGGCGGTACCGCCTTGGTGTTCGTCCTCAGACGTATCCGTGATGAGCTTGTAGGCAATCCACAAAAGGCCTAAGCCTCCTACCAACATCAGGCCAGGAATTTTGAGGAGCCAGACAACACCGACGGTCATGGCAGAGCGAATCACAATGGCGCCCACAGTGCCCCACATGATGGCTTTGTTTTGATGCTCCGGAGGGAGGTTGCGCGCAGCGAGCGCGATGACGATGGCGTTGTCGCCAGCTAAAACCAAGTCGATAAGAATGATGGCCAGCAACGCTGACCACCATGGCACTGAGAACAATTCCATGAAAGACCTTCAATAACGATCCGAACAATGCACGAATGTCGGAATGACACGCGTGACACGAGAGATCGAAGGTCTTGCTTTGCTTGTTATGAATCAGTTATATGCCCAACAAACCGGAAGTAAAAACTCCGTAATGACGATGTGTTGATCTCGACGTGCGCCTGATGGCTATACTGAGCACGAAGAAATTGAGCTACTCCCCAACGATCCTCTTATTAGAAATGAAGTCTTACAGATTACAAAGCCTGGATTGATTTAAGCCCAAATTTTGTAGGGGATTTGAAGATCTCTGCCGATTAAAGCCTCTTGGCAACCAAAGTGAGAATGTCGTAACTGGCCACCAATTCTTTGTCTTGGTTGGTCACTTCTACATCCCAAGCCACCACCCCCTGCCCTTGGCCATTGGCATCTTTTTTATTGCGATCAATTTTGCGTTTGCATGTCAGGCGTACCTGAATGCTGTCACCCAATCCGACTGGTTTCACAAACCGCAACGTGTCCAAACCATAATTAGCCAAGACTGGGCCGGGCTCAGCCACCACAAACAAGCCAGCTGCATCGGATAAGACCAAATAGCCATGCGCAATTCGTTTGCCAAAGGCAGAGGCTTTAGCCGCTTCGTCGTCAAAGTGCATGTAGAACATGTCGCCTGTGAGTTCGCCAAAGGCTTTGACATCGGCTTCACCAATGACCTTGGAAGCTGTCAACAATGACTCGCCAATTTGCAATTCTTCAAAATAATGTTTGAAGGGGTGCGTGCCGGTTTCAATGACTTTGGCACCCCGTGCATATTCGCGTGTAATAGCGGTCAGCATCGTGGGTGAACCTTGCACCGCAGCACGTTGCATCATGTGCGTCACCGCACGAATACCACCCAACTCTTCACCACCACCGGCACGACCTGGCCCACCATGCTTGAGTGAGGGCAAGGGAGATCCATGACCTGTTGATTCACCTGCAGACTCGCGATCGAGCACATGCAAACGACCGTGATTGGCAGCCAAACGAGGCACCACTTGCGCAGCCAACTCGGGCGATTTGGTCATCAATGATCCGACCAAACTGCCCTTGCCGCGCTTGGCCAATGCCATGGCTTCTTCCATGCTGTCGTAGGGCATGAGCGTGCTGACAGGGCCAAAGGCTTCAATGTCGTGAACACTGTCAGTACTTAAAGGTTTTTGGCACAGGAGCAAGGTAGGTTGGAAGAACGCGCCGTTGGCCACGCCCTCGCCCACGCAACTGAAATTGGCATCGCCACCGCACACCAACTCTGCGCTTTGGCGCAACAATGCCACGCGCTCGGCCACGTCGCCTTGTTGCGACTTAGAAGCCAAAGCACCCATCTTCACACCTTCAACGGAAGGATCGCCCACCACCACTTTGGACAGGCGGGCTTTGATTTTTTCGGCCACGGCATCAAGGTGTTTGCTGGGCACAATGGCGCGGCGAATGGCAGTGCACTTCTGACCTGCTTTCACGGTCATTTCGCGCACCACTTCTTTGACAAACAAATCAAATTCTTCGTCGTCGGGTGTCACGTCATCGGCCAAGATGGCGCAGTTCAAAGAGTCTGCTTCAGCGTTGAAGGGTATGCTGTTGCGAACCAAGTTGGGGGTCACGCGCAATTTGGCGGCCGTGTCGGCAGAGCCTGTGAAAGTGACCACATCGGCCACGTCCAAGCGATCTAGCAAATCACCCGTGCTGCCAATCACCAATTGCAATGCGCCCTTTGGCAAGATGCCAGACTGGTCAATCATTCGAACCAAGGCTTCAGTAAGGTAGCTTGTGGCTGTAGCGGGCTTGCCGATGCAAGGCATACCGGCCAAGAAGGTGGGCGCAAATTTTTCCAACAAGCCCCACACAGGAAAGTTGAAGGCATTGATGTGAACTGCCACACCGCCACGAGGCACTAAGATGTGTGTACCAGCAAAGGTGTTTTTCTTGCCCAAAGAAGCAACAGGGCCTTCGTGAATTAAGTTGCCACTGGGCAGCTCGCTGGCCGCCATGCCGGCATAGGCAAACAAAGTGCCGGTACCGCCTTCAATGTCAACCCATGAATCAATGCGTGTGGCACCTGTGTGAGCTGAAATGGCATACAGCTCTTCTTTGCGGTCACCCAGATACTTGGCCAATGCGCGCAATGCGGCTGCGCGTTGCTGAAAGTCCATGGCCAACATGCCATTGAGGCCAGTGGTGCGCCCATATTGCAGCGCTTCTGCAAAGTCCAAGGACTCGGCATGGGCAAAGGCCACTTCTTTGCCATTGATGGCACTGTGGAGGGCTTGGGCGGCTTGCTCGCCGATCCAACGGCCGGCGATAAAACTTTGGAGAACGGTGGTCATGTGTGAAAGTCCCATGCTGGCTTAATTATTCAAAAAATGCGCAGTTGGAAACGAGTGATGCAATTAACCGACCGCGCAGACTGGAAATATTATGCATGTTTAGACACGTAAATTTCCACTCAAAAATAAGGGTAAACCCTTTGTTGCTGAGTTAACCACACTTACGCATAACCTAGCCAACTGACGAATGATTCAAAAAACTTCAGTGTCGACTTCAGAGTTGGCCTGTGCGCTGTAACGGTTTCCTTGGACCGTCTTCTCATTGATCAAGGCCTCAAGCTTGGCCATCAACTCGGCATTCAACTTAACATCCGACGCACCCAAGTCATCTGTCAAATGCGACACACTGGTGGTGCCTGGAATGGGGATGATGTGCGGCGCTTTTTGCAAGAGCCAGGCCAAGGCCAATTGGGCTGGCGAGCAACCCACCTCGTTGGCTAAATTTTGGTAAGGCGCAAAGAGTTTGAAATTGGCAGCGTAATTCTCAGGCGTGAATCGTGGCATGGACTTGCGAATGTCTTT
>Ga0208856_1000879_pt1 | contig 10224 bp, 5 predicted proteins | sample LakMenEpi13Jul12_FD_150690 | JGI IMG/M metagenome (GOLD analysis project Ga0208856, IMG submission 150690) | Freshwater microbial communities from Lake Mendota, WI - 13JUL2012 deep hole epilimnion (SPAdes) | ecosystem: Environmental > Aquatic > Freshwater > Lentic | place: Lake Mendota, Madison... | reverse complement strand
CCCATTGTCATGTGAAGTTTAAAGCTCATTTTTATTCTCCGGTTTGGTTAGTGTAATAGCACACTGCATAACGGCTTAATATGTAAGCCGTTACACGCTGAACTATTTGGCTTTTAAAGCCGCTTCTTTCAATGCGCAGCCGTCTTGCATTGAATCCAAATGACAACCGATTGTTAACCAACGTACAAAATTGAATTGGTCAACTGATCCTTTTGCTTTATCTAAAATAAAGTATTTCATGAGTTTTCTCCTAAGTTTCTATTTAAATATTCAACGCCATAACTATCAATACGAGCGCCTTCTTCATCATATCTATCTGCTTCAACTTCAACAGGTATAACGTAAACTGGAATATCGGCAGTTGTATCCGCTGAAAAAATTACTACGCACCCAAAATCAGATGTAAGTCTAAAATCGCGATGACCTTTAACAAGCGGATAACCGCTCATCTCTTGAAAGCGCTTTGCAGCGCCTTCGTAAGTTTTGTATTGACGTGTTTCTGATCCGTCTACGTCTCTTGTTGTAACTTTATATAATGCTTTCATGATTCTCTCCGGTTTAGTTTATTTTTTGTTTCACCCCGAGGGGACTACAGAATATTCGATGTAATTTAACTAATCAACTTTATTATTTTAGTTAATTACTTTTAATAATATTCTTTAGCGTAAAATTAATAAGCGATTTGGCTAAAATGTTGATTAAATTGAAGAAAACGGAACGATAGCGATTCGATATTATCCTTTCAGCCTTCCCGCAATCATTGCCGACAGGCTTCAATCATTGCAACAAATGCGGCACAAATCGGCAGGCACAAAAAAGCCTTACAGGTTTTAAATCCTATAAGGCTTTTTAACTTAACAACAAATAAAATATTTTACCTGCTAATTGTCATTAGCATTTTTTACCGCCTCCGCCTTTACCGCCTTTACCTTTCTTCATAGCCATGTTGATCACCTCCTTTTTTCTGACATACTTCAATTATAGTATAGCTGTGATACAATCGCGCAAAATAATCTTTACTTCATCGTCGTGAGGACGTTATGACAACCAGACAAATAAACTTTGTGGCGGGAGAATCATTTTCTCGTCGGCAAATGGATCAAATGGGATTGCCGATCGGCAACCCACACAAACCACCTTTTAAACAAAAGGAAATGCCTTTTTTTATTGCTCCAGCAGTCACAGCAGCAAGCGTAGCAATCGGCACAGCGGCAACAGTTGGATCAATGGCGGCAATTGGTACAGCGGTTTTAGCTACAGTGGGCGCAATTGGTACAATAGCAGCAGTGGCAGGTACGGCAATGTCAGTAGTCGGCATGGTGACAGGCGATAAAGGCTTGATGAAAATCGGTGCTATTGTAGGTCTAGCTGGTGGCGTTGCTTCTCTTGCATCCGGTGCAGTGGCATCACTCGCTGCAGGTGGGGAGTTTGCTATGGGCACGGCAGGTATTCAATCAGCTAATGCGGCTAACGCAGCAAGCGCAGCCGCTCAAACTTCAGTAGCATTAGGGCAAGCAGGCACAGCGGCAAGTAACTTAGCGGCAGTTACTCCCCAAGGATTAGTTAACGCAGCGCCTTTAACTAATCAAACTACAATGGGACTAAGTGGCGCGGCATCTAATAGCCTATCGGCAGTCACTCCACAATCGATAACCATGGCAGGGCAAGGTGGTACAGGATTGATGGGACAAGTAGGAAGTGGCTTAAATGCAGCAGGCGGCAATGCTTTAAATGCAATCGGTGCAAGCTCGGCAAGCAATTTAGCAGGTACGGCAGCGACATCTAGTGGTGGTTTTATAGATAGGCTAATGGGTAGCATGACTGAAAAAGACTATGTAATTGCCGGATGGGGCGCATTCCAAGGTGGGTCGGCAATGATGGATAAAAACCTAGCAAGCGTCAATGCTCAAAAAGAATATGAATACAAACAGGCGCAACGCAATCAGCGTACTGCTAATCTAAACAGTGTACCGACTCTACGCAATACACTCGATGCTAATGCCGGCTTAAATGCTAACGCAGGACTATAGACAATGAAAAATAAAACAGATACTCCAGCAGGCAAAAGCTCAACAGGTGGTATGACTAATCAAATGCTGATTGATATCCAGCGCAATATTGAAGCAAAAGTATCACCAGAGAATAAGCAGCGCTACAACAAAACGGTTCTAGCTGCTGAAACTCTAATGTTTGATCCTAAAACCCACCAGAACATGGAACTAGTCAAGAATCCAGACAGCCAACAGAACCTAGTTGAAACGGTCAGTAAAGGCGTCAGCGGCTTAATGTGGCTACTCTATCAGCAATCAAAGAAAAGCCTACCGGCAGAAGTGCTAGTTTTTGCAGGAACGACAACTATCTGCAAGGTGCTAGACTTTGCCGAACGCGGTTTAAAGCTACCAGTCACTCCGGAAATCATCTCACAGACAACCAAGCGCACTACCGATAAGCTATTTGAGCAAATGGGCATCACGCCCGAACAGCTCAAAGCGGCAATTGCTCAAGGTAAACAAGAAATTGAGGATTACCAAACGCATCAAGAGTATGTTGGCAATAAGATGCAGGCAGTGAAGTCTAAAAGCACAGCGCCTAATAAACCAGTCAAGAGAGGTAAATAGTCATGGCTTATGGAATGTTAACCAGTTTCGCCTTAGGCGCTGCGCAAGGTCTAGGCACAGCGATGATAAATAAATACAGCAAGGATCAAGATGCTGAGATTAAAGCCAAAGCAGATCAAGAGCGTGAAGCGAGAATCGAAGAAGCGGCTATAAGGCTGGAAGGTAGAAAGAATTTACGATCCGATTATGAATATGATCGGAAATCAGCGGATGAAACCATTACAAAGGCTGAAGAACGTCAAGCCAAAGCGGATGAAGAACAACGTAAAATACGCGAAGCCAATGATCCTAAAAACCTGTCTGCTCAAAAAACAGAAGCAGAGATTGCAAAACTAAAAGCCGATACTGGTTTATCTGAAAAACGCGCAGAACACGTCGGTAAAGGCGGTAGGGATAATGGGGATGATGATGCTACACCAGAAGGAGGTATGCGTAAAAAAGACCTTATCAGAATGGAAGGCGTTGACGAAAACGGTCACAAAGTAGTCTATTGGAAAAATATCAAGACTGACAAAATAATTAAGGATGAACCTGTTATTACAAAGGCAGACGCTAAAGCGGCAGATAAGGAAGCGGTGAGAAAAGCCAATGAAGCCACAGGTTCTAAATATGCAAACGCCCAAGAAGTAATTGGCGCTAAAGAACCAAGCTCTAGTTGGATAGGTAATAAAACAAAAGGAATGCTAGGTACGTCAGATGAAGAAGCCAAGGCAGAAGCCACGGCAGAAAAACTTAAAAGGGAAAAATGGTTAATGATTTATGGTAACTCGCTAACTAAAAAACCTGCTCCGAATAAATCACAATTCACTCTTGAATCAGTAACAGGCGAATAAACTATGGCTATTTTTACTTTTAAAGCACCCAATGGGAAAAGATACACAGTCAGTGGATCAGAAGGCGCAACACAAGAAGAAGCACTGGACTATCTAATAGCCAACTGGGATACACTACAGGATTTTCCAGTAACATCGGATGCTGAGAAAGAAAAGGTAGCCGAGCAGCCTGTAGCAGAACAGCCAGAAAGCGAAAGCGGTGATTTTTCAAGAGGTTTTCAAACAGCCTATAAACAATTACCGCAATTAGGATACGGCTTAGAAGCAGGCGCTTTAGCGGCAGGTGAAAGTATATTGGGCGAAGGCGGTAAACTTACTGAGCTTAAAAAAGAAGCAGTTTCTAAATACGAACAAGCCGGAAAAGAATTAGAAACCATTTCTAAACCAACTGATTCGCCAACCTACTCATTTGAAAAAGCAATGGAAGGTGATTACGGTAGTTTAGTTGATACGCTTCAATACGGCTTAGGTTATGGTGCAGGTCAATTAAGTCAAGGCGGCATTGCGTCACTTGGTGGAAAACTTGTAGGTAAAGCAGTAGCAAGAGCCACAGCCGAAAATATTGCTGAAAAAATGGTGGCTGAAGAAGCGGCTAAGTTGTCTGCGCAAACAGGTGCTGAAGCATTGACGCAAGAGCAATTGAAAGCAGCGGCAACACAATCAGTAGCCAATAAAATGGGAGATGTTGGTAGTAAAATTGCTATTGGATCACAAGCATTTGGAATGGAAGCCGGTGAGATTGGTGGTGAATTAGCCAAGCAATCAGTGGATGAAAACAGAACTTTAACCAATGAAGAAGTTGTTAAAGGCTTAGGTTCAGCAATTGCAGCGACTGCATTAGAATATGGAGCAGATAGGTTCACTCTTGGCGCGTTAATGGGCAGAGGTTCGTTAAGTGACGTAGGACAATACACTACAGGCGTAAAAGGTAAATTAGCGCGTGGCGCAGCGTTAGGCGCGTCTGCAGGCGGGGTTGAATTTGGAACTGAATTTTTCCAATCCGGCATTGAGCAATATGGTCAAGGTAAAGACATATTAAGCAATGACTCACTTAGAGAAGATATTGATTCAGCTATTCTAGGAAGTATCGGTGGGGGAGCGGCAGGCGTAGCAGGTGGAATGCTATCATCTGCTAAACAAAAACCAGATACTGTTAATCCCGAAGGCAGACCAATTGCAGAATCAATGCTACAAGGTGGATTACCAACAAGTGAACCTGCTCAACCTCAAACAGAAACACCTGTTAATGAAAACCTAAGAGCCTATACGGATATTTTCAGAGATGAGAATTTAAATCCTGCTTCGCCTGCTCAAGCGGTAGATACCACAGCGCCTATTGTAGACAATGAAACTATTGCTAATGATGTAATTAATTCAAATACACTTGATGACGCACTCCAAACATTCAACAATACCGTAGAAGCAAACACCTATGGGCATGAAGTGAATATGGAATATGCAAATAAAATTGCAGATAGATTCACTGGTAAAAAAGAAGTTGAAATTCAAGATAAGGATTATCAAGATTCAGTTCAATTAGAAAATCAACTTTCAACTGTTAGGGATGAGCTTGCTTATAAGAAATTCCAAACAGCATTTGAAGAAGCGCAAAAACAAGGTGCGCAAGGTGAATTAGATATTCTTGTTGCTAATAAAGCAAAAATAATTCAAGCAGAAGTAGACGCTAAAAAACAACAGCTTAAAGAAGTATTTGAAGCCAGTGTTCCATCAACTAATACCGTTATTGAAAATGAACAATGGGCAAGAACTCGTAACAATCGTAATGCCGTTATTCAAATGGTATTTGATAGAAACCTACCTGCTGAAAATATTTTTCCAGCAATTAAAGCAGAATTAAAGCGTCAAGGATTTAATGATACGCAGTTATCACAAGACGATATTGAAGCCTATACGTTTTTAAAAGAATACCCACAAGCTAAGGTCGAACCAGGCCCATTGCAAGTGATCCCAACATCAGTAAATGAAATGGATGTTGAATCGCTAATCAAGGAAAAACCTCAAGCAATTCAAACTGAGCAATTATCACCTGCGTTATCTAAAGTAAATGAATGGGTAAGCAATGGGGCGACTTATAAAAATGGAATGCTCATTGATTCTAAAGGTAAAAAGTTTGTACTTAACAAAGCTCAACGTGACTACTATTTAATGTCACGCTCTAGTCCATTGATGCAAACTCCTGTTGCTATGGGCGAAGGCACTGTTGAAACACGTCAAGGTCAAGACCAAATTAGTGGCGTGGAAGAATTTAATCCACCAATTGCAGAAACTCCTGTTGCTATGAGTGAAGGCACTATTGAAACGCGACAAGGGCAAGACCAAGTTACTGCTGAAGGTTTAAAAGATATAGAAGAAATCCCAGTGGCAACAGTAAAAAATCAATATAAACTAGATGAGAATTATGACGATGTTGTCGATGATATTTCTAGTAAATTAGAATACGGTAATAAATTTTCAAAATCAGATTTAACAAAAGGATATAGTTTTAAAATCATCAATAGTGAATTAAAAGGTTCCTACGAGGATAAACGCTCTGGTGATTATTTTACAACTGTAGAAGTGACTAAACCCAATGGTGATAAATATTTATCAAAAATTGACGATGTTTATAAACGTCAAATTGATGCTTATAAATCTGAAAATATACATAACGAAACCTCTGTAGCAGAAACGCCAACAGCAGAAACACCAGCAGCAGAAGCGCCAACAGCAAAAACACCGACTGTAATTAGTTTAAAAGATATTACAAAAGGCGATTATATAAATGTAAATAATACTAAAGATGCGTTTGATTCAGTGGAAGCAGGCGATGTATTAGTTACTTATGACAATTACAGAATACCAATTAAATCTGTTGAAAAAGATGAAGATGGTAACGTGATTAACTTGATACCGTATGTAGAAGAAGGGTCTTATGGTGCGGAAAATTTATCGCATTATGATTTTATGGATGTAATGTATCCTGCTCCAATTTATGAAGCAAGCCGCAAAAATAAAAGCGGATGGGGAAGCATCGAGAAAAATACATTTGTTAATCCTAATCCAGTTTCAAATGCGCCAATTAATTATGAGGAAGCTCAAAATAAACGAAATGAATTTTCAGTTAATAACCCAAGTATTTTTGCTAAGTATGTAATTAATAACGATATTAAAAAAGCACTTGGGGAAATTGAAAACAATACTATTAGCAAAGACGACGCTATGTCTATTTACAATAGCGCCAAGTCTACCGGTCTACTCACTTTAGACACAGTAAAAGAGCTATCTAAGGTATTAACACCAACAGCAGAAACACCAACAGCAGAAGCCCCAACAGCAGAACCCAAAGGAACAATCAATAATCCTATTCTTAAAAAGAACGGTAGCGCATTTACTAGTCAACAAGGAGCGCAAACGCATATTCGCACCAATCCAGAATTATCTAAGGATACTCACACTTGGGTAAAACTTGGCGATGAGAAATACGGTATTGTCACTGAAGACCAAGTGGTTAGAAAACCAACAAAACCTGCTGAAAATCTAAAAAAAGTAACCGGTTTTGAAAATATTGTAAGTATGATAGGAAAACTGGGAGGTTTATCTCGTGTTGAAATGTCACAACGCCAGTTGGATGATTATAAAAGAAACACCGCTTTATTTAATAAAAATGGACGCACTTTTGATGATATGGCGACAGTGCTTCGTGTAGATCATGGGTTTGATGAAATTAAAACTGGCGATGATTTAGATACTATTCTCAAAGATAGTTTGCGTTCTGGTAAACCGTATTACGGCTATGAGGGTATTGATAAAGCAATGGATAAAATTGCTTCTGAACAAGCCGACCAAGACCAACAACAAGAAGATGAACTTCTAAATACTTATACAAATGAAGAAGTTAACGCAATTTTAGATGCACAGACTCAAGCTGAAAAAGATAAAATTATTGCAGATATTAAAGCAGAAAAGAAACGCAAAGCGGATTTAGAAGTTGATACAGTTCCAGATGAATTTCTAGGTAAAGGTATGACAAACTCTGGTGATATTTTTGAAAAATCAAAAGAACCTATTGTTAAACTTCCAAAATTAGAACGAAATTTAACCGAAGATGAAGTTGCGACGATTAATGAATTGACTTTTGGTTCGGACGAAAATTTATATTTACCTGCGTCAAACAAAGGAATATTAATTTCTAAGTTTAATGAGTATTCAAAAGAAAATCCAGATAAAGCAAAAGCCTATTTGCTAGAACTATATAATGACTTATATAGTGATAAATCAAACATTAAATTCAGCAAAGCCAAATCGCAGCAACGCCTTGCGCCTAACGGTAAACCATCAAACTTAAATGCGGTTCAATACGAGCAAGTTAGAACGCCAGAATTTAAAGAGTGGTTTGGTGATTGGGAAAATGATCCAGAAAATGCGTCTAAGGTTGTTGACGAAAATGGTGAGCCGTTAGTGGTTTATCATAAAACAAGTAAGGATTTTACTGAATTTGATAAATCTAAAATTGGTAAAAATGATTATGGTTATGCGGGAAAAGGTTTTTATTTTTTACCGATACCGTTAGAGGGATACACCTATGGTAATACAACTATACCTGTATTTTTATCAATTAAAAAACCTTACATTAGAACTGAATCTAATTGGAATATTTCAAAATTAGACCCATATAATTGGATAAGTAGTCGCTCTGAAGAATTTGGTAGCAATATTAAATCTTCGGAGGCATGGACAGCGTTAATGTTAGAAAATGGGTACGATGGATTCATAGATAAATCTGATATAAATGGGGAAATAGTTGGTTTCGATAGTAATCAAATCAAATCCGCCACAGGTAACACAGGTGCGTTTAGCAAAGAATCAAATGACATTCGATTCAGCAAAGCCAAAGTAAACAAATCGGACGATGCTAAATATCTAGCTGCGGTTGAAGCAGGTGATATGGAATCTGCACAAGCAATGGTAGATGACGCGGCTGAAAATGCAGGATATGGTAAAAGCGATTATCAAATGTCGCACGAAGCACCTAATCGAAATGATTACCCTATCACCGATTTGACTTCTATTTATCCCGAAGATATTTATTCTTCAAATGCAACTGCCTATTATGGTGACGGACAACCTAGCGACAGCGAAGCAATGGCTAAATTGCAACGCGCTAGAGGTAAAAAAGCCAATGCGCCTATTATGGTTTATCGTGCGGTTCCTAAAGATGTTAAAGAATCCATGCCGAGAAATGGTGATTGGGTATCGACAACACGCGCTTATGCTGAGGAACATGGTAAACGCTGGCTACCAGAAGGTTATCGCGTGATGGAAATTGTAACGACTGTTGGCAATATCTTTACAGACGGTAATTCAATTCACGAATTAGGATTTGATGACGGTAAAGATTATGGTTACGCAAATACAAAAAATAATCGTAAATTAGCTGACCCCGTTACCTATGACGACAATGGTGAAATTATTCCATTGTCAAAACGATTTAATAAACGCAGTGATGATATTCGATTCAGCAAAACAGCTAAAAAGGTTTTAGATGAAAACCCATTGGCTATTATTCACAATCTCAGCTTAAGTAATTTGACCCATGCTGACAAAATAGGCGGTATCGCTGTACCTAGTGTAGCAATAGTTAATCAAAAATATCCGCTAAGTGGATTTGGTGAAATTACTTTAATTGGTAATACCTCACAATTTGCGCCAGAAGTAAACGCTAAAAATAAATACTTTAATGCAGATGTGTATTCACCGCGTTACCCTCAAGTAACTTATGTTGTTGATTCCAAAACACTTAATAATGCAAATGAATCGTTATCAGACGATACTAAAGAATTGGCAAAAGCAATTGGCTATAGAGGTTTAATTAACGCATCGTCTATTGAAGATAGAGGAGTGTTAAAAGGATTGCAAGATAGCGTGACTTTAAAATATGAGTTTTTAAAGTCAATTGGCAAAGCGCCTAAAATGCAATATAGACCCAACAAAACTCCACCTGCTAGTATGAAGAAATTTGTTTCTTCAAAAATCGATGTAATGGAATTAAAAAACGATCCTGCGTTTGTACAAGCGGTTGTGGATATTTTTAATGAGTCTATTAAAAAACGAAATGAAACTTTAGGCACATCAAAACCTTATATTGAAATCGATAGCCAACAGGCATCAAACTTAGCGTTTGATTATCAATATGCAATTAAAGAATTTCGAGATCAAAAAGGAGCGCAAAAATCAATTGATGATTATGCGACTTCTAAATTGATTCGTGAAAAAACCAATCAAGCTCAATACGAAAAATGGCTAGTTGAAAATTACAGTAATCTTGTATCTGACGAACGTATTTTTAATGGCTATACCAGTTCGGGCAAGCGCGTTTATTTACCGCACAATCTCGACACGGTTGTGAAGCTAATGACTAAAACCATAAAAGGCGGTGAAAACGTTAGTTATGGGATAGGTACAATTCGCGCATATACCGCAAAACAATTTAAAACTGTTAAGCAAATACAAGATGCTCGCGGAGATATTGTTAGTGATGAAAAATTAGCGCAATTAAAAGAAGAATTAGAATCTGAATTTAATTCTATTTCAGATGAATTAAGACCGTACTCTGATTATTCTGATCCTAGCGCGACGGACGCATTAAGTGACCTTGTATCAAAAGGCTTACGGGCATTTAAAGAATCGTATCAAAATGTACCCGAAGAAACGATGAGCAAAGTGTACAGTTTCTTAGATAAACTCAAAAATATGCCCGCGCATTATTTTGAAGG
>Ga0208856_1000875_pt1 | contig 10267 bp, 14 predicted proteins | sample LakMenEpi13Jul12_FD_150690 | JGI IMG/M metagenome (GOLD analysis project Ga0208856, IMG submission 150690) | Freshwater microbial communities from Lake Mendota, WI - 13JUL2012 deep hole epilimnion (SPAdes) | ecosystem: Environmental > Aquatic > Freshwater > Lentic | place: Lake Mendota, Madison... | reverse complement strand
CCACAAAGACAGACGCGCGTCGTAAACACCTGAAACGACCACCTTTATGCGCCGACCTAGCCGATGCCTACGCCGAATCGATTGCCAGCGGAACCGCCGTCGCGAATCTGCGAATCGTCGACTCATGCAAGCGCTACTTAGCCGAGCGCAAGTCGCCGGCGGCGCACCAGGTGTGGTGGGACGAGCCACGCGCCGAGGACGCCCGAGCGTTCGCACGCAAGTGTGGCCAGGGCGTGGAAGAGGACGCCGGCAAGCCACTGGAGTGGATGCCGTGGCAGTGCATGGTGGCAATGATCTTGCTTGCCCGCCGGCGCGTGATCGCCAAAGTGAAGACGGACACACCCGCCACCAAGGCGCTGCTACTGGTGGTGGCGCGTGGCAACGGGAAGACGGAGTTTGCGGCGTCGATGATTATGGCAGCGATGCGAGACACCAGCACTAGCCTGGAGTTCTCAAGCGTGGCGCCGGATGGGCGCTTGGCACAGAAAACCTTTGAGCGGATGCAGACCATGTGCCGCACACTGGCCCTAGATGACTCAGACAAAGACGAAAAGGGATGGACGTCCTCGGGTGGGTCTACGCCCGCGCACCCCGGCAGAGTGCGCCACGGTGGCAATAGGTACATATCCTTGCCATGCACCGACCGTGCGCTTGACGGATTGACCACGCGCTTGATCGTCGCGGACGAGACGGCGCGCATGGACAAGGCGTTCGGGCGCTTGCTCACCGGGCTTGCCAAGTTCGCCACGTCGCAACTGTTGGCGATCACGACGCCCGATCCGGAGCAGAAGACGCGCCCGATTTGGGGCTACTGGCAAGCGTGCGAGGCTGCAATCGCTGACGGAACGCCCTATCCGGCGGGCTGGTGGCCCATGATTTACGGCTTAGATGCCGACGATCAGGCCTCAGATCCTGCTGTTTGGGCGAAGGCGCACCCAGGTTTGGGCGTCATTGTTGACCCGACGCAGTTGCAACTGGCCGCGCAGACGATGCTAAACACGGGCGACCCGGTTCAAATCGCCGAGTTCGAGACGCAGCTAGCGTGCAGATACCACGAGATTGCCACGACTGACATCGATCTTGCAGTCCTTGAGCGGCAAATGGTGGACTGCGATTGGGATCGCTTGCGCGGCGCGCCGGCGGTGATCGGTCTTGACCTGAGCCGCGGCGGCTACGGAAGTCAACTTGACTTGACAGCGCTCACCATCATGGTGGTCGATGGCGGAATCATTCGTGCGCGGAACGTGTGCTGGTGGGCCGGCACGGACATCGCGCTTGACGAAAAGCGCTGCAAGAACCCGCTCCAGGTGTGGATTGAGGCAGGACATCTGCGCCGTATGCCTGGTGAATGGCAGGATATGAGCATTGTGGAGGCTGAAATTGAGCACTTGATGACGCTTTACGACGTGCGAAAGATCGGCGTCGACCCGCATCCAGCGCAAGCGCGAGACATAAAGCGATGGCAGGATCGCGGCTGGCCCATCATTCCGGTCGATCAGAGCATCCGAACGATGGCGCCAGCGTGGAAACTGTGGGGCGATCTATTGAAGTCCAAGCAACTTTGCTACCAAATCGATCCGGTACTTGCGTCGGGACTGAACAACGTGCGACTGATCCGTGACAACGTGGGCAACACGCGACCAGTGAAGGGACGCAGCGCTGGAAACATGGACGTCATCGTCTCCGGCAACATGGCAGCGCTTCTGATGGAACATCACCAGGTGCGCGAGTCGACCGGACTCAGCACAAGCGCTTGCCCGATTGGTTGATTTCACGGAACTTCACGCAACTTCACGCAAGCGGTACGCAACTTCACGCACTGTGAAGAGGTGTGAAATAGTGTGAAATTCTGTGAAGCGCTGTATTTAGATGCGAGGTCTGAAATAATCGCTTGACAACGCGGGGCACATTTGTCCCATGCGTTGCAGTGAGCATCTTCGCACGATTCTTCGGTTTCAAAAGCGGCGTAGTTGTCTACGCACGCCCGGAACCACTGGCAACGCCAGCGCCACAGCATCTACCCGCTGTCGTTCGTGCGATGAATCTCATCAGCACGGACTTGGCGCGGCTTCCGTTCTCCGTAATTGACTCGCAAGGCCAAGTAGTCGACTCGCCGATTACGCAGTTGATGACGCGGGAGGCCTCGCGCTGGCAGTCGGGCTACGAGTTTCGGCGCTACATGACCACGTGCGCGCTTGATTCGGGTAACGGTTTGGCACTCATTCGCCGTGATTCATCGGGCACCGTCGCCGAATTGCAACCACTTCCGAGCGGAACGTCCACGGTTGAACTGACCGAAGAGGGCGTGCAGTACCGGCTTGGCGGCAATCTCCTAAAGGCAGACCAGGTGTTGCACCTCGGTTGCTATCCGGATCCGCTTTCGCCGAGTTGGTATATGTCGCCAATGGAGTCTTGCCGGTTCGCCATGGAACTGGCGGCAGACGAAGCGGCGGCCCACAAAAGCCTGGTGCGCACGGGCAGTACGGGAAAAGTGAGCATCTCACATCCCGGAGCCATGAGTGATCAAACTGTGCAAGCCATCCGCGACGCCTGGCAAACCATGCACGCAACCGCGGAAGGTGCCTCGCGCCCGCTGATCCTGCGCGAAGGCATGAAGGCTGAACGCATCAGCGCTGAATCAACCACGACCAGCATTGAGTCGCGAAAGTTCTCTATCCAAGAGATCGCCCGCGCATTCGGCGTACCGCCCGAAATGCTTTACCAGCAGGGCGGCGGGGCGCTGTCCTCACAATCCGAAACAGCACGCGCCTACGTTGACGGCGCACTAGCCCAATGGGTAACCGCGTGGGAGTCGGAGATCACGCGCAAACTCTGCGGGCCCGGCGAACACGCAAGGCTTGATACCGACGTACTGCTGCGCGGCAATATGCGCGATGCGGGCATGGCGCTGTCGAAACTTGTCCTCGCCGGGATCCTCTCACCGAACGACGGTCGCAAGCGAATGGGCCTCCCGCCTATTCAGGGCGATGAGTTCGACATCCCAAGCGTGTCCATGCCGGGCGGCAATAGCGCCATGCAAGGCGACGGCGCTACCGAAAACATCGATGGAGGTGAAGACATTGCTTGAAATCCGTACCGCCAAGATCAATATGCAAGGCGACAAGATCGGCGGCTACGCCAGCGTGTACGACGCTCCGAGCCATCCGCTCACCGTCCGCGGCCTCAATGGCGGCAAACCATTTACTGAGAAGGTTGCCCGCGGCGCGTTCGACAACTCGCTTCGCTCCAACATCTCGCTGCTTGTCGGTCACGATTCGCGCGACCTACTGGCCAACACCAAGAGCGGACTGCTTGAACTGAACAGCGACGCACACGGTTTGGCATTTTCAGTGACCTTGCCAGATACAGAACTTGCCCGCTCTACGAGATCGCTTGTAGCCGCGGGCGTGTTTTCTGAAATGTCGTTTGGCTTCAACGTGATCTCAGATTCTTGGAGCGGCAACACACGCACGCTCAATCAAGTTCGTTTGATCGAAATTTCCGTAGTGTCCGAAGGCGCTTATCAGCAGACGAGCGTCGAGGCAAGAACCCTTCTGTCGGGCGTTGCCCGGCTTCGTCTGCGATTAAGGATGCCATCATGAAACTGTCCGAACTCTTTGAAAGCCGTAAGGCGCTCACCGCAGAGCGCGATTCCATTCTCGCACAAGACTCACTCACCGTGGAAGTCGAAGCCCGCGGCCATGAAGTCGCAAACGAACTCGCAACCGTTGAAGCCGAGATCCGTTCCGCGCAAATGCGGGAGCGTTTCGCATCTTCAAGCGCCGTCGAGATCATCGCCAAGCGCGATATGGAACTTGGACGCGAAGAGCGCGACACCAAGAAGTACCGCGACCAGTTCATCGGTTGGCTGAAGGGTGGCGCTGCACCTGAAGTGCGCGCACTCACGACCGCAACCACTCCAGCAACCGCTGCTGGCACGATCATGGTGCCCGCTGTCTACGAGACAGAGATTCTTAAGTACCTCGATAGCCAAGATTTCATGCGCTCGTTGGCTGATTATCGCGGTGGAGTCACTGGCTACCCATCGCTCCGTTACAACACGCAGACCAGCGCTGCCTACGGTGGCGGCACTGGTTCGTGGATCGCGGAAGGTGGCAACGCCGTTGTGAACGACATGGCACTCGCTGAGGTGCTCTTGCCGCCACGACTCTGCTCACCGACCACTCAGGTTTCGCAGACGCTGTTGCGCCAAGCCAACTTCGACGTCGAAGCCGAGGTCATGATGGATCTTCAGAAGAAGATTTCCAAGAATCAGGCCTTCGGGTTCATCGGAGGTATTGGCGGCACAGCAATGCCAACAGGCATCTTTGACCCTGCAACTACGACCACTGGCGTTCGCACTGGTGCAACTGTTGCAACAGGTAACACCCGTGCATTGAAGGTGGCTGCTGCGACCTCTACGTCCGCGGTCACGATTGAGAACCTGACGAAGATGCGCTACGAGATTCTGCCAGCGGCTTACTGGAATAGTCCATCCTGCGCATGGATCATCCCACAAGACGTCTACGCGGCGATCGCTGGCATCATCGTGAACAATGTGCCGCTGTTTGTGCCAAGTAGTGATGCCGGAATTACCCGGTCGGCACCAGCAACCTTGATGGGTTTGCCAGTTTACGTAACTCCGTATGTCCCAGCGCTTGTCACAACTTCGGGAGCGAAGACCGTGATGGCAGTGGTTGGAGACATCCGCGAGTCCTACAGCATCCGCGAGTGGGCAGGCATCGGGATGATCCGCGACGACATCACCCTCGCCACCACTGGTCAAGTTAAGTACACCGCGATGTCGTTCGCTAATGCGAACATCACCCGCGGGGATGCGCTCGTTCAACTGCGCGTCACCAACGTCTGATTCTGATCCTCTCATCCTTTAGGTGGGTGGGGCTTCGGCCCCACCTACCTACAGCGAGGAACAATGGCTTTAGACATTGCAAAGTTCCGCAGTTGGGCCCGCATTCCTCACACGGAGGATGACCCGGCTATTGGCATTGCATGGGCAGCAGCCGTACGCGAATTGGAAGAGCGCACCGGGTGGTGCGTGGAGAGTGTCACAAGAACGCAGTGGGTGCCCGCAGCGCCCGTGACGATCTACGGCGGTCTGTATCTCCGTCTTGAGCGCCAAGGCGACGTAGCGGGCACTACAGTGGCTTACAGCGATAGCGCTACGGTGCCGCTCACTGGCACGTGCGTGAAGGTGGTCATCAACGGTCTGATCTACGTCGATATGGACATTGACAACCTGACTTACCCAGTGACGCTGACCGTAACAGCGGGTAACGCGGCGCTCAATCCGCTGCTAGAGATGGCGCTACTCCAGCGCGTGGCACACCATGTGGCAAGCCGTGGCGATGACACCATCGCGCTCGACTCGACTTACTGGGACAGGGTGACATCAATGATGGGCAAAGGAATAGCGTAAGTGGCTGGGCACGTCCCATCCGGAATGCTGAGGCTTTCGATGACGGTACAAAATCCCGTTCGAACCATCGACAGCGTTGGACAGGCAGAAGTCTCATGGCTAAGCGTCGCACAGATTGCTTGCCACATTGACACGGCACGAACGAACGAAGTCGTAGACGATCTTGGCGTTAACGCCCGCTCCGATTGGCGCATCTTGGCCGCGTGGCATCCTGCCGTGACCACCAATAGCCGACTGCTTTACGTAGACAACGGCACCGAGCGCGTGTTCAACATCCGCGCTTGCTTTGACCGTGACCAAAAGCGCCGACGCTTGGAGATGGAAGCGACGGAGGTAACCGAATGACGGCTACCAAGATCACAATGAAGACGCAGTTTGTGGACGGCAACGTCCGCACGGCGCTTGCGCGTCTTGGGCCCAAGGTTGCCGAGAACGTCATGAAGCGATCAATGCGCAAGGCTTTGCAGCCCGTGCGCGTGGCGCTCACTCGGACTTGGTTGTCTGCCAGTTACCGTGGCTATCCGTGGAGCCGTCAAGACATCGCTAACGCAACCATGGTTGATGTCCGGCGCGCTGGCGGTAAAGCGTCAGCAGGAGTGGCAGGGCGCGTAGGCGTCATGTACGGAAAGAAGGCGGGCAACTCCAGTGGACGTCAAAAGATTTGGCACTTGCTTGAAGGTGGATTCCGGCACTACGCCAAGGGATCCAACGCTTACGTTAACTTCAGCAAGGACGCGAAGGCAGAGCAAGTGAACTACAAGGCGATCATCGCCGCGAAGCGCCCAGCGGCACTTGCAGGCCCACGATCCGAGCGCGCCGGGAAACTGCGCGCAGTCTTCGCCGCAGCACGCGAGGCAGCGCCTACGTTCGTCGCAGAGCGCTCGGGACGCACTGAGGCGCGAAAGACCGCCACAGCAAAGCAGATCCCGGGAGCGTGGCGTTCCCGCGCCGTAGCGTCCCGGATGCTGCCTGAGATCACGAAGAACCTCCGCGACTACATCCTCCAAGCGGCTAAGGAGGCTTTACGTGGCAACAAGTAGAAGCCTAAAGACCATTACGGAAGCGCTGTACGACTATCTAAAGACGCGCATCGGCGTGGCTGAGTTGTCGCCGCGCTGGCGGCGGCAGGGCGATCCGCTGCCGTATGTCGTTTACGAGTTCACGTCTGCCGCATGGGCGCAGACCACGAACACCGTCACGAACATGGTCACGCTGTCGGTGAACTTCTCCTGCGTCGCTGCAACGGTATCGGAAGCAATGGACGTAGCCGACGACATTACCGAAGCATTTGCCATTAGTGTGACGGAAGGAAACATTACGTTCCGGATGGTTGATATCAACATGAGAACGCTTGACGCTGTACCCGATGACGGTACGGGCGATGCTGAACGAATAATCGTAGTCACTACAACATTCCTTACCCACGACGAAAGTTAAACGATGCCAACGACATACACAGCGGGATACGGCGGGACGCTCACGATAAACGCGGTAACCATTCCGGTACAGAACGTGACGATTGACCTATCGCGCCAAGAGATTGACATTACCACCACGCTCGACCTCACCACGCTGGCAATGGCTGGGCGTGTTACGCGCAAGATCACTTGCACGGCAATGGCTACAACCGCTGCGGAAACGGCGCTCACGCTGCTTATCAATACCGCAACGGACACCAAGACCATTGTCGGTTGGACAGATGGAAACTCGGGTACGTCTTACAGCATCACTTGTATGTTGAACAGCGCCAGCCGTTCGTACGACGGGCAGGGCGCAGCGACCATCAACTTTAGTTTCTCGGAAGCGAAGCCAGCCTAATGCCAATCGGAACCGAATATCTAGGCGACGGGTGGCGCGATGCCAACATCGAAGGATTGCCACCACTACAGGTGCGCCGACCAGTGATGCGGGACATCGCCGCGGGCGGCCAGTACTGGTGGATTGCTTGCGTGCGCTGCGCCGACGGTACGCCGTTGCTTGCGGAAGGCGTAGCCGCTGCCGATCTGCGCGTCGAAGTCGGTAACGCCATTATCGCGGAGGTAATGAAAGAGCGCCCTATTCAAGCGCCGAAAGGCGCATCTGGAGGATGACTCCAGCAGCCCGGATGGATATGCCAGTCGGGCTGATGAGTGAGGCGACGCCGGAGGAACGGATTGAGAGTCTGCTGATCACGATTGCTTGCGCGCTGACGAGCGCACCACCTCACAGGATTGCACCATGGCTAATGACTTAAAGGCATCAGTCAGCATCACAGCGGATACGAGCGGACTGATCTCCGGCGTGAATGGTGCCATGGAAAAGATCAACCGCATCAGCGCCAGTAGCACGGCTATGGCTGGCATGATGGGCGCTCAGAAGGTGCTGCAACTCGCGCAGCAAATGTACACGGCTATTTCGGATCGCTCCGAGCATCTGTCGAAACTTGCGCACACGTTCTCGCCTGAAGCGATGACGAGCGCCGCCAATCTTTCACAGGCGCAACTGCGTTCGGATATGGCTGTCGGTCAAGCCATGGGCCCGGTACAGGCGGGTATTGACCGAGCGAAGGAAGATGCGATAGCGGAAGAGACTGCCAGCACGCTAAAGAACGCGCAGCAGATCGGCGAGGGCATGATCGTCCTCAACGCCATTTGGAACCAAACGAAACTCATCGCCACGGAAAGCGCCGACGCCACACTCATGGCGCTCGGTTCATTGAATCAGATGCCAGAGATGGCGGCAGCCGCTGTTGCCAACCCAGTGGAAACTGCTGTCGGCAGCACTTTGGGCGTGAGCGCTGGGCCGCTCCTGCAAGCCATTGGCAGCACACTTGAAGCCATGTTCGCAAAGGTAAAGGGAGACTAATGGGAGCGCTCAAGATCATTAAACACGCCAGCGGCCCACAGTACAAGGTGCAAAGCCCTGGACAGCCGTTCACGATGACTGAGTCGTGGCTCGTGTCGTGGATTCCTACCAATGAGGCGGACGTCCAATCTTGCCCGGAAGATATTGCGATCATCGTTGCCGCCTCAGAAACAGGCGCAGGTGGCTCTTTTATTCCGAAGGTGCAGCAAAGGTACGTCGGTTGCGACGCTAACGCATCGTTCCTCGTATGTGAGTCGGTCGATTGGCGCGTGATGCCAGGTGCGCTGAAAACTTGGATGGTTACCGCGAACTGGTCAAGCCTGATGGAGTTTCAGTACAACTCAACGGTACCGGAGCCGTGGACGCGAGTAACGCGCACAAGTTCAATGCGGCAGATGCCGATTTGGCGAGTAGACGCAGAAATCCCAGAGGAGCCGTATACGTTCCCGCCAACCGCAGTAGGTGGCGACATCGGCGGCACGAAGGTGGACGTACAAGGACAGCCCGCGAACCGGTTCGTACAGCAGATGCAGATCATCTGCGAGTTCCATTACGACCGTACGTTCACGCTTGGGCCCGATGACGAGATTGCACCGGAGCCGGGCCCGTACTTCAGCGGCTGGCTCGGTACGCGCAACTCGGAAACATTCCTTGGCTACGAACCGGGACAGATCCTTTGCAATGGGATCAGCATCTCGCCAGTGAACGATCAGATCTACATCATGCAGTTCAAGTTCCTCTTTGACTGGATGTCGTTCTTCGAGCAGCGCCCAGCGCCCAACACTGGCGGCGCGTCGTTCCTTGCTGCGGCGGCGTCCACCTTCCTTGGCGTCCCGTACAACCAGGCGTCCAAGATCGCTTGGTACCAACCGTACCCAGATCGTGAAGATCTCAAACTCATGTTCCCGGAGGCCGTCTACAACGCTTTCTTGACGGCATTACCAGCGGTAAACACGTGCGCTACACCTGGACGAAGTTTGGCAAGCAAGCAATTTGATTTCCCGGAGTCATGAGTAACCAGCGTCCAATCTTCAACAGCGGCCTGTACGGGAAAGCCAACCGTACGGTCATGAACGCTTTCATGGATTCAGCGGACGCGCTGGCAGCGAATCAGCCCGCAATCGACTACGCCTACCGCGCATCGATGCCGGAGGCGTTTGCCACGCGCACGTTCCTTGCGCGCATCCAAACCGCGACCGCCATTACCGCGGGCAGGTGGTCATACGCAGGGACAGAAGCCGTATTGCTGTCCGCTTCGCCCTGGCATGAGACTGTCACAGGCACCCAGTACGACTTCACCGGCGCTCTCAATTTGCGCGAGATATTCAACACCAGCGGCACGGACATTGATGGCATGGATTTAACTACGCCAGCATCGACGGTTGGGCCAGTTGGCTCCGCCTACGTCAGCGCAGCATGGGGCACTACCGGCCTTGAAGCGCTCGTAATCATGACCATGAGTTACACGAAGACGGGCGCAGTCTCTTATTACTTTGACCGACCAAACCCACTGAGGTGCACCTGATGGCTAATCTCACGCTCGTTACTACCATTCCGCCGCAAGTCATCTGCAAAGGTGAGGTGTTTGCCATCTCGATGCACGTCCACGATGACGGCGCAAACTTCCACTGGACGAACGCAGGATTCACGCCCAAGGGCTACATCACCGTGGGTACGGTCAAACTTGAAGGAACCGGCGCAGTAGTCAACGCTGGCGGCGGCACTGCAACCGTGTCCTGGACTGCGGCGCAAACGCTGGACGTCCCCGCCAACTCGTGGGGCACCATCGTCCTTTACGCAGACCCAACATCCGGCAGCGAGAACCGACACATCGCGACCATCTTTGCACGCATCACAGCCGAGGCCATACCGTAATGTTTACTTCCATGTTTCGGAAATCCATGCTTGGTGCTGAGCAAACGTACACCGCTCAAATTCTTGTTGTTGCTGGCGGCGGCGCTGGTGGTGGGAACGGGAACGGCGGCA
>Ga0208856_1000871_pt1 | contig 10322 bp, 5 predicted proteins | sample LakMenEpi13Jul12_FD_150690 | JGI IMG/M metagenome (GOLD analysis project Ga0208856, IMG submission 150690) | Freshwater microbial communities from Lake Mendota, WI - 13JUL2012 deep hole epilimnion (SPAdes) | ecosystem: Environmental > Aquatic > Freshwater > Lentic | place: Lake Mendota, Madison... | reverse complement strand
CCGAGCCACTCCGCCGGAAACAGCCCGGTGGCCACGCCGCGGGCGAAGCCATCCGCGAAGAAAGAGGCGGCGGACGTCTCCAGGAACACGTCGGGCTCCTCGACGAGCGCCGGCCAGTGGCCGCTCGGGTGCTGCGTGTTCACGAGCGTGGCGGCGAGCCGTGTGGCGGCGGTGCGGATGCGGGCCGCGTGCCGGTGGCCGGCCGGCAGGTGATCGAGCACGTCGAGCAGCCCCAGCAGGGCCCAGCCCTGGCCGCGGCTCCAGCCCCGGCCGTAGGTCGCGCCGGTGCGGGCCAGCGCGAAGTGGGAGAACACGCCCGTCTCGGGATCCTGGAGCAGGTCGATCATCGCCACGGCCTGGGAGGCGCCGCAGTCGACGAGCGCGGGCTTCTCGAGCAGCCGCCCGAGGTGCACGAGGAACGGCGCGTCGAAGTGGAGGCAGTCGATGAACACGCCCGGCCCCGGCGCGCGGAGCAGGTCCTGCTCGGCCGCGGAGAGCGTGGCGCCGCCGTAGGGCTCGCGGAGCGGCGACGCGGCGAACGCCGTGAAGCAGCCGTGCAGCGTGGGCCGGGCCATGAGAAACTCCGCCAGCCGCTCGGCCGCCGACAGGATCGCCTCGTCGCCGGTGCGCTCGAACGCCAGGCAGATGGCGTGGCCGGCCGCGGTGTTGTCGAGCTCGCGGAAGGGCTCGGCCCGCGGGATCCAGGCCTTGATCGAGCCGTACACGTAGCCCTCGTAGCGGCCGTCGCCGAGCAGGTCGCTCGCCGCCAGCAGCCCCTCGTAGCCGACGGAGTCGCCGTAGTGCCAGACGGAGAAGGGATAGCGGCAGAGCGCGTCGGCCACGGCCCGCACGCGGGGCTGCACCTCGGAAGCGTCGATCGCGGTCGCGGCGGCGGTCATGACCGCCGCTCCGCCGGGCGGTCGACCCGATACCGCTCGACCACGTCTTCGTCGAGCTCGATGCCGAGCCCCGGGCGGTCGGGGAGCGGCATCCGGCCGTCGGCGATCTCGGGCTCCGGATGGACGAGCTGCATGCGGAGCGTCGACTGCCAGAGGTGGGGCGAGAGAAACTCGAACGTCGGCGAGTTGCGGGTGGCGGCGTGGAAGTGGCGGCCCGCCGCGGCGGTGATCCCCGTCTTCCAGCCGTGCGGCACGACGACGCGGCTCCGGGCCGCGGCCTCGTCGGAGATCCGCCGGATCTCGGTGAGGCCGCCGCAGCGGTTGATGTCGGGCTGCAACACGTCGACGCCCGCGGCGAGCCACTCGCGGCATTCGAACCGCGTGGCGGCGAACTCGGCGCCCCCCACCCGGATCTCCGAGCGGGCGGCGAGGCGGGAATGCCCTTCGAGGTCGTCGTGCTGCAGCGGCGCCTCGGCGAAGAAGATGTCGGCGTCTTCGAGCCGGCGGAGCGTCCAGAGGGCGTCGCGCCAGTCGTGCCAGCGGTAGCCGAAGTCGAGCATCAGCAGGATCTCGTCGCCGAGCTTGCGGCGGGCCTCGCGGACGAGGCCCACGAGCTGTCGGTCCGACACGAGGTCGTAGAACATCACCTCCATCTTCAGGGCCCGGAAGCCGAGCCCGAGCGCCGTCTCGAAGCGCTCGAAGATGTCGGCCATGATCTCGTCGATCGTGCGGCCCTGGGCGAGCCCCGGAAAGATCGTGGCGTAGGGGCGGAGGTGGTCCCGCTGCGGCCCGCCGAGGAGCTGGTAGACGGGCCGGCCGAGCTGCTTGCCGACGAGGTCGTGGATCGCGATGTCGATCGCCGAGAGGGCGTGGATGCCGAGGCCGCGGCGGCCGGGGTAGATCGTCGAGTCGTAGACGCGGTCGTGGAGCGCGCGGATCTCGAACGGGTCGCGGCCCACGAGCAGCGAGCGGATGTTCTGGCTCCAGATGTGCAGCGTGGGCTGCTCGATGAACGCCTGCACCGCCCCCGGCGGCGCGTCGGCCTCGCCGATCCCGTGGCGGCCGTCATCGTCGGTGATGCGGACGACGACCGTGTCGGCGGCGCCGTCGCAGTCGTCCTTGTTGACCAGCGGCGTGATGATCGGGATGACTTCGAGGTCGCGGATCAGGGCCATGGTGGCTTCCGGGCGGCGGGGATGGCGAAGACGACGATCGCGCGGAGTCTATGCGGGCCCGGCCGGGACCGGCATGGTCCGACCGGACAGGTCGCGGCCGCGTCAGCGCGAGCGCAGGTCGAACGTGAACTCGTTCGGCCCTTCCAGCGAGACTTCGGCCGAGAGCGTGCTCTGCACGTTGTAGCGCCGTGGAATCAGATTCTCCGGCAGCGGCGGCGGAGCGCCGGGCGCCGGCTCGGTAAGCTTTTCATAGGCCGTGATCTGGACGAGCAGCGTTCCCGGCTCGGCCTGGCCGACGAACCGGCCCTCCGCGATCGGCACCGCGTCGAACCTGCCCGTGGCCTCCGTCTTGAAATAGATCGTGCCCTCGGCGAGGGGCTTGCCGTCGAGCGTCACCGCGCCGCGGACGGGCGCCCGCGCCGGCTGCGGCCGGCTCGGCGCGCAGCCGGCCAGCACGAGGCACGCGGCGCCGAGCGACACCGAGCGGAGGAAACACATGGAGCAGCACGATCCTGGGGCCATCATTCCGCGCTCGCCTGGCCGTCGTCGCGGGTGGCGAGTCGGGCCAGCATGCCGAGCGACGTGGCATTCCCGAGCCAGCGCACCGAGCCATCGGCGAACACGGCATTGACGCCGCCCGGATGGCCGGAACTCAAGGGGACGTTGGCCCCGGCCCAGCCCGACCATCCGGACGTCGACGTCCACCGCGAGGCGATTCCCAGGGCTTGGCGATCTTCCGTCCAGCCCGGGCCGTTGTTGTCGATGTTGTTGATCTCGTAGCGGATGGTGGTCGAGTTGCCAGGTCGTTGTTGGTGCCCGACGGACGTCGTCACGTTCGGGGGCGTGCCTGTCGCCGCTTGTCCGAAGATGAATCCGCAGCCGCTGTCGGGACGGAGATCAGCCTGCGCACCCGTGGCATACCGATAGAGCGCCGAGATTTCGCTGATCAGCATCGTCTTGCTCAGGCCGTCGGTGACGTCCTTGAACGTGGTCCGCTGGTTCTGCACCATCGCGCCGCCGGCTGCGACCCTGCCGGGATCGAGGTCCTGCACCCGCGACTCGGTAAAGCCGGAGACGGCGGAGGGAACCGCCGAGCCGACAATGGCGTAGTAGTCGAACGTCATGATCGGATTGCCTATGGGCCAATTCGACCAGCGGAGGTTGGCTGGAATGGTCGTGGAGGGGCATGCCCCGCTCGGGATCATCACGTTTCTGACCAACGGCGAATTGGTGGGATTGCCGTAGCCCGAGCTGCCGGAGAACTGCCACCTGTCGGAGATGCTGTTCTGCTCAATGTTCGGCAGGATGTAGACGGCCCAGCTGCTGCCCCAGCCAATCGATTGACTTGTCCCGAACGGCGGCCTGTCGTTCGCCGAGGCGGGGGGCAGCCGCCGGAACTGGTCGTGGTGCGCCTGCACGGCGAGCCCGAACTGCTTGAGATTGTTCGTGCACGAACTCCGCCGGGCCGATTCCCGCGTCGCCTGCACCGCGGGCAGCAGCAGGCCGATCAGCAGGCCGATGATCGCGATCACGACCAGAAGCTCCACGAGGGTGAAGCCGCGACGAGAGATCGAAGGTGTGTTGTTCATGCTATGCCGTCCCGACGGGAGCGATCAAATCTGCGAATGGTGATGGTGCGCGTCATCCCACTCGCTTCCGCGAGGGGCTTCGGGGGTGTGGTGTTACGTCCCACCACGAGCCCCCGGCGGGAGCCGGTGGGATGACGCATTGCGATTACGAACGACGGCGGCGACGTACCCACGCCGCGGCGGCGATGCCGATGCCGGCGAGGGCGAGGGCACCCGGCTCCGGCACGATCACGAGCTGGCCCGTCGTGTAGTTGAACTCGAGCGACTGGCCGCCGGTGGTGGCCGTCGACGTCCACTTCGTGCCGCTCTGGTTCCACGTGAGCCCATTGTAGAACGAGCCGGTTACGCTCACGCCCGAAAAGTTGCCCGTGAGCGACCCGCCGTTTGACGTGAAGAACAGGTTGAACGTGCTGTTGTCGGCGAACAACTGATCGAACGTGAGCTCGAGCAGGCCGCCGAACGTGAGCACGCCGCTATTGACCACGTTGATCGCGTCGTAGAAGCCCGGCCCGTCCGACGGCCCCGTGGCCCGGGCCAGGCCCGAGATCTCCATCAGCGTCGTGCCCGAGAGGAGCGTGGTGCCGGCGTCGAACGTGAGCAGGCCGGGGCTGTTGCCCGGCGACAGGAGGCCGAGCACGTTGAGCGTGCCGCTCGATGCGAGCTGCACCGTGCCGCCGCCGCCGAGCGTCTGGCCCGAGCCGATGTCGAAGCTGCCCGTCTTCGCCGTCAGGTCGAGCACCGCCCCCGACGAGCCCGAGCCGCCGACGATGATCGCGGAGCTGTTGGCGAACGAGCCGCCCGCGCCGAGGGCGAGCGTGCCCCCCGTGATCGTCGTGGCGCCCGCGTAGGTGTTGACCCCGGAGAGCGTGAGCCGGCCCGCGCCCGTCTTCGTGATGCCGCCCGGGCCGCTCAGCACGCGGCCATACGTCGTCGAAATGTTGTTCCAGCCCACCGCCAACGTGACGGCGCTGTTGTCGGTGGCCTGCAGGGCGATGTTGCCGGAGCTGGAAGTGCCACTCCGCAGCGAGCCGATGTTGAACGTGCCGATGCCGGGGCTGAACGTCAGCTTGCCGTCGTAGAACGCCGCGACTTGGGCGGACCGGGCGGCGTCGGCGTTGCCGAGCTGCAGCGTCGGGATCGGGCTCGTCGCGCCGTCGAACGGGCCAATAAACATCGAACCGCTAAAGGGATTGGAGCCCGTGAGCGTCACCGTGCCGGGCGTCGAATTGCCGGTGAGCATCGTGAAAACGGCCGTGGTGCTTCCCGAGGAAATCGCCCCGCTCAACGTCTGGTTTCCGCTGGAAGCCCACCGCAGAAACGCCCCGCCGGCGATCGAGATGCTGCCCGCATAGCTTCCGCTCCCCAGCAAGCCGGAGCCGGTGACGTCCAGATAGCCGGCATTCACCGCGAGGTTGCCGGTGAAGGTGTTGTTGCCCGCAAGCTCGAGGATGCCGGTAGCTGACCCGGCCTTGGTAAGACCGAGCCCGGATCCCGAAATCGGCCCGCCGACGGTGAGCGTTCGAAAGGCGCTTGTGGGGTCGTTGACCGTCACCTGGCGGTTCCCGCCCAGGCTCACGGCGCCAGTGCCCAGGTTCAGATCTCGGCCGTTGCCGGCGAACGTGAAATCGCCGTTCCAATTCTGGGGGTTGTTCGCCAACGTGATGGCGGCCGCGGTGGTGTTGTCGATGCTCACGCCGTTTGCGCCGATGGTCAGCGTGCCGGTGCCGAGCGCCGCGGCGTTGTTGATGTTGAGCTGGCCGGCCGAGAGCGTGGTGCCGCCCGCGTAGGAATTGCTGCCGGAGAGCGTGAGCGTGCCGGAATTGGTCTTCGTGAGGCCGCCGGAGGCGTTGAGCTGGGAGGCGGTCGTGTTGAATCCCGAAGCGGGCGTGATGGCGGCGCCCTGCGTGTTGCCGCCGTTGTTGAACGAGACCGCCACGGACTCGTTGAGTCCATAGCCGGAGCCGGCGCTCGTGATCGTGATCCCCGTCACCGTGCCGTTGGCGTCGATCGTGGCCACGCCCGTGGCCGGCACGCCGCCACCGGCGGGCGCGGCAAAACGGACCACCGGCGGCGCGATGTAGCCCGAGCCGCCGTTGCTGGCAACCGTGATCGTCGACCCCGAGGCGAGGACGCCGTAAAGAGAGGGCGCCCTCAACGCCTGGGCGATCGTGACGCTCTGGCCATTCGTGTCGACCGTCAGCCCCTTGGAATAGATGAACGCGTTGTCGAGGCCCTGCAGGAAGCTGGCGCCGCCGTTGGTGGTGAACACCTTGAGCGTGCCGCCGTCGGCGTTGAGCGTGGCCTGGGCGGAGGCGTTGGTGACCTTGGCGATTCGATTCACCTCGAGCGTGCCGCCGTTCACGTTCACGATGCCCGTGGCAACGCCACTCGCGCGTTCGGTGACGTTGAAGGAGCTGCCTTGCACCTGCACGAAGCCGGAATCGCGGACAGTCACCACGCCGAACGCGGTGCCGGATGTGCTGTCAATGCCGACCCGCATGAAGCCGCCCCCCGAGGTCAGCGTGAAGGTGCCGCCGGAGAAGTCGGCGACGCCCATGGAGGCGGTCCGGCCCACCGTGAAATTGCTCGATCCCGTGACGGTGCCGCCGGTTTGGCGGAAGACGCCGAGGCCACCGTTTGAGCCACCGACCGAAAAGTAGCCGGCGTTGAACGCCATCGTGCCGCCGGACATCAGATAAGCGCCGTACGGGCTGCCGTTATTGTATCCGCCGATGAGCACGCCGCCGCCGCCGCCTAAAGTGTATGCGGCCTGTCCGCCCGACTGATCGACGACGCCGGCACCGCTGACGCCGACGCTGAACCACGTATTGGCCACGCTGGACGCGAAATTGGCCGAACCCGAGATCGAGAGGCCGCCGCGCTGGCCGGCGGAATCGCCGAGGTTGACGCCGCCGGCCCTCAGCGTGCCCGAGCCGATCGAGAGCCGGGGCATCGCGACCGACGTCCCGGCGGTCACGGTGACGGTACCGACGCTCGTGGCGCTCGCGTTGTTCGAGATCGCGAGCGTGCCGGCGCTCACCGTGAGCCCGCCCGAAAACCCGAGGCCACCCGTGAGCGAGAGCGTGCCGGCGCCCTGCTTCGTGACCGAGCCCGTGCCGAAGATCGAGCCCGACTGCACGAGATCGTTGGAGCGGTTGAAGACGAGGGCCGCGTTGTTGGCGATATTGCCGCCGACCGAGCCGGTCGTGCCGCCGTTGCCGATCCGCAGCGTGCCAGACGAGGCCGTGGTGAGGCCGGTGTAGGTGTTGGCGCCGGAAAGGGTGAACTCGCCGCTGCCCACCTTCGTGAGGCCGCCCAAGCCGCTGAGGGTACCGCTATAGGTGGTTGAAGAGTTGTTCGAGCCCACCGAAAGCGTCACCGCGGTGTTGTCGGCGGCGGTGAGCGTGATGTTGCCGGCGTTAGACAGCGAGCCGACGTTGAACGTGCCGATGCCGGAAGCGAAGCGGAGTTGATTGTTATTTTTAGCCGTCAAGGCGGCATTCTGCAACGCGTTGGCGTTTCCGAGGACAACCGGGCGGGCGTCAGCATAGGTCGGGGTTTCAAAGTTTAAAACGGTGTTGGCGCCCATGAGCGTGGTCGTCCCCGTGCCGTTGAACACTTGGAAGCTGTTTCCCGAAATCACGCCCCGAAAAATCTGGTTTGCGGTGCCGAAGTTTCGCATGAAGCTGCTCGAGCCGATTGAGATGTTTCCCGAAAAGTCGCCGCTGCCGAGGCTTCCGGCAGAAGAGGCGTTGGTTCCGACATCGAGGTGCATGCCTCCGCTGCCGACGCTGACGTCGCCCGTGAATGTGCTGGCAGCGTTGAGGCCGACGATCCCGTAGCCGCCCGTGCCCGCGCCCGATTGGGTGAGGCTCAAGCCCTGGGTGCCGGTGAGCGGCACGTTGAAGTTGAACTGCTGCCAGCTGGTCGCACCTCCGAGCGTGGCATTGATGCTCGGCACGCCCGACGACGTGGCGAGGTTGAGCACGCTGGTCGACGGCGTGCCGGCGGCGAACGTGTAGACGTACCCGCCACCCCCGCCGACCGAATCGCCGACGTTCAGCGTGCCGACCGTGCGATCGCCCTCGAGGTTCACGGTCACGGCGGTGGTGGTGTTCACCTGGTTGAAGTTGGCCACGCTGCCCGTGCCGCCGGCGATGACGCCGCCGATCCAGGAGCCGGAGTTCGACCACGTGCCGAGGCCGCCGGCGGGGCCGTTCCACGTGCCGTTGGTCTGGGCGACCGCGAGCGACGGCAGCGCGAACGCCGCGACGACGGCACACGCAAAGCGAAGCTTGCGAAGGATGATCGTGATGCTTTTCATGACCGAATCTCCTGACGTCGGCGAAATTCCGATTGCCTGCGGGGCGATCAACCCCCCTCCACGCAATCAAATAATGGCTCTCGCCTCGCCTGCCCGCCATGGTCCGACAGGACAGGTGGCCGGATTTTTCTGGCCCTTTCTTTCAGGCCTTATTTTCCGGCCCGGACGGTGTCTCGGCCCAGAGGATGCCCAGATCGAAGGCCTTCGCCACGGCGGCCGTGCGGTCGGTTTCGCCGAACTTTTCCAGGATCGCCTTCACGTGCCACTTCACCGTGCGCTCCGTGATCCCGAGCGCCCTGCCGATCTCGGGATTCGAGAGGCCCCGCCGCAGGAAGAGGAGCACGCTGTATTCCCGCGCCGAGAGGGCCGCCGGACCGGCCGCCGGCGCCGCCCGCGACACGCCCTTGCAGATGCCCGTGGCGCCGGCGTGCACCTGCCGGATCACGGCCACGATCTCGGGAAAGGGCACCGTCTTCGTGAGGTAGCCGCTCGCCCCCCCGGCCAGCGCCCGCTCGGCGTCGGCCGGCGACTCCGACGACGTGAGCACGATGATCCGGCACGATGGCACCGCCTCCCGCAGCCGATCGAGCGTCCGTGGCCCGCCGATGCCCGGCATGCTGAGGTCGAGCAGGCAGACATCGGGCTTCTGCTCGCGGCAGAGCCGCAACGCGGCCTCGCCGCTCCCCGCCTGTGCCACCACCGCGAGCCCGTCTTCGATCGAGAGCAGATTGGCCAGACCGGCCCGGAGCACGGGATGATCGTCGATGAGCACAAGACGGATCGACCGGCGGCTGGTGAGCGACATGATCATGCGATTGAACCATCCCCGGCCGATTCGGCGCCTGTCCGACCGGACAGGTCGGCCGCCGCGGCCGGCGCGACCGCCACCACCGTCGTGCCCCCGCCCGGACGGCTCGTGATCGTGCACTCGCCGGCCACCGCAACCATGCGGTCGATCATGCCCTCGATGCCGAAATGGCCGTGGAGGGCCCCGGGCCGGTCGCTCATCCGGAAGCCCCGGCCGTCGTCCCGCACCGTCACCGTCACGGTGTCGTCGGAGCCGTAGTCGAGCGTCACGTCGATCCCCCCGGCCGCGGCGTGCCGCAGGGCGTTCACCACCGCCTCCTGGGCCACGAGCAGCAGGTTGGCCCGCACCTCGGGCGCGACGGGCCGCTCGCGGCCGGCCACCGTGCAGCGGATCGGCGTCTCGCGGCCCTGCCGCAGCACCGCCAGCCGGGCCTCGAGCGCCGCCGCGAGCGAGGCGTCGTCGTCCGGCGGGGCATGGAGCGCCCAGACCGTGCCGCGGAGCTGATCGACGGCATGGTCGACCATCCGCTGCGCCACGTCGAGCCGGCTCGTGCCTTCCGCGCCCTGCCGGGCATCCTCGGCCTGGCAGACCTGCAGCTGGTAGCCGATGCCGGTGACCGTCTGGAGGACGGTGTCGTGGAGGTTGGCCGCCAGCCGGCTGCGCTCGCGGAGCGCCGCCTCGAACTCGACCGCCGACTCCCGCTGCACCCGCATCGTCTCGGCGAGCGCCACCGCCTGCTGCCGCACCCGCCGGCCGAGCAGCACCACGCCGCCGACGCTCGCCGCCAGCGCCGCCGTGGCGGCGGCGAGCACCGCTGCCAGCCGGCGGGGCGTCCACCACGGGGCCGCCCTGACGACGGTGACGTCGGACGCGTCGCGGGCGAGCACCGTGATCCGCTCGAGCCGGGGAACCTCGACGAACTCGCCGGCGAGCCGGCGGGCGTCGAGATCGAGCTGGAGGATGCCCGCCACCGCGACGGTGCTGCCCACCGTGAAGCGGGTGGCATCGGCCGACGCCGAGGAAGGCGGCACCGTGGCGAACCAGCGGCTGCCGTCCGACGAGAGCGTGGCGGTGAGCCCCGCCGCCCCATTCTCGACGGCCTCGACGAGGCCCGTGCAGCGGACGAGCCGGCCGTCGTGGCTGCCGGGATCGGTCATCCAATTCTTCGAGTAAAATTCCCTGGCGAGCCCCACGACGTCGGCCACCGCCAGGTTCTCGGGCTCGGGCGGCTGTTCCACGCCGACCCGCCGGGCCACCGCGAACGCCAGGCCGGCGATGTTGCGGCACATGTCGAGGACGCCGGCCACCTGCACGCGGTCACCGGGGGCGAACGGCGGCTCCTCCGCCACCTTGCCGGTGGGGTCGGGGGCGAGCCGCACGCGGACGGCCGCCTTCGCATTCTGCAGGAGCAAAAGCTCCGGTGAGGCGAACGACACCACGCCCTCGGTGCGGATGCGGCGGGCGGAGCGCGGCTGGGCGGAGTAGCGGGCGATCACGTCGAGCGGCGTGATCTCGCCGGCGAACGGG
>Ga0208856_1000869_pt1 | contig 10335 bp, 10 predicted proteins | sample LakMenEpi13Jul12_FD_150690 | JGI IMG/M metagenome (GOLD analysis project Ga0208856, IMG submission 150690) | Freshwater microbial communities from Lake Mendota, WI - 13JUL2012 deep hole epilimnion (SPAdes) | ecosystem: Environmental > Aquatic > Freshwater > Lentic | place: Lake Mendota, Madison... | reverse complement strand
CGCCGTGCGCCGGAGCCCCCGCTTACGCACCCGATCTCGTAGGCCCACGGCCGGGCACGGGCCTCACATGCTGGGAAGCTGGACCAGCTTGCTGTATTGATAGGAATGCTTGGCCAAAAACTCTGTTTGCTGAGTGTCGGAAAACGTTCTTCGTCTGAGTTGGTCGATTCCCATGTCGGACAAAACGGTGATGGAGACATCCATGGCCTTGACGCGTCGCGCCCCAACAAAATCCTGTAATTCGGTCTCATTGGCTCTACGAGTGCGAATCTTATCACCTAATATGCTGAACTCTTCAAAATCCTTCGGATCGTCCGAATTGGCTTCCAAGGTCACAGGGACAGTAGACCATACAGCCGGAGTTTTTGTCGTATCGACCACCTCCACATGGAAGGTGACGGTGAACTGATATATGTTCTCGCAGACAAAGTTGACGGGGTCTTCGATTTTTTCGGTCAATCCATCCAATGCATCCGTCAGATCCTTTTGCCCGAGCAACTTTTCGAATGTTTTGTCGGGATTCACGAGCAAGCGGTTGAGAACAAAGGTTTCAAAATCAGAGCTACCAGTAAGGGTCAGCGGGTCCTTGTAATCGAGTTGATAGGCAACGCAGGAGACATCGCCGCCAAGATCGTCGGTCGTGCCGATTTGCCCATCGTATCGGTCGGTCGCCGAAGTAAAGAAAATCAATTTGGATGCGTTGGCGCTGGACATGCCTGCGCTACCTGGGAGATCGGCCTCGGTGATGGCCGACAGCCATTCATTGGCATTGCCGCTGCGGACCACCAAGGCCTCGAAATCCCGAACCATCGCATCCACCATCGACTTGGCCTGACGGGACGCGCGCAACTCGGAGCGACTGCGATTCCATGTATCCGTGGCAATCGATGTGACGGATACCAACACCCCGACAATGATGATGGTGATGGCCATGGCCACGATCAGCTCGACCAGGGTAAAACCGCGCTTGGCGGCGGAAGTCTGAAGATGGTTCATGACAGGGTTTGAATGAATGGCTCAACGGCGCACCGCCAAGTTGCGGGTGAACACGGGGGTCTTGGCTTTGGCAAATTTTTTGGCGAATTCAGGCCCTGTGAAATACCCTGCGGCATTCGTGGGCATTGGGTGGAACTCGGCGGCAAATGCGATGACCGCTTCTTCATATTCATCTGCATCTGAAGAGTTGGTGTATGTGCTTTCGCCTACTTTTCGGTATTTGATTTTGCCCAGCTCGCCCAAGACCAATTGGTTGGCGTCGTAAATCAATTGAGTGGGTTTGACGAGATAGACAGGGCCTTCGACGGCGGCCAAATCCTCAATAAAAATGTCATCACTCAGCCGCCGCGCCATAGGCACTACCAAGTAGTCTTCACCGGGCAGCTTGCCGTCTATCGATTTCAAGGGCTCGAGGCTGCCATCGTTTCGCCTCTCAGCTTCAAGATCGCCACGGTATTGATAAACGAGGAGGGCTTCGGCGGCCACATTCGACTCCTTGATGAAAGTGTAGGCCTTGTTGAATCCTGTTTTGAAATCCGTAGTTTCCGTTGGGCCCCGCAGCGTGACCAGCTCCTGCTCCAAGGCCGAGGTGAGGCGGTCTGCTTGCTGCGTGCTGATTGTCTTGCGGATGCCGTCGGCGGCCGGCGTGAAGACAACGATGAAGCCGGTGAGCAGAACGGCAAGAACGCCAATGGCGATCACGGTCTCCATGAGGGTGAAGCCGCGGCGATTGCGGGATGTGAAGGCTTTCATGAACGGTTAGAATGTGGCTCCGGGATTCAAGGAATCGATACCGCTGGCGATTTGCGCCGGACTGCGGAAGACCGATGTGCGACCATTGCGCCAAATCACAAAGCCGCCAAAATCCGACTTGCCCGATGAGTTGACGCGGGGCTTGTCCGCAGTTTTGGTCACGCCTCGCGATCCATTGCCGATGACAAAGCCCGCGCCGGGCGTCGTGCAGATACCTTGGGAATTGAATTCGTAGTAAAAATAGTTGCCTTCGTAGGCGGCCTTGGCCCCGGACAAAGTCATTTCCTCAAGCACGCCGGTGGAGTTCGCCTGGTCTTTTTTGCTATAATCCTGGCTGAAGAAAGTCTGATCGGGAAGCACCACACCCCGGCTTGAAATCTCCCATTCAGGTGGGGATATTTCCGAACCGTCATCATCAACTTTTGCCGACACAATCACGATTCGCCGCAAATTGTCCGCGGGGTTGTTCTTGAGGTCCTTGGCCACCAAGACTCGCGCGCGAGTCTGCTGCCCAACCGCAACCGATCGTGCTTCATCAAACAATGACTCTGCCGTCGCGACCCCGCTGGTGACGCCTTTGCCCCCCATGCCGCCCAAACCGATGGCCCCCGCAGCCATGAGGATCGACATGATGGCGATCACCACCAGCAACTCAACGAGAGTGAATGCTGAGGCGTGCCGCCGAGAATAGGGGATCAAATCAACCGCGCGCATGGGTTTGGCATCTAGTTTGGACAAAGTGCTTGAGCCCTCGGCGCGAAGCAAGCGAAAATGTCAATACATCGCGGATACCTTCAACCTCTCAAACGCTCATGCAAACGGGCAATTTTCTATCCATGGGGGGTCTTGGAGCACCCTGAAGGACCATCCCAATCTCCATCGGATTCGGGGCGGCTTCCAGCGGCAGCCGCCGCTCCATTAACCCTTTCCCGCGCTTTGCGGCAAATCCCCGCAAAAAAAGCGGAGAGGGCAGGGGATTTCAAAAAACGCCCTTGGCGGACTCAATTTTCTTGCATTTGGCGCCACAGGCTCCTTTCATCCGCCCCCCAACCAAACAAGGACGACCTGGCCACGGCTGGATCCATCCCCTACGATTATGAGCACCAAAGAAATCAATACCAAGGACTATCAACTCCACGAAGGCGACACCGGCAGCGCACCTTATCAGGTCGCATTGCTCACCCAGCGCATTCATCACCTCACCGACCACCTCAACGCGAACAAAAAGGACTTCTCGTCCCGCCGCGGTCTTCTGACCATGGTTTCGCGCCGCCGCAAGTTGCTCGACTTCATCAAGAACGGCTCCGAGGAAAAATACCAGCAGGTCATTCAAGGCCTCGGACTTCGCCACTGACACTCTCCGCACGGCAGCCATGGGAATCCACCCGTGGCTGTTGCGCAAAACGGCCCTCGCATCATGAAGCCAGGTGGCTTCCCGCAGGCCGCGTGATTCAGCCCGTTTCGCTCGCGAAATTCATTCGCGCCAAGACGCGGCGGTCACAACCCACCAATGCCCGCGCGGCAATCCCGTCGCACGGGTCGCAGGCACAGAAAAGAAGAACAACAGAAGAAAGAAGAAAGAAATGAACATCCATACACTCACGGCCGATGTCGGAACCAATCCGATGACGATCGAAACCGGCAAAATTGCCAAACTCGCCGACGGTGCCGTCACCGTCCGCTGCGGCGACACCATCATCCTCGTCACCGCTGTTTCCGCCACCAAGGTGAAGCCCGGCCAAACCTGGTTCCCGCTCTCCGTGGAATATAAGGAAAAAGCCACAGCCGCCGGTGTTTTCCCCGGTGGTTACTTCAAGCGCGAAGGACGCCCGACCGAAAAGGAAATCCTCACCTGCCGCATGACGGACCGCCCACTGCGTCCATTGTTTCCCAAGGGCTATTTCTACGACACGCAGATCGTCGCCATCCTGCTCAGCGCCGATGGTGAAAACGACTCCGACATCCTCGCGATGAACGGTGCCTCCGCCGCCCTCTGCCTTTCCGACATTCCCTTCGCCGGCCCGATCGGTGCAGTGCGCGTCGGCCGCGTCGATGGCCAATTTGTGATCAACCCGACTCACGAGCAACGCGAAAACAGCGACCTTGATCTCATCTACGTCGGCAACAAGACCGACGTCATCATGATCGAAGGCCAAGCCGACGAACTTCCGGAAGACGAGTTCATCAAGTCCCTCCACTTCGCACAGCAAGCCGTCACCAAGTTGGTTGAAGTGCAGGAACAACTCATGAAACTCGCCGGCAAGACCAAGCGCGAGTTCAGCCAGATCCTCGCCAAGGAAAACCTCCTTGAGATCGCATACGAAATCGCCGGCGATCGCATCGAGTCCGCCATCTACGCGCCGTCGAAGACCGAGCGCGCCAAGAAGGTTGGAGCCCTGCGCGACGAAGTCGAGGCCGCCATCAAGGAGCGCGCTCCGGAGGCTACCGACTTCGATGTCGAGCAAGCCTTCGAATACCTCCAGAAGAAAGCGTTCCGCATTTCGATCATGGAAAAAGGCGTGCGCGCAGACGGCCGTTCGGTCGGCGACCTTCGCCCGCTTTACGGCGAAGTTGGCACCCTGCCACGCGTTCACGGCTCCGCCATTTTCGCCCGCGGCGAAACTCAGGCGCTCGCCATCACCACGCTGGCCCCGGCCGATGAGAAGCAACATTTCGACAACTACGCCGGTGGCGAGAACGAGAAGCGCTTCATCCTCCACTACAACTTCCCTCCTTTCTCCGTCGGTGAAACCGGCCGCATGGGTGGCATCAACCGCCGCGAGATCGGTCACGGCTCGCTTGCCGAGCGCTCCATCGAGCCCGTCATCCCAGACGAAGCCGACTTCCCCTACGCCATCCGCGTTTCCTCGGAAGTCATGGAATCCAACGGCTCCACCTCCATGGCCTCGGTTTGCGCCGGCACCATGGCGTTGCTCGATGCCGGTGTCCCGCTGATCCGTCCCGTCGGCGGCATCTCCGTCGGCCTCGTCACCGAAAACCACGAAGACGGCTCGATGAAGTCCCACAAAATGCTGTTGGACATCATCGGCTCCGAAGACTTCTACGGAGACATGGACTTCAAACTCTGCGGCACCAGCGATGGCGTCACTGGTTATCAACTCGACCTCAAGCTCCCGGGCCTCCCGCTCGCTATGCTCGAAGAGGCGATCCATATCGCCAAGGCCGGCCGCGTCAAGATCATCGAAAAGATGGCCGAGTCGATCGTCGAGCCAAAGGAACTCAGCCCGCACGCCCCGCGCATCGTGTCCGTCAAGATCCCCGCCGATCGCATCGGCGAACTCATCGGACCTGGCGGCAAAAACATCAAGGGCATCCAGGCCGAGTCCGGCGCCGAGATCAACATCGAGGACGATGGCACCGTGCACATCTACGCTTCCAAGCAGCAAGGTCTCGACCGCGCCAAGGAAATGATCGATCGCATGTTCCAGGAAATCGAAGTCGGCAAGGTCTACACCGGCAAGGTTGTTTCCATCACCGCATTCGGCGCCTTCATGGAAGTGCTGCCCGGCAAGGACGGACTCATCCACGTTTCCGAACTCGCCGAAGGCCGCACCGAAAAGGTCGAGGATATCGTCAAGAAAGGCGATGTCGTCACCGCCAAGTGCCTCGGCGTCGATGAGAAAGGCCGCGTGAAAATGTCACGCCGCGCATGGCTCCGCGATCAAGCCGCCGCCAACGCGGAAACTGCAGGCGTCGCTGAGTAATCAACGCTCTTAGCATAGCATTCAATCAAACCGGCGTCCTCACCAAGGGCGCCGGTTTTTTTATTAGACTTACCGCAAAGCCGCCAAGGTCGCTGAGGATGATCGTGGATAGCAGATCTCGGATGACGGATCGAAGAATAAGCCGCTTCTTCGTCTTTCTCTTCGCTTGAAACTAAACACTGACCACTTGAAACTTTTAGTCATCACATCAGCCTCGCGCCCGCTTCCGCGAGTTCTGAACGCTCGCCGCGGTTGAGCGCGACATGCGCGACGAAGTCCTGCCCCTTGAGTCGGTTGCGTGTGTAAACGAGGCCGTTGCTGCGGCTATCGACATACGGATTGTCGATCTGCGCCGGGTCGCCGACGAGCACGAGCTTTGAATCGCGCGACATGCGGGTGACGATCGTCTTGGCTTCCTGCGGCGTGAGTTGTTGCGCTTCGTCGAGGATGAAAAAGCGGTTCGGGATCGAGCGGCCGCGGATGTAGCAGAGCGCTTCGATTTCGAGAATTCCTTGCTCCATGAGAATTTCGTAAGGCTTCTTGACGCCTGTGGGATTGGGATTCGCATTTGCCTTCTGCTGCTTGCGACGCGGACCGAGCGGCGTGCTCGGGCGCATGAGGAGATCGAGCGCGTCATGGATCGGTTGCAGCCACGGACGCATTTTTTCGTCGAGCGATCCGGGGAGGAAACCAAGCTGCTCGCCCATCGCCACCACCGGACGGCTCACAGTGATGCCGTTGTAGCGGCGGTTGAACATTTCGTGAAGTCCGGCCGCGACCGCAACGAGCGTCTTGCCGGTGCCGGCGTGACCGTAGCAAGTCACGAGTGAAATTTCAGGATTGAGCAAGGCATCGATGAGACAACGCTGACCAAGGTTGAGCGGCTTGAGCGACTGCCCGTCGGGGATCTTGAGCGCCTCGGGGAAGTTGAGCCGCACGAATCTGCCGTCGGCCACGCGGCGCGCGGGCATGGTTTGCTTTTCACAAACGCTCAGCAGCACGTACTCGTTGATGACCACGCCGGCGCAGCGCTCCTCTTCGAGCACGATCTCGCCTGCGCTCGCAAAGCGCTGAAGTTCGGCGGGGTCGACCTCAATACGATGAACCTCGTAGTTCGACACCTCCTGCACATCGACTTTGTCGTTGAGGTAATCCTGACACTCGATGCCGACCGCGCGGGCCTTGAGTTGCATGTTGATGTCTTTGGTGACGAGCACCACTGGCGCGGAGTTGTGCTGCATGAGCAACAAGCAGGCAGCAAGAATGCGGTGATCAACGCGTTCGCGGTCGGGAAAGATGCGGTGAAACAGGTTGAGTTGCTCGGAATTTTTCGGGCAGATCGCCGGATCGTAGATCACCATGCGCACGGTGCCACCAAAGGGCGTGGCCACACCGCGCGTGACTTTTTCCGAGCAGGAAAACATCTCGGTGAGCCTGCGGTGCACGCGTCGTGCGTTGGCCCCGCGTTCGGTCTGCTCGGACTTGAACTTGTCGAGCTCGGCCAACACATCCACCGGAATGCACAGGTGGTTTTCTTTGAAGCGCTCGAGCGACGCCGGATCGTGCAGCAGCACGTTCGTATCGAGCACATAGTTTTTGACGAACTGCGAGGGGGCGGTGAGACCGAAATCCTCAGGCTGGGAAAGTTTGGACGAACTGCGCCGCGGTTTTTTCAGGCGATCCAACGCACGGGGTTCCTCAAACAGGGCACATTGTGATTCTTCTTCGGCTTGATGGATCATGGATATGGGAGTGAGGGGAAATGGGCCTCGGTGGAGCGCGAAATATCGGCGAAAAGCCCGCAGACAGCCTGCATGGTGCCAAAACAACCGATCAAACTTCCACCCGTTTTAATCAAGATAACATGACTATCGCCATATCCGTGAAAATGACAATCGCAATCTTGGAGAAAACGCCGTGAAATTGGGGGAGACGCAAGACAGCAAGATTCAAGACGCAAGAGAAGAGCTGTTCGATCTTGATCCATCCATCGCCTGTCGGCTTGACGCTTCGCCAAGTGCGCGGCATTTTTTGTGCGAAATGAAGTTTTTGAAGCTCACCAACACCTGGGCCGCTTCGGGTTTTTTGGCGATGCTCGCCTTGAGCTCCTGCGGTCCCTCGGGCCCTGCCCGATCCGGCTACATGGCGGGGATCGGCCCGATCAAAAAGCAGACCAGCAATGGTCCGCACCATCCGCCACCGGCGATCCCCGACGATGTCTCCTACTGGGATGGCGACGGTGTGCAGGGTAGCCCGCTCATCCGGATCAACCGCAGCCAGCAAAAGGCCTTTTTCTACAAGGGCGGCGTGTTGGTCGGCGTGTCGCGGATTTCCAGCGGCACCGAAGGCCACGATACCCCGCCGGGCAGCTACAAAATCACGCAAAAGAGCAAGGATCACAAATCGTCAATTTACGGGGTTTTCAAGGACAGGCAGACGGGCACGATGATCAATGACAATGTCGACATCCGCGTCGACAAGATCCCGCCGGGCGCGGTCTATTATGCAGCCCCAATGCCAAATTTCATGCGCTTCAAAGGCGGCATCGGCATGCACACCGGCTACCTGCCTGGCTACGCCGCCTCGCACGGTTGCATCCGCATGCCCCACCACATGTCGGAAAAGTTCTTTGAAAACGTGTCGGCCGGCACCCCGGTGGTCGTTGAATAATCTTGGAATCAAGCCGTTGAAGCGTTCATGCTACCTGATCCCAAGACCCATATCGAAGTCAGCCCCGCCGAAGTCGCAAGCTGGATCCAACTTCCGCCTCAAGAGCGACCGCGCCTGATCGATTGCCGCGAGCGCGAGGAGCTGGAAATTTGCCAGATCGCCGGCAACGAGTGGTTTCCGCTCAGCACGCTGGCCGAGACGCTCGAAGGCCTCACTTCCGACACCGAACGCGGCATCGTGGTCTATTGCCATCACGGCATGCGCTCGCAGCGGGCGGCGATGTTCCTGCGCTCGAGAGGCGTCGAAAACGCCTTCTCAATGGCCGGCGGCATCGAGGCATGGACGGATCAAATCGATCCGTCGCTGAACCGGTATTGAGACAGCCTCAAGCCAAGCGCAGACAACCCATCAGCCAGTCGCGGTAGGGTCCGGCGACGGCATCGGGTCGGATCGCGATGATTTCGGGCACCTCGTAGGGGTGGGCCTGCGCGAGCGCCTTTTCAAGCTCAGGCCAGGCTTCGGCGCTCGTTTTGAAGAGCGCGAGCACTTCTTGGGCTGATTCCACCTTGCCCTGCCAATGGTAGATCGATTCGGCGCCGGGCAGCAGATTCACGCAGGCCGCCAGTTGCCTTTCCACCAGAAGTGTGCCAATCTGTCGCGCCGAATCGAGGTCGGGGAAACTGCACAGCACGAGTCGAATGCTTTCCATGCCTCCTCTGAACACCGAAAATCACCCTCTGGCAAACTTTCCGTGAAATCACGCTTCATCCAAAAACTCATGACCCGGCTGGACCGCGTCGAGCACGGCGAGGTGCAGCAGATCGTCACGCGCCTGGCGCGAGAGAACAGCTTTTTGGAAAATGTCTTCGAGGCGATGCAGGAGGGTGTGATCCTGCTCGATATCGACGGGGTGATCGGATTTGTGAATGGCGCGGCAGGGCGCTTGCTCGGGATCGACCCCGAGGCCTCGGTCGGCGAGCGGCTTTCGGCAAAGGTTCGCGGGCTCGATTGGTCGACGCTCGGCAGGCCGGGCCGCGCGGTGAGCCGCGACCTCGAGGTTTTTTACCCGGAGCACCGGTTTTTGAATTTTTACCTCGCGCCGATCGATGACCTCGATCCGCTCGATCCGGCCGGTTATGTGATGCTATTCCGCGACCTCACCAGCACCCGTGCCGAGGCTGAGGAAATCCTCGAGTCCGAACGCCACAACGCGCTCACGCTGCTGGCCGCGGGCGTTGCCCACGAAATCGGCAACCCGCTCAACTCGATCGGCATTCACCTGCAATTGATCGACCGCAAGCTGCGCCAACTGCCGCCAAAAGAGCGTCAGCCCTTCGAGAAAAGCCTCGCCACCGCCCGCGATGAAATCCGCCGACTCGACACGATCCTCAAGCAGTTCCTCAGCGCCATCCGCCCAACCATCCCGCAACGCGAACGACACGACCTCCACCGCATCCTGCACGACACGCTCGAGCTTTTGCACACCGAACTCGAATCACGCTCGATCCCGGTCGAGCTCGACCTTGCGCCATCGATGCCGCACGCGATGGTCGACGCGGGTCAGTTCCAGCAGGTTTTTCACAACCTCATCCGCAATGCCTATCAGGCACTGCCCGGCGACGGCGGAAAAATCACCGTGCGCACCGGCTTCAACGATTACGAAACGGTCATCTCGATCGAGGACAACGGCACCGGCATCTCACCCGAGCACATGGGCACGCTCTTTGAGCCCTACCGCACGACCAAGTCCTCGGGCAATGGCCTCGGCCTGTTGATCGTGCGCCGCATCGTGCGCGAACACGGTGGTGAAATTTCCATCGAAAGCGAAGAACACCAAGGCACCCGCGTCATCATCCGCCTGCCGCGCGGTGAACGCCCAGTGCGCCTGATCGGATCACCCGAACCGGTGATCGACCTCCACTAACCGCGAAGTTTTCCCCATGCTGCCCACCTTATTGATAGTCGACGACGAACGCGCCACCCGCGAGGGGCTGCGCAGCGCGCTCGAGGAAGAATTCGACATCTACACCGCCGCCAACGCGAGCGAAGCGGCCAAGATTTTGAAAAGCGAGCCGATCCAGCTCCTGCTCACCGACCTGCGCCTCGGTGGCGATTCGGGCATGCAGGTGCTCGACACCGCGCTCGCTCTGCCCGACCCGCCGCTCGCGCTGATGATGACGGCCTACGGCTC
>Ga0208856_1000867_pt1 | contig 10350 bp, 9 predicted proteins | sample LakMenEpi13Jul12_FD_150690 | JGI IMG/M metagenome (GOLD analysis project Ga0208856, IMG submission 150690) | Freshwater microbial communities from Lake Mendota, WI - 13JUL2012 deep hole epilimnion (SPAdes) | ecosystem: Environmental > Aquatic > Freshwater > Lentic | place: Lake Mendota, Madison... | reverse complement strand
CTTTGGATGGCTGAAGTTCATGTTGAATCTACCCATGTTTGGTCACATAAGCAGCGAATTGCGCTGTTTTTAAGTGCTATGCGTCATTTTGCCGCCGAAGTCACCTTACGAGATTATCCGCTACATTATCTAAAACTTGAACAACATCAGTTCCTATCGCTAGCGCAGGCATTAGGTGATTGTTTGCAGACCATGAAACCTATTGAGGTGTGCATAGTTCATCCCGGTGATTATCGCGTATGGGCAGAAATCAAAGCCACCTGTGAAAGCCATGGTATCGTGCTTAATCAATTGCACGACAATCACTTTCTGTCCACACCAGCCGATTTTCAAGCATGGGCAAGTGAGCGTAAACAACTGCGCATGGAATTTTGGTACCGTGAGTTGCGTAAAAAGCACCAGATACTTATGGCAGATGATAAAAAACCATGTGGAGGTCAGTGGAATTATGACCATGACAATCGAAAATCTTTCCCTAAAAGCGGCCCGAGTGCACTGCCGCCTTTGTTAACTTTGCAAAACGATCAGATCACTGAAGAAGTCATCCATTTGGTGCAGAATCGCTTTCCCACTCACCCCGGTTCACTGAGTGACTTAAATTGGGCGGTGACGCCCTCACAGGCCCAGCAGGTTTTAGCACATTTTCTCAAGTACACACTACCCCAGTTTGGAACTTTTCAAGATGCTATGTGGCAAGACCAGCCATTTCTGAATCACTCATTGCTTGCCAGTTCACTCAATCTCAAACTGCTTTCGCCACTCGATGTCATTAGACAAGCTGAAACGTGTTACAGACAAAACCTAGCTCCACTGGCTGCTGTGGAAGGTTTTATCCGTCAAATATTGGGCTGGCGAGAATACGTACGCGGTTTATATTGGCTACGTATGCCGCAATGGACTGAATGGAACGCGTTGAATGCACAGCATGATTTACCTGCATTTTATTGGACGGGCGACACCGACATGAATTGCTTGCGCCAAGCAATTGGACAAACATTGCAACACGGTTACGCACATCACATCCAGCGATTAATGGTAACAGGCTTGTTTGCGCAACTCTACGGAGTCCAACCAATGCAAGTTCATGCGTGGTATCTGGCCGTTTACGTGGATGCGGTTGATTGGGTTACGCTGCCCAATACAATCGGAATGAGTCAGTATGCGGATGGTGGCTTAATGGCATCTAAACCCTATATTGCCAGCGGCAAATACATTCAAAAAATGAGTAATTACTGCCAGCACTGTCGTTTTAAGCCAGAAAAAGCCACTGGGGAAGATGCTTGCCCCTTCACTACGTTGTTCTGGCATTTCCTAGATCGCCATGAAATGGAGTTTGCAGCGCATCCACGCATGGGTTTTATGGTGAGTAATTTGAGGCGACTCTCAATCGAACAGCGCATGGCCATTAGGTTACAAGCAGAAAGCTTAACTTTTTGATGATTGCCATACGCTATTTTCATCCGTACGCGGATCGGCTGAAAAGATTAGGTTCTGTTGACATTTCAACGTAGCCAAATAAGAGATGTCACAAATCTAACAAAGGCCATGTAATTTTTAGCCTTTTTTTCATAGCGAGCAAAAATGCGTCGGTAATTTTTAGTTTTATGGAGTTATATGTTTAAAAAAATAGATGTAACAATGGGTAATATTAAAAATGGTCATTTTTATATTCCAAGAGATTACTCATTTATTAATGAAAAATACTGGGGAGGCTCAAATTCATTAGCAAGTGGCGAGGCTGTCAAATTAAAATTTTACGGAACTGGAGAAGAAGTGGAGACTGATATTGATGGAACAAAACGAATATTTCGTAAAGCTAGAGGCCAGACTAGACGTTTTTTTGAAAAAAATAAAATAACTCCGTCAACAATAATATTTATTCAAAAAATAGCAGAAAATGCATTTTTAATAACGCTCAATGTATTGCCTGAAATAGAATAACAGACAAAGATTCATAAAATAATTGTGTAACGCATTGATTTTATTTGTTAGTGCATAATGTTCGTTATGATAACGATGTAAGATAATTACATCGTTAGATTGAAATTAAGCTTTTTTCAAAAATTGCCCAACAATTTTCCCATGTCCACTTAGCAGAATTAAGTTTAATATTTTCTGTATTAAGTGTTAAACATTTTTGAATTGCAGTTTGCAAATCATAATCTAAATACCCATCAACACCATTTTCAATGATATCAATTGGACCTGGGACAGGATACGCGGCAACAGGGCATCCCATCGCTAAGGCCTCAATAATCACAATGCCAAAAGTATCAACTTTGCTTGTAAAGCAAAATACATCCGCATCTTGGTAGTAATTTGCTAAATCACCATTGTGCTTGTATCCAACAAATTCAACATTAGGGTAGTTATTTTGTAATTCAGTGCGATGTGGCCCATCTCCAACAATGGTTATATGGTAGGATAAATCCGAAGAGAGTTTACATAAATCCTCTAAACTCTTTTCTTTGGATACTCTACCTACTGAAAGTAGTCGAATTTTAGAACTGGATGTTTTTTGACGGGTAGGTTTAAGTAATTCTCGATTAACACCACGCGTCCATGGAATAATCGAATTTTTAAAACCATGGTTTTTTAATTCGCAAACCATGGTTTTTGTTGTTGTGATGACTGTATTTGAGCGTGCGTGAAACCATCTAACATAATCATAAGTTAATGATTCAGGGATACCATAGATTTTATATAAAAATTCGGGATACTTAGTATGATATGAGGTATTGTAATTGTATCCTCTTCTGCAACACCAATGTCTAACCGCTAATCCAATAGGGCCTTCTGTACAAATATGAATATAAGTTGGATTGATTTCAGTAATTAATTTGGTAATTCCTAACGCCAAACTAACTTTAACTTCAGGATAGCCAGGAGCTGAAAAATGCCAAAAAAAAGAAGGATTAATGTGTTTTACACTGTATCCATTTAAAATGGCTTGTTTTTCAATATTGGTAAACGTCGTCACTACGCCATTTACTTGATTGGATAAATTATCTGAGACTATTAAAATTATTCGCATAATGACTCTAGAGTATCGGATTAACATTACAATAGTATTAAATGATCTTTTAGTAGTCTAACGTAATTGCCTGACGGGACCTCATTCGAAGTTAAGTATAGCCGCAGAGGCTTGTCTGCATGATTCTCAACGCGTGTCGAATTATTAACCGAAATTTTGTTTCATGGCTTCGATAACTAATGCAGGATGACTCATGTGCGCACAGTGACCTGCAATATCGAAAATAGTTAATTGACTATTTTTAAGTTGACGGTGCATATACTCTCCTACGCTAACGGGGGTAAGTGAATCATGACTATTTTGTAAAATTAGGCAAGGTTTGTGAACTCTACTGAACTCCTCTCGGTTATCTGCAAAAAAAGTAGCTTTTGCGAAAGTTTTTGCCACCAAGGGATCTGTTGAGCAGAAACTATCCGATAATTCACCACTGATGGCGCCATTTTGCTGTTCACCAGCCACAATTGGGGCGAGGTAATTTGCCCAGCCAAGATAGTTTTGATCCATGAGTGCTAATAGATCCACTAAGTCTTCACGTTCAAACCCTCCCATATAATCTGGCGGGAAGTTAATAAAACAGGGGGAGGCGCCAATTAAAATAAATTGATTAAATAACTCAGGGCGTAATAGGCAGGCAATGAGTCCAATACTACAGCTCACCGAATGCCCGACAAAAGTTACGTTTTCTTGTAAATTTAATGCATCACAAATATCAATTACATCTTGTGCATAACCGTTTAGACTTGAATAGCGTTCAACGTTAAACGCTGACAAATCGGATTGTCCACTGCCTACATAATCAAATAAAATTTGTTTGTGAGAAGGGTTGAATTCAGGTGTAATGCGATTCCACATCGCTTGACTACAGCCAAATCCATGAGCATAAAGCAATATTGCGTCACCATCACCTTGAATACACACATTATTTCGCTTGATAATATCCATCGAAATTCTCCAAATATAAATGTTAGTGAAAGAGTATTTATAAATAAAAACGAATTACTACTTGACTGCCTTGATTAGGTACACTGTTAAAATGAATTTCACCATTTAAAAACATCATAATTTCCTTCGCAATCGTTAAGCCTAGACCGATACCGGGGATGTTACCACTTTTATCTACACGAAAAAAACGCTCAAAAATAAGCGGAATATCTGTCTCTGTAACCCCAATTCCTTCGTCAGTAATTTCGATATCTAAGGTATTATTAGCGGTATTAAAGCTGGTGTGAAGTGACACCCTGCCTTTATTTGATGAATATTTATATGCATTATCAATGATATAGGAAATAACTTGTTTAAACTTAATTTTATCAACATAAAGCTCAATATTTTTCAGTTCAGGTGGCAGCGATAAACCAATTGCTTGACGCTCTTTGGGCGTTGCGAATTCAGCTAATGTTTCGTGTATTAAATCCGTTAATAAATAGTTATGTTTTTCAAATCCGATACCAGCCCGGGTTTCGATACGATGTAAATCGAGTAATTCATCCACCATGGCAATTAACCAAGTCGATTGTTCATATATCATATGCGTAATACTTGACTGATTTTCTAGAGAAACAATTTCGTTATCTAATAATTCACTGTACCCATGAATTAAAGCAAGAGGTGTACGTAATTCGTGGGATGCGTGAGTTAGGAATTCCGATTTAATACGATTGGATTCTTCTTCTTTTGTGATGTCATTAAAATAAAATAAACGGCCTAATGCATTTCCATTCGATAATACAATGGGTTGCATGCTACACATTAATTTAATGAGTCGTGGTTTGCTGAGGTCAATATAATAAGTTTCACCTATTTCCTGAGGGATTGAGAAGTGTTTTTGACTGTGGCTAGCTAAATAATGCCAAAATTGATGGCTGGATAAGGCGTACAAATCTTTAACTGAATGCTCAATTAGCCGTGCAATCATGTCATTTGCAAACAAAATGCGATGACTATCATCTACCAATAAATAACCATTGGGACTAATATGAAAAATCGTTTTCAATATGGATTCAGTCCGTCGTTGCGATTCTAAAATTTCGACTTCAAATTTATCTCGTTCAATGGAAACAAAAAATGTCCAAAAATATGATTCAACACCTTCAAATAGCCCTTTTTTACAATTTAGGATAACTGGAATGCGGGCATGATCGTGACCACATAATTTTAAATGAATTTCATTCACACTCCCTTGGTGGCAAAGCATAGTCCAAACATGCGTTTGTAAAAAAATGCGACTTGCTGGTGGCAATAATTCATTTATCGATTTTCCTTCAACAGCATCTCTTTCCCTTCCAATAAGTAGGAGTAACTCTGTATTGGCTTTTACGATAATTCCATTGTTATCGGTGATTAAAATCAAACAGGGCAGGTAATCAAAATCATCGAGCTCAAAATGTAAAAAATGTTTTTGAATTTGGGTTAGGTGACGTCTAAAAAATTGACCTGCCGGATGATTTTTGAAATCAGTAAGGCCTAATAAATTGTAAGTTTCATGACCATTTGTCCCATAAAATCCCATTTGCCAATTTGCAAATTCACGTTTAAGTGCATAACCTTCATGAAATACGGAAATATTGTGGTGGCGTTTATCATTTGTGATGTGAGAATAAAATAAGTTGATGATGTCCGCCTTCTCTCCCTCGATAATTTGAAGAAAAAATCCATGATGATAAATCAACATCCCAGTAATATAACTCAATTGATTGAATTTACGAGCTGTAGTTAGGATCGCAATTAAGTCATTTTCACATACATTATCGACGGCCTTGCTTGCATAAATGAGTTGATAAACTGCGCTGTTATCCGCTTTATTGACATCATTCATAACAGGGTATTCTTTTGCAACGTCACTTAGCCAATGTCCAATCGTTTTTAGCGCGTTGTAATTTTTATTTAATAAATAAAGAGAAGTTTCATTAGAAAATTTTAATTCGGTGGATTGGATATTCTCTCCCCAAATTAAAAATGGTATGTGAGGTATACGATGAAAGTGGTTTTTTATTAATGTTGCAGCATCGGCATCATTATTGAACGGGGGGAGGGATTTAAGTATCTCAACATACTTTTGGTCAATAATAATCACGTCAAAATTGAGTGGATTCACTTCAAATACATTTAACGCGTTAACAACCTCATTGAAAGCAAAAACCGAATGCCCAAAATAGGTTAATGATTTATTTAATAAGTCGAGAATTAACGATTCATCAATGACTAAAATATTCAAACAACGCATTGATTGATTCATAGGCATAATTAAAAAGGTGATTCTGTATTTTATTTAGTAGTCAAAATCTTTACTTAAATAAATATGGTCAATTAATTCTTTAAACCATTTAGGACGTCTAAACAGAATGAAGAGTAAACCAAAAGCAGTGACGGGAATGGGACCTACGTCAATCATAATTAACCCCATGATGACAAGGAAGCATTCTAGTTTTGTTAAGAAAAAATTTTCTTTGTTCATATTGTCATAATAATAAAGTTGTATTCACGATGATGGTATTAAACTCGATTATATAATATCATTTTGCTTTGTAATCGATAAAGCATGCTTTATCGTGTTTATACAGCTCAAAGCGGTATAGATTTTGCGAACGTGTCAGGTTATTGATAGCAAACAGAATTCATTTCTGATAAATTGGCTAATCCTAATCTTGCTCCCATTTTTTGGCAACATAAACTGCCAGCAACACTCGAAAATTTGAGCAATTCGTCCCAATCCATATTGACGGCAACACCATATGCAAATGCGCCGTGAAACGCATCTCCTGCCCCAGTGGTATCTATCGCGTTAATCGTTAATGCGCTGAGTTTACCTTGTTTATTTCCTTGTTTCCAAATCAAACCTTTTTCGCCCAACGTAATAACAACAATGGGTGTCATGTCGGAAATTTGCTTTAGTGCTTCTTCAACATTTCCAGCGAGTTGCAAAGCAAATTTTTCTGAACAAACAGCGTAATCGACCTTTGAAAGCAAGGCGTATGTGCTTGGATTTAAGGATCCAGCATCCAATACAATAGGAATATTAACTTTTTGTGCATACTCGGCTAGAGGCAATGAGATATCAGGCTCGTGACCATCAAGCAAAATAACTGTGGGATTGATATGCGAAAAATCGATGGTATTTTCTAGCAAGGGCTGAGTTTGACCCTTGTAGTTAATTAAACACCTTTCGCCATCGGGTTTGACCAATATCGTTGATAAGGGGGTAGGAAAATTGCCTCGAATAATCAGACTTGAGTCCACACCCGATTCAATAAATTCTTGTAAATGTTTTTCACCATATAAATCCTTCCCTAAATAACCAGCAAAGGCAGTTGTTCCACCCAGTCGCGCAATTTGAACTGCGGCATTTGCCGCCGGTCCACCACCACACCCCAAGAAATCATTCGCAAACACCTTTTCATCGGATTTAGGATGATAATCCACGGTAAAAATCAAATCATAACTGGCATGGCCCACGCACAAAACGTCTACGGCTAGATTCTGTTTCATAATTTAATTGATATAATTTGTTGTTGAATAGCCAATAATCTAATTAGGCGATAGATTATCTGTTTAAACACGGGTTCCAATGGAGTACTGAGAATAGTATCAATCTGCTGTTAAATTGTACAAATAGCACCATGCTTGGAATGGCTGATGTTGCTTATCGTAAACGGTGATGGTTTTACGCAAATAGTCATGAGGTCTTGGATAATTTGCGTTGCATTCTTCGTATTCATCTAAACGTTCAAACAAGTTTTCAGCATTGATAATACTATAGAGTTCACCAAGCACTTTTTCTGGTGAGGTTTCGATTTCAATAGCCGCGGGATAGTCGCCTAAATGGTATAATGTTCCATAAAAATACCCTTCATTTTGATAGAGGCAATCATTATCAAGTAATCCATGAGCGGCGTGACCACTGCTTTTTTTAAGTGTGCCGTATACAAATAAATACATCAAAACTAACCACTATGTCTTACTGCGAATTTTGTTTAAACCAACCTGCTGATTCAATTCATCGGATATATCATGATACACAATACGGTTTTCCAATTCAAAATGACAATGAGTTATTTGAACGACTGATGCTGGAAATCAATCAAGCAGGGCTCTCTTGGGACATTATATTAAAAAAAGCAGATAATTTTCGTATTGCTTACGATGATTTCAATATAGACAAAATTGCGGCATATACGCAACAGGATTTTTCACGATTGATGAATGATGCTGGAATTGTGCGCAATCGGTTAAAAATTAATGCTGCGATTGTTAATGCGAATCACATTTTAAACATTCAATCCCAACAGGGTTCGTTTAAAAACTGGCTTGACGAGCATCGTCATTTTAATAAAACAGAATGGGTTCGGTTATTCAAGAAACACTTTGTGTTTACCGGAGGCGAGATTGTAAACGAGTTTTTAATGTCAACAGGGTATTTAGAGGGTGCACATCAACTCGATTGTCCCATTCGACAAAAAATTTGGACAGCGCTTGGCGATAGAAATAGATTAAAGTATTAATCGATGGGGGGGTAGCGTGTAATGTCAAATACCTTCAAACATCATTTCAGTATTTTAGCGTAAAATATGCTGCTATTCCTTTAACCCTAATTAGAATGACATGCGGCGAATCCTTATTCTTCTTTTAATAACCACGTCTTCGCGTGGAGCTTTGGCACAGTATCAACTTTATGAAGGAGATAATGGCCAATTATCTGTTGGTGCTCAAGTTCAAACGGCGTTGTTTGGCGATATCAACAATCAAGCGGGTGGATCAGCGAAAGCCCATTTATCGGATTATTTTTGGGAATTTAGTGCGAAACCCCGTTTGGATGGGACGTTAAATTTAATGCAGAGTAGTCAGTTATACGGTGGATTTAGTTACGTCTATAGCAGTACACTCAATCATGATCTGTCAGGCTACACACAAAAAGATGTTGCTATGTATCAGCAGGAAAGCGATTTTCTCAGATTAGGTCAGTACGATAACTATCGCTATGCAAATAAAACGGAAGAGCTTTTTTTAGGCTGGAAATCAGGTAAATTGTTTAGCGAAGATGAAAAAATACGTGTAGATTTATCGGGCGGAAAGCAAAACTTCAAATTAGGCTCTGGGTTTTTATTAAATTATGGCGCAGATAATGGAGGGAGTCTGGGGACAGGTTGGATTAATCCACGCACCGCTTTTAATAATACCATCATTGGGCGTTTGAACATGGAAGACTTCAAGTTTGAAGGCTTTTATTTGCAGACGCGACCACTGAATCCCGCTGAAAAAAGGTATTATCAAGGCGGTAATGTTGAATATACGGTTTCGCAAAGTAGCACCTTAGGTATAAGCTACATTAACACAGATAATAATCGTTTTTTACATGAAAATGGTTCGTATGATTCACTCGGTATGCAAACGATTGATAATGATACATTTAACGTGCGATTTGATTTTTCACCATGGGAAAATATTACCGTTAGCACGGAATACGCCTATCAACTCAATTCGACCAAAGTCAGTACGACAGAATCCATTAAAAAAACCAATATTCACGCTTCAGGCGGTTTTGGGCAGATTGAGTACAAACGCGAAGATTTATTCTGGCAACCTGCTATCAGTTACCGTTATGCGATTCAAGGCAATGGGTTTGATTCAATGTCACCGGGGTTTTCAACGTGGGGTACATGGTTTCAAGGTGAAATTACAGGGGAATGGGTATTGGATAATGCCAATTTAAGAACCCATGTCGGCAGATTAGTGTTAACGCCAGAAGAAAGTTTGACTCTCAATTTGCTTTATTACAATTTCACTTTTGATAATGCGCGTGCCTTTGATTTAGTTTCTGCCAATTATGGAAACGAAGTCAATTTTCTCACAGACTGGCAAGTGAGCGAGTCGATGAGTCTGTCAGTTGGACTGGAAGCATTTATACCAGGTGAGGGCGGTAAACAGTATTTAGGAGGTGATGCAAATAAAACATGGCTACAAGGTATGCTATCTGCTTCATTTGAGTTTTAATACATCTTTTAGTTTTATCCATGAAATCATTAGTGGGCAAGTCGTCCTTAATCACTAAAACAGGGCGTTTTTTTATTTCCTTCAAATCACTAAAGTAAAATTCACATAACACAATATCGGCAACACTTACGTCCACACTTCGTCCTCTTTATCGCTAGCCCATTCTTCAATATTGCTAGCACTGTAATTTGAAAACGCTATTGTTTCACTTTTGTTGCGCTCAATATACGATTTTGATTCACATCGTTGTTTTATACGTAAAAAATAATCATAAACATCGCGTTGAGCGTATTCAGGCAAGCTTTGCCATTCTTGTTGTTTAATAACGT
>Ga0208856_1000864_pt1 | contig 10364 bp, 13 predicted proteins | sample LakMenEpi13Jul12_FD_150690 | JGI IMG/M metagenome (GOLD analysis project Ga0208856, IMG submission 150690) | Freshwater microbial communities from Lake Mendota, WI - 13JUL2012 deep hole epilimnion (SPAdes) | ecosystem: Environmental > Aquatic > Freshwater > Lentic | place: Lake Mendota, Madison... | reverse complement strand
ATACTTATCATAATCATTCGAGTTAGACTTTAATGCGGTTTTGACAATAAGATAAATCATTCCTACACTCACTAAAAATTGAACAACTCCAGAGGAAATTACCGTAATTAAAAACGGTGCAAAATAAATTGCCACCACGACAACTGCGACAATTGAAACAATATTGATTATTTTGTTCATGTTAAGCTCTCTTTAGCGATTATAATTTTTTTTATTTTTTTGCTGTAGTCCAACGTTTACCACTCATAACATTTTGATTTTCCTTGAATTATCAAACTTTCCCCTCTGAACTTATCAAGTCACTCTCCAATTTTCTTCAAAAACGTCTCTTTCACATTTTGACTATACCAACGTCCTTGATGGATAAGTTCATCGAGCAGGGGGGATACTTTATCAATTAACTTTTTCTTTTTAGCAATTTCTAAAACGGTCAATGTACCAATGACGTAAATTTGTTGAGATTGAGCAATTTTGTAACCCAATCGCTCATCGATAATTAAAATATCGACATTTAATTCTTTGGCTAACACAATTGCTTGTGCCTCGCCTTCATCTAATTCATTACATAATAATTGCAAATACGCTGTATTTTGAATACTCACAATTTCAACGTCGACATGATCAATATCAGTAAAACCGACACCATTTTTAGCTTTTATTTCTTGATAAACCACTGTGGGAATATAAAACTTCCCGAATAAATCATTAAGTAACGACAGTTTATGAATAGCGGAAAGTGATAATATTGGCGTTGTATTACACACCACTTTCATTTTTGATTATCCATCATTATTAACACATCATTCACGGCATCCGCCATTTCAAACGTCAATTCGTTTTCATAATCAAAAATAGGTTCATTTTCTAATTGTAATTTATGAATAAATGCGATTTTGTCATAACCAGCAAACTCTGCGGCTTTGCCTAAACTCACTTTTCCTTTACGATATAACATCAGCGCATGATGAAACATCATTTGTGCGATAAACTCATCCTTCTTTTCTTTAAGAGAGAGCAACAATCGTTCATCAACTGACATTTGAAGTAAAACCTGCATTGTGTTTTCCTAATTGTGTAAACTCCAAATACCATCAAAGCGCATGAAATCGCTTTGCTTCATTCCAAAGCGCATCCAGTTCGTCAAGTTCACATGATTTTAATTCACGCCCCGAAGCGGCAACGCTTTTTTCAATATAATGAAACCGTTTTGAAAACTTTTTTGTACTTTGTTTGAGCGCAATTTCGGAATTCACGTTTAAATGCCTCGCTAAATTGACAACAACAAGCAATAAATCGCCAATTTCCTCTTGAATGTGCGCTTGATTACCAGATTCCCAGGCTTCTTTCACTTCGTCAAGTTCTTCGAGCACTTTATCAAATACAGGCGGAACGGTTTTCCAGTCAAAGCCATGTTGCGCCGCGCGATCTTGGATTTTTTCACATTCTAACAGCGCAGGAAGTGAACGCGCAACGCCCGATAAAACACTTTTCGATGCAGGATCTTTCTCTTTTCGCTCATCGGCTTTTGATTGTTCCCACGCGGCGTGACGCTGTGCATCATTTTCAAACACCGCATCCCCAAAAACGTGTGGATGACGTCGAATCAGTTTATCTGCAATCGACTGGGCTACTTGGTCGAACGTAAATAAGCCACGCTCACTGGCAATTTGTGAATGAAAGACCACTTGCAACAGTAAATCACCCAACTCTGCGCGAAGGTCGTCTAAATCCTCACGCTCAATCGCGTCCACGACTTCGTAGGCTTCTTCGATAACGTAAGGAATTAAACTCGCAAAATCTTGCTTCACATCCCACGGGCAACCGGTTTCTTTATGACGCAGTTGCGTCATGATTTCTAATAGATTTTGCGTATTTTTTAGCATAATTTAAAAATGGCTACCAAAACTTTCAACATAACGTGCTTTGAATTGCTCAAGTGTGAACGTATGATTTTGTGTACCGTGATGCTCAATTTTCATTGCGCCCATGAGCGACGCAATACGTCCTGTGACGTTCCAATCTAAATTATTAAGCAGTCCATAAAGCAAGCCAGCACGATACGCATCACCGCAACCTGTTGGATCAGCCAATGTTGACGTTGGCGCCACTGGAATATGAATTTTTTCACCGCCAGCGTAAATCGTTGATCCTTCACCGCCTTGCGTGACAATTAATGCCTCTACTTTTTGCGCTAAATCCTCTAGGCTAAGTCCAGTGCGCTCTTGCATCATTTCTGCTTCGTAGTCGTTGAGCGTAAGCCATGTGGCCTGCTCAATAAGCGTTAATAACTCCGCGCCATCAAACATCGGTAAACCTTGACCGGGATCAAAAATAAACGGAATTTCAAGGTCAAAGAATTGCTGCGCATGTTGTTGCATCCCCTCTTTACCATCGGGCGATACAATGCCAATACGGACACTATTCGCCACCGTTGGAACATGATTCAAATGGGAAAAATTCATCGCACCGGGATGAAACGCGGTAATTTGATTGCCGTCTTCATCGGTGGTGATATAGGCTTGACCGGTATATTCATTATCAAGACTGCGAATAAATTGACCGCTAATACTGTGTTGATTGAGCCACTTTGCGTAAGGTTCAAAATCATGTCCCACGGTGGCCATAATGAGCGGCTCTTCTTTGAGTAGTTTGAGATTATAGGCAATATTTCCCGCGCAACCACCAAATTCACGACGCATTACAGGCACTAAAAAGCAGACATTTAAGATATGAATTTTTTCAGGCAGGATGTGGTGTTTGAATTTGTCATGAAACACCATAATCGTGTCATAAGCCATTGAACCGCAAATTAACGCACTCATTTGAATCCTTTACAATTTAATAAAATAAAATAATTAACCACGTTGCCGCTGCGCCTAAAATTGATAACATCACCGCTGCAGAGCCAATATCTTTGGCGCGACCCGACAATTCATGATGCTCAAAACCAATTCTATCCACCGCTGCTTCAATCGCTGAATTGAGTAATTCAACGAGTAAAATTACAATCACGCTCGATACCAGTAAAACAATTTCAACCGCACTTTTGCCAACAAAAAAAGCGGTTGGCGCAGCAAGTAAAAATAAAATAACTTCTTGACGAAACGCTTCTTCATGCGCCCATGTTGCTTTAAATCCTGCAGCTGAATAATGTGCAGCATTGATAATTCGCTTTAATCCTGTTGCCGTTTGATACGCCATTTTATTTTATCCTGTAATCATTTTTTGGTAAGCATCTAGGGTGAGTAATTGCTCAAGTTGTGACATATCATCGGCCTTCACGCAAAACAGCCATGCGCCATAGGGATCATCGTTGATTTTTTCTGGATCATCGACGACGGCTGTGTTGACATCGACAATTTCACCGCTGACCGGACTTGAAATATCAGAGGCTGTTTTGACTGACTCAACGGTAGCACAACTTTCATTTGCGCCAACTCTGCGCCCCACATCAGGCAATTCGACATAGACTAAATCGCCCAATTCTTCTTGGGCAAAATCCGTAATACCCACACGCACGATATTGCCCGCTTCTGCGCTTGCCCATTCGTGTGAGAGCGCATATTTTAAATTTTCAGGTAACAAACTCATGACAAACTCCATTAAAATTTCATTTTCATTATTGATGACGATGGCATAAATGCCGCTCAATTAACCCCAATTGAGTTTACTACGCAAAATATCAAAAAAGTCATGTCCCGCTGGATGCAGAATAGTAATTGGCAACGGTTCTTTTGTAATGAGAATTTTATCACTAATTAACACATCTGGAATTTCAACATGATCACAAGTGACCAGCGCGTTTATTTGTTCTCGCTGACAAAAACTAATTTCAATTTCAGCTGAATCATGAATCACAATCGGTCGATTAGACAGCGTATGTGGATTGAGTGGCACAAGCACTAAGGCGTTGAGTGATGGATATAAAATAGGCCCGCCTGCTGAAAGTGAATACGCGGTGCTACCGGTTGGCGTGGCGATAATTAAACCATCTGAGCGTTGTGAGTTGAGAAATACACCATCAATTTTGGTGACAATTTCAATCATACTCGGCGTAATCCAACGATGAATCGCTACTTCATTCACAGCAGTTTCTTCGTGAATGACATGTTCATTACGCAGAATTTTTGCGCGAAGCAAATAACGTTGCTCTTGCGTGTAATTTCCCGAGAGAATTTGCGTCAGCGTTTGCGTTAACCTATCTGGTGAAATATCGACTAAAAATCCCAGTCGACCTAAATTCACACCAATAAGTGGAATATTGCTCGCGACAATATCTCGAGCAGCGGCTAAAAATGTGCCATCGCCTCCCAATACAATCACGACATCACATTCTTCACCGAGTTGTTTAACACTGCCAATGTTAACGTCAGCGGAATTACATACAAATTGCGCACTACCCTGTTCGACAAAAACGTGATAATTTTGCTCGCGCAGATACGCGCACACATTAGTGAGTGTCCTCGCCACACGTGGATCGTTGAGTTTACCAATTACACCAATAGTATTGAAAGAACGTTGCATTAAAATCTCGTTATCCGTTGCGTAAAACTAAAAACGCTAAACTTAGCTTAGCCAAGTTTAGCGTTATCATCCGTGAATTGAGTGCGTAAATTACAAATGGCCGTTGATGAAATCAACTAATGCCGCTTTGGTTAATGCGCCAACTTTGGTTGCTTCAATTTCACCGTTTTTGAAAATCATCAACGTTGGAATACCACGAACGCCATATTTTTGAGGGGTTTGTGGATTGTCATCAATGTTAAGTTTTGCCACTGTTAATTTACCTTCAAATTCTTCTGCTACCGCATCTAAAATGGGTGCAATCATTTTGCAAGGGCCACACCATTCTGCCCAATAATCAAGTAATACGGGTAACTCAGATTCTAAAACCAATTCGTTAAAATCACTGTCATTGATATGCACTACAGCGTCACTACTCACGTTTTTTTCTCCAGATAGATAAAAATAAAAATTTTAAAGGCCATCAAACTATAGGGGTGTCAACGCATTGCGTCAATAATTTTCATTCGGATGAGGCGCTTTTTTTGTTCATATAAAAGGGTAATCCCAATATTAACAAACTGAGTAACCAGCCTTGCAACTGACCATTGCTCATTGTAAACCAACTTGCCGTCAACAAACGTGTAAAAAATTGCGGGTACGCCATAATCAAATCGCGGCTTATCATGAACGCGAATGTTTCCCCCACCAGCAATGCGACGCCAAGCCCCATAAATACAGCGGCAACTTGTGAGCAAATTTGCTTATTTTCGAGCGTATACCCTAGTAAAGCCTGCCATTGCAGACTGCGTGAAAACGACATTTTACCAAAAAGGAGATTCACACTCACGAGTCCAATCAAGCCTGCCACCATGATTTGCGTGACCGCAGTAGGAAAAACGACGTAACGCCCATCCCATGCCAAAATTACGGTTTTCATCAATGCAAACGCGACAACCATTAAGAGTGAATAATATAAACGTTCGCTATTTTTAGCATTGCGTACTTTTTCATTAAGTAAAATTAACATACGTTTCAATATTAAAAAAATCAGCCAAACACTAAACAACACAATCATCACCGTTTGTGCTTGCTGCCAATGCGTATAACTTGTCCGCCATAATGTATGACTTTGCGACACGAGCAACGCACTTAATAATTGCGTCACTACTAAAAAATTCAGTGTGCGACGGGTGCGTAAATCCATAAGCTGTTTGCGTGTTAGAAGCACAATCAGCAAAAATAACCCTGTTTGCATCAAAAATAACGTTAACCATGCTGGACTTTCCTGCACTTTTCCAGTCAAAGGAAACATTTGCTTGCGATCACTGTCATAAAGCCCCCAATTCGCGCCAATAATGCCTTCAAAAGCGGCTTTCCATGGTTGATTAAACGCTTCGACAATGTTGTAATCAAAACCATTTTTGTTTGCAACCGCAATAAAATCACGGATAAAACGCGCTTCATTCACCACACTTGGAATGGAGCGACCACGCTGTTTTCCTTCACTTGGCCAACCTGATTCACCAATCAAAATCGATTTTCCAGGTACTAAAGTATTCGCCTCTTGCTGTACTTGATTCACAATACGCTCAACATGCGCAGGCGCATTTTCAACGGGAATGGGTTCATCTTCCCAATAAGGCAGAATATGAATCGTAATAAAATCAACTTCTTTAATGAGCTGTGGGTATTTCATATACATTGACCACACATCCGCATACGAAACCGGTTGCTTCACAGCGCTTTTGACTTGGCGAATGTAATTAATCAACTCGTCAGGCTTTAAATCACCGCGCAATAAAACTTCATTTCCAACAAGCACACGTTTAACCACATCGGGGTGTGCATTCGCTGAGCGAATCAATTCCGCAATTTCCACGTCATTATCGGCTTTTAGCGCACCCAGCCATGCGCCTTGAAGCATTGTTAATCCATGTTTTTTTGCCAAATCGGGAATGAGCGGCATGCTGCCCTCAGCGCTCGCATACGTGCGAATAGTATGTGTCACCTGCCCCATAAGCGTTAAATCTTCATCTAATTCCTCTGCGCTAGGAAAAATTGCATCCATCGGACCTTGTCCTACGCGAAAAGGAGCAAAAGATAAACTGCTCAATTTTCCTGCAGGCACGTCCGCGCCAACATCTTGCGGTAAATTGGTTGCCCAGCAAAACAGACCGTTGAGTAAAATAAGTAAAGTAAGCCATGAAAAGAGTTTCATTGATGTCTATAAATCTAAAGTGGATGAATAAAAAGGGATTTTGCCAAAATGAAATTGTAGGGGAATTTTGATTGTTCTATCGACTTTTTTTGTGCCTTTATTTTGATAAAAGATATTTACGATTTTTTTATTAATGTGGCATATCACACATATTTTTATAAAAAAACATGTGATATGCCACATTAAATATTTTATGGTTATTAATTTATTATCCAATAAAAATATTTAAACTATTATTTTCAATAACTTAATGAATATAAAAAAGATGGCAACTATATTGCTATATCACAGTAACGATTGGTATTTTTACCTAAATTTATGCTGTGTCTGAATTTAGATTCGTTAATTAATTAAAAAAACCTCCATATCAAAAGGAAATAACATGAACAACACTTTTAAAGTATTAACACTTTGCTCATCTGTGGCTTTGTTATTAGGCACCGCTCAAGTAGCGCATGCTCATGCGGGATTTAAAGATAGTACTATTAATGAGACTGCAGTCAATGGGCCTTTTCCAACGATGAAAACATATAGTGCAATTAATATTGGCCATGGCTGCGCAACCAATGCTAGTGGTGAAGGCGCGGTCGGCACAAAACAAAAAGACGTGATCGCTATTAGCGTGCTTTTTCCTAGCCATTTGAATGTAGCTGATGTTATTTTCAGAGGAAGTAAAGGACCTGTTGCGGTTACGGGAACGGAAACCACCATACCTGATTTCTCAGCTTACCTTACTGGATCAACTAGCACTAAACCTTCTACAATCGCTCCTACACCTTTAACGCAAAACAATATGTTCGTTAATACAACCAATATCTGGGATGAAAAAAATAACATCCGTGGATTCCGTAGTTGGGCAGGTCCAACACCATTTAAAGGACCTGTTTTGTTAGAAAGTGCATTAAAAAGCAACCCAGCGGAGGGCACAATGACAACTGCAGGTCAAGCGCCGTTTAGTATCCCTGCTATTCAATTCAAACCTGACTCTTGTGTAAAAACTTTAAAAATTCGTGTTGCTGTTGCTAATTGGTGTATGAACGGAGCTAAAAATAATTCAGATCCTTCAAGAGTAGATGTTTGGATTGGATCAAAGACTGCACTGTTTAATGATGATGCCGTCATGCCTAACCCATCTTCTAATCCAAACCCTATTTTTTGGCCAACTTTAAATGTTAACCGTGATTTAGCATTGAATCCATTGCCAGGAACAAAAGGCTTTAATCCATTAAAAATTGCAACAAGTGGCGTGATTGATCGCACTGTTGCAGGATGGGAAGTGACTCCTGCATCAGGAACTACGCCTGCGGTTACATCTACTAAAGTTTCTTGCACAGATGCCACAGATTACGACACCATTTATATTGAACCAAGCAACGCTGATATTGATAAATATTTACCAATTCCCAAAGACGCCTTCCCTAAAGGTTCAAACAGTGTCATTTATTGGCCAACAAAATAAAGCACAACATTCATAGTGCTAAACCGAATTTGTAGCACCACAAATGCTTTCCATTTAGCCTAATTTTTCTTCCATTAGGCAATTCATTATCGGCATACTTTCATCGTTACCTAAAGTATGCCGATATTCCTCAACCGATTATCAAGAAAAAATACAAACTAACACCATAATGCGAGATAATATGATGTTAGTATTTATTTTAAATGGCCTTCATGAAAAAAATAACACAAAATCTGGCTTGGTCTTTTCTTATTTTAGGTGGCACACTTCCACAAATCGTTTTTGGACTGGATTCAGAAGTGCAAACATTGGCTGCGAATACAGGAGCTGTTGATTTTTTTGAAATTACTTGCACAAAAAGTAATGATAAAACCCTCGGCGATACTGACCATTTAAATTTTAAACTCATTGAAAATAATGGTTCTGCACAGACACAAACTCAAAACCAGTCAGCACCCCAACCACAACTTTTAAACGCAACGTTAACAAGATTAAAATTCAATTCAAAAATTGCTAATATCACAGCGAGCACTAATAACACGTTAAGCCTTAAAGGTGGAAATGGTGCCTATACGCTAGGTATTGATACATTAGGAACAAATTCAACCATTAAAACAGTACAAAATTATACTATTCAATACCAATGCTTAAATGCAACAGGACAAGCCACAAATGGCTCATCGACGCTAACAAAACAAAATATACCCTCAACAAACAAAACTTTAGCAAATGGTAAGACAGCAAAATACGTCATTAACTGTGCAAAAAACGCAAAGTCAGGCAATACAGACAGTTTGAAAGTGACGTTATTTAATAAAACATTTGCCCAACCAATAGCTGTACCTCCATCAAATACAGAAGTTTCATCAACTGGCACGCTCGCTGCGCAAGTGATCAGTGGAATTAAGGTAAAAAATACCGTTGGTGCAAACATCGATCTTCAAAATGGCAACGAAATTTATAATGTCATGGTCAATAGTCCTACCAATGCAGCAAAATCTTATCATTTTGAATACACCTGTTTAAATAGTGCGAATATCCCTACACAAACATCCCCTTTAAAAAAACTACAAGATAAATAACAAGGTACAAAAAATATGAAAAATTTTCTTTTTTTGGCGTTACTTAGCTTGTCGAGCATCAGCTTTGCGCACGATTTCAGCAGTCAGTTAGGCAATGATATTTCATCAACTGATTATATTTATATTTCATGTGACAATTTAGCTGATAAGATTCACGTTGAAATTAGTGGCAACAAATCAGCGGGCAGCCCCATTATTAGTGCCCAAATTTTTAAAGACACAAAAGCAAAAAATATAACCTCACAAGGCAATAATATTGTGGACTTTCAAGGTGGCGGTGGCGCCTATCAAATGACCATAAATAAAAATAAAATAGGCATGGTTAATTACACGTTGATCTACCATTGTGAAGATGCAAATGGGGAACACACTGAAACCGATTTGAATGAATTACAAAATCAATGAAAACGATTTTACTCCTTGCAGCAGCTCTGCTGACCTCAAATGTTAATGCTGCCGCTGTAGGCGAACAAGCACCCCATTGCGCGTTGACGTCCCTCAATAACGTACCCGCACATTTCCATGAATATGCGGGAAAAGTGCTGTATGTGGATTTTTGGGCATCGTGGTGCAGTTCGTGTTTGCAGTCGTTTCCGTTTTTGAATCAGCTTGCCCATGAATTTGGTGATCAAGGTTTGCATATTGTTGGTGTAAATTTAGATGAACAAATTGACGATGCGCACGCTTTTTTAGCACATCATCCTTCAAAATTCACGATCACTAATCGTGGCGGTGAACAATGCGCCAAAAGTTTTAATGTCGAGGCCATGCCCACTTCTTATCTAATTGATAAACATGGCGTGATTCGCTATATTCACCAAGGATTTCGAGAAGGTGAAATAGACGAATTAAAAATGCAAATTGCTCAATTAGTCGCTGAAAAATAAGCTCATGCGGCATTTTTTTTATTTACTTATCTGTTTATTTATTCTGTCGGGTTGCAGCAGCATTTCACCGTGGGAGCGTGGTACGCTCGCAAAAGAACACATGAGCCTTGAACCCACGCCCATACAAGACAGTTTACGCTCACACCAATACGGCAGTCGTGAAGCCGCATCGGGCGGAAGTGCATCAAGCGGAGGTGGTTGTGGCTGCTATT
>Ga0208856_1000862_pt1 | contig 10369 bp, 7 predicted proteins | sample LakMenEpi13Jul12_FD_150690 | JGI IMG/M metagenome (GOLD analysis project Ga0208856, IMG submission 150690) | Freshwater microbial communities from Lake Mendota, WI - 13JUL2012 deep hole epilimnion (SPAdes) | ecosystem: Environmental > Aquatic > Freshwater > Lentic | place: Lake Mendota, Madison... | reverse complement strand
GCTGCGGCCCGGCGCAGACGGTGCCCTCACCGTCCGCACGGGCGACAAGACGGTGTCGTTCACGGCGACCGCAGGCCAGCCGATCACCCTCAACTCCGAGCTACGCGTGATGCAATGAGTGAACTCGAATCCCGATCATGTCCGCAGGTATCTCCCATGACGCAGCCCGTGGCCTCTGCTTCCCGCTTCGATCACCCCCGCGCATCGCGCCGCGAGTTTCTCGCCCAGTCCCTTGCGGCTGGCGCTGTCGCCCTGCCCACGATCGTGTCCGCCCGGGCCCTCGGCCTCGAGCAGGCGGCCGCCGCCAGTGAGCGGATCACGCTCGGTGTGATCGGTGTCGGCGGCCGCGCGAGGGGCGTGTTGAAAGCGATGCTGGGCCTGCCCGACGTGCAGTGCGTGGCGATCGCCGACGTGCAGGCCTCCCGCCGCGATGCCGGCAAGGCGCTGGTCGATGAAAAATACGGCACCAAGGATTGCGTGCTGTATCACGACTTCCGCGATGTGCTCGCTCGCCAGGACATCGACGCCGTCTTCATCGCCACCGGAGACCGTTGGCACGGTCCAGCCTCGATGATGGCGGCCGAGGCGGGCAAGGATGTCTACAGCGAGAAGCCCTGCGGGCTGACGATCGACATCTGTCAGCGGCTCGCCGAAACGTTCAAGAAGACTGGCCGGATCTTTCAGGCCGGCACGCAGCGACGAAGCGCTCCACACTATGCAGCCGCACGGCGGCTCGCCCAGTCGGGCAAGCTTGGCAAGATCACCCGCCTCAATGCGTCGGTCTACGCTCCGGTCATCGGCAACGAATGGCTGCCTGCCGAACCGACGCCGCCCAAAGACGTCTGCGACTGGAATCTTTGGCTCGGACCGGCCCCATGGCGGCCGTTCAACCAACGTTATGTGGACGGCAAGTGGCGCGGCATCTACGACTTCGACTCAGGGGCCAAACTGCTCGACTGGGGCGCCCATACAGTCGACCTGTGCCAGTGGGCGAATGGAAGCGACGACACGACGCCGCTCACGTTCGAGCCGACCGACAAGGGGATCGAATGCCGCTACGCCAACGGGGTGCTCCTGTTTCTCGATTTTCTCGCGACTCCGTTCGGCGACCGCGGGCCCAACTGGAACACGGCGCTCGGCACGTGCCCGGTGAAGTACATTGGAGACGAGGGCTGGGTGGAAACCGGCGACCTGTCTCGGATCGATCTGTCGGACGAAAACCTGCGGGCCGAGGTGGCGAGCGCGGAACACACGGCCAAGTGGCATGACGTCGCCCTGCACTGGAGAAATTTCCTCGATTCGATCAAGTCCCGGCAGCCGACCGTCTGCAACGCCGACGTGATGCGCAAGAGCCACATCGCGTGCCACGCCGCGGCCAATGCCTGGATTCTGGGTCGCAAACTTTCGTTCGATCCCGTAAAGGAGGTCTTCGTGACGGCTGACGGCGGCCTGGACGACGAGGCCAACCTGTTGAAGAGCCGTCCGGAACGCAACCCGTGGGTCGAACGGCAGCCATCGTGAATTCAATGAGACTCACTCACGAATCAAGCGAGACGATCATGCCACGACTCGGTTGTGTGCTGGCAGCGATGCTGCTGGTGGCAGTGCACACGCATGCCGCTGAGACCGTCGCACTCTTCGACGGGAAGACCTTCACCGGCTGGAATGGCGACACCGAACATACCTGGCGGATCGAGCGCGGCATGATCGTGGCCGGTAGCCCGGAGACGCCCGCACCGCGAAACGAGTTCCTAGCCACCGACGTGGAATACGACGACTTCGTACTCCGCCTCGAGTACCGCGTCGATTGCACAAAGAGCTGCAACGCCGGCATTCAGTTCCGATCGCAACGCGTGCCGAATCACCACGAGATGATCGGCTATCAAGCCGACATTGCTCCGGGCATCACGGGAGCGATCTACGACGAGAGCCGTCGTAACAAGCTGCTCGTCGTGCCGCCCAAGGACACCCAGCAGCGGGCATTGGCCCTCGCCGAGAACGGCTGGAATGAATACGTGATCCGCTGCCAGGGGCCGCGAATCCGCCTGGCGATCAACGGCGTCGAGATGGCCGACTACACGGAACCCGACCAGACGATCCCACAGCGCGGCAGGATCGGGCTCCAGATTCATGGCGGATTCATCGGGCAGATCCGCTACCGGGATATCCAGATCGAGCCGCTCGGTGATCCTCCCTGACCACGTGAAGGCCATGTAGCAGGACGACCAGCATGGGACGACTGCGAACGCGGGAAGCCCCCGATCGCCAAAAAGCCGCACAGACATTGGAAGACGACTACGTTATCGCCGCTCGCGGGTCTCATTTCCCGAGTTCCGACAGGTAGCGGATCAGATGGGCGAGCTGCTGCTCGTTCATGGTGGCGGTGAGGCCGTCGGGCATGACAGTGCCGCCGGTCTTGATGTCTATGGCGTCGGCATGCTTGATGGTTTTCACTTCGCCGGTAGTGATATCTCGAATGGCGATTGTTTCGGGGGTGTCGGCCTGCTTGAAGCCGGTGATCACGGTTCCGTCGTCCATGATGGCCGTGGCCGCCTCGTAGCCTTCCTTCACATTGAGGGCAGGCCAGACGACCTCGGTGACGATCATGTCGATGGGCAGGCCGCGACTGAGAGCGGAGAGATCGGGGCCGCTTTTACCGCCGATCGCGTTGACCGCGTGACAGGCGATACATCCAGCTTGTTCGAAGACCTTGCGGCCTTCGCTCGCGTTGCCTTCGGTCCGGGCACGGCGGACGATCAGGCCCACGTATTCCGTCGTGTACGCCGGGAGCGTGGCATTGATGCCGGCAAGGCCCATGAGCAGCGAGGAGATCTTGCGGTCCGTCCGGCCGATGAGATTGCACGCCTGCAGCGTGAGCCGCGCCTTGTCGGGCGCGATGATGCCCATCGCAGGTGACACGATCTTGCTTTCCAACGCCTTCGGATCCATGAGCGCTCGCGCAAATGCCGTGCTCGCTTCCGTGTTCGAAATGACAGCCTTGAGAAGTGTGCTCACGTCTTCAGCCCGGCTGGCCGTGCGGATGCGGCCTAGCACGTACCGGGCGGCTTCGACCGGACTCGCCGAGATGAGTGCCTCCAGGGCCACGCTTAGCACGTCGTCGGACGTGGCACCGCGCAACGCCTTGAGCAGTTCTGGCACGGCCTCGGCACCAGCGAGGTCGCCCAACGCGATCATTGCCGCCTTGCGACATTCCAAAGGCGTTGCCTCATCGGCAGCCATGCGGCGGATGCGTTCGGACAGTGACTCGAGTTTCCACAAGCCAGCGAGACGCACCGCCTGGAGCCGCAGGGATTCATCAGTGCCGCTGAGAAGGGATTCGAGCGCGGGCCCGGCGTCATTCAGGCGATGGCGCCGGGCGGCGGGCGAGTCGGCCAGTGCCTCGAGCACTGCGGCTACCCCGATACCTCGCTCAAATACGAAACGAACGTCGCTCGTATCGCCGATGGCAGCAAGCGTTTTCAGCCACTCGCCCGGGATGGCGGTGTCGCGCGTGCGTTCGATGTGCGTGCGTATGAGTTCCCGTGCTCCATCCATCCCACCATTTTTCAGAACGAATAGAAGGTGCTCGTCCTTTTCCAGGCGAAGCGTGCCGTCAGCGAGCGCGGTCGACCACAGTGGTCGCGCGGCGGCCAGCGTCTTGATAAGCGCATGCTGGTGGTAAGGGCCGAACGGATGATCCAGCGTGCGGGCGGCCACCGTGATGGCACGGGCATCCGGCACGTAGCTGGCGGCCACGATAGCTTCGAGCCTCACGATTGGATCTTCATCGGTGGCCTGCGGCTCGAGCAATGCGATCGCATCGGGCAGCGCTCCGGCACGGGCCCACGTCGAGAGCGTCCGCGTGGCGTAAGCGCGAATCCGCGCATCCGGCGACCGCAGCAGCGACCTGAGCAGTGCGGGCCGCGGTGTCTCGTGCGCCTCGTAAACGGCAAGGGCCTGAAGGCGGCGATATTCGTCCCTGGCGTCGCCGGCGGTCAGTCCCATCACCCAGACATCGATCGCATCGATCACATCCTCGGTGTCACGGCTGAAGAGAAGCCGCTTCGCCTGATACGCGGCCCAGCGCTCGGGCGAATCGAGCTGCTCGAACAATACCGTGAGCGTCGCACCAGCGAGCGGGACGGGCTGCACCAGCGGGCGATCTTTCCGCACCACCCGCCAGATGCGGCCATGCACGAGATCACGGTCGGGGTGACGATACGAAGCCTGATAGTGGCCGACGATCAGGTTGTACCAGTCGGCAAAATAGACCGCCCCATCGGGCCCGAGCCGCACGTCGCACGGCCGGAAGGATTTGTTCTTCGTCTGAATGATGTTGATGCCGTGCTCGGTCCAATAAGTGCCGTCCTTGCAGCCAAACTCATGAAGCTGAAGCGTATTGTCGTACACCCCTCCAATGATGACCGCGCCTTGCAGCTCGTTGGGAAAATGACGGGTGCGGATAAGATCGAAACCAACCGTCTTCGCCGCCCGCGAGATGAAAATATTCATACTTTTCGAGTTCACGGGCTGCGCCGTGCGCACGAGCCCAGGTACGGAGTAGTAGCCGCCGTTGCCCGCGCCTTCCTTGTGGAAGACCTGGCCGAAGTCATCGGTCAGGACGCCCCAGTTGTTCGCACCGGCCGAGGAGTTGTTAAAGAATGTGTCGAGGCGGCCGGTGCGCGGCCGCAGCCGCCACAGGCCCGCGCGGTCGTGCCGCTCGATGCCGTAGGGGGTTTCCACGCGTGAGTAGATGGCGTTCCCTTGCGTAAACCACAGCTCGCCGCCGAACCCCCAACTCAGCGAGTTGATCGTCTGATGCGTGTCGCCCGTGCCGAAGCCTCCGAGCACGAGCCGCCGCTCGTCGGCCCGGTCGCCACCCGTGGTGTCCTTCAAATGCCACAGTCCGGTGCTCGCAGCGAGGTACACGCCGCCGTCGCCCAGCTCGAAACCCAGCGGCATCTCCAGTTCGTCAGCGAAGGTCTGAAACGTGTCTGCACGGCCGTCGCAGTCCGTGTCGTCGCAAATCACGAGCTTGTTGGTCGGCCGTGCACCCGGCTTTGCCTGCGGATAATCGGGAATGCACAGTGCCCACAAGCGCCCGCGTTCATCCCACCGAATCTGCACCGCCTTGCCGACGCCATCCTTTTCCGACGCAAATAAATTCACCTCGTAGTCGGGATGCACTTCGAGTGTCGCGAGCTCCTCTTCCGGCGTCTGTGGCTTCACCGAAGGCGGTTCGATCGGGATGGTGCTACGCGGCTCGATCGGCTCTGCCGCTCCACCCGCGAGGGCACGCGCAATGTTGGCTTCGGCAGCATCGAGGATGGGCTGAAACTCTTTCATCTCCTCGGGAAAGATGCGCTGCTCGCCGTCTTTCCAGCTCCGACTGAAAGGCACGGCGGTATGCGCACCGTGCAGAAAGTCCCAGTTCATCGGTCGCCACGAATCAAACCAGAGCCGCTCAAAATCCATCGCAGCGGCGTGGAGCCGCTCGTGAGATTTCGCGGTCGCGGGAGCGAGGCCGAGCTGGCGGACGATCTCGTCCGCTACAACTTCATGCCCGTAATCATTGAGATGCAGGCCGTTGTCGGTGAGTCTCGGCAAGCCCTTCGCCCGTACGGAAAGTGGCGAGTAGAGATCGACGAATAGGAGTCCGCGCCGCGCGGCCAGGTCGCGCACGGCATCGGCGTAGCGTTTCGCATCCGCATTGTGTCGAGTGAGATCCGGCAGAAGGGCCTGGTGCGGATTCTCAAATGGCTGCGGCGAGAACAGCACGATGCGCCGCGCCGGGCGCTCGATGCCAGAGAGCAGCCTCTCGTACGCCTGCACGAAGTCCGGCAGCCGTTCCCCGCCGGAAAGGCATTCCATCTGACCAAACTGCACCAGCACGACGTTCGCACCCAATTGCTCGAGCTGCTGCACGAGACCGGGGAAGTTGACATCGCGCCACTGCTCGAAGACGGTATCGCCCTCCCATGCGAGGTTGCGGACCCGCAGCGACTTCACGTCGGGTACGGCCAGCAGATGTGTTTGCAGAAACGCATTGAATCGCGTGCGCTCGAAGTTCGCACCGCCGACAAGTGCCACGCAGTCGTTCGGTGTCAGCCTGAATGCCGAGGGTGTTTTCGCCGCCGCTGTCAGCTCCTCGATCGCGATGTCCTTGTACCGCACGATGGATGGCCCGCCGCCATGAATCTGAAGTGCGATGACTCCAGACCGGGACACCGATGCGTCGCTCTCGGTATAGTCGACGGTCTGAACACCATTGAGCCATAGCTGGATGCGCGCTCCCTCGGCGCGGATGCGGTAGTCGTTCCACTCGCCCGGAGGTCGGATCGCTTTCGCGAGTACTTCATCGGATGGACCAGCCAACAGCTTCGAGCGCCGATTTTCGTCATAGAGTTCCCCATCGTGCCCCGCGCCGACGTCTGCCTGATAGCCGGAGACTTTGTGGCTGTGCGGCACGCGCATCGAGCGGAACTGCACTCCGCCATTTGGACGGGCACCTTCCAGCTGCCATTTCAACGTCAGTTCGAAGTCTGAGAACTCGTTTGTCGTGGTGAGAAAGTCATTTTGGGCCTGCCGTGTGTTCAACGACCCCGCCGTCAACACGCCGTTCTCGATGCGCCAGTTTTTTGCCGTATTGCCTTCCCAACCCGTGAAAGTCTGGCCATCGAAAAGTGGCGCAGGCGTGGCGGACGACCCAACGACGATAAGCAGGAAGGCGAGAGCGGAGCGGGGTGTGTTTATGGCGTTCACGTATTTCAACCGCTTCCTCGTGGTTCGATGGGACGGCGGCGGGCAGATTCGAGCCACCGCCGCCTGGATGCTCAGCGACTCCGTCAAGCAATACGGCGGTGCTTCTCAAAACTCGACACCGGGCACCACCGAAAGGATGCCTTCGGGAAGCCGCGATCATCGAGACACTGGCCGACGCCCCAAGTCGATCATGAGGTCACGGGAAGACACCGCAGGCCCCACGACCCACTCGAGGCCGGAGGTTTCAAAGGACAGGAAGTTTTTGTCGTATGGAAGCGGCGGCGGGGGCTTGCCGTCATCACGCTCTCCGTCATCGGCCGCGGGTAGAATTCGCACTCGATAGGTGCCCGCGACGGCGCCGTTCGGGGCGCCCGCTGCCGTACGAAATGTCCCGTCCGGGCTGATCGGGGCCCGCTTCATGATCATTTTTTTGTCTACGGTCGTCTCCATCACAACGACGCCACCGCCCGAATATGGCGTGCCATCCTCATAGCAGACCTTGCCCTCGACGGGGAATCGGCGATCACCGCACCCCGTTATCATGATGGAGGCCATCACTACGAGGCAGCGCCCGCTCCAAGCGGAACTGCACAGCCAAGGCACCGCACGGCATCTCGACATCGCGGCGTCCTGCAGAAGCATTGAGATCGGTGAATCCGTCCTAGTAGGCGCCGGTGTCAAACACTTCCCCTCCTGATCGTGAGCCCAAGCTTTGGAGTACGCTTCCGGCGATCTGCGATTGGAACACTCGTACACTCGCGTCGCCCATCAACATCAGGACTGTTCCGGGATGGTAGCCGCCGAAGAAGCGACTGTTGGCCGATGTGTCGTTTGGCCCATCGGCCAAGCCCAAACTATGCGTGAGACGAGCGTTGTTCCAGGAGTTGGCAAACGACGAGTACACGGTGTTGTCGTAGTCATCGACTCCCGAAGGACTGGGGTTGGACTGGGTGACGTAGACAGCGGTGCCAAAACGATTCGGTGGGACATGCTTTTCTCCCGCAAACACCGTCTTGCTCAGACCGTCGGTGATATCGGCGAGCCGCAAACCCACCCCACCCCTCAACCCGGCAAACAATCCCGTATCAAAATAATCGTTTGGGAACGGGCCATTGTTGGGCGATGACCACGACGTGCCGACGTTGAGCGCATAGTCACCACAAAACCCATATTGACCGGAGGCATTGGCCCCTGGCGTGTTATACGTTGTGAAGACCGTCGTGCGATTTCTCGATGGGCAGTTGAATTCGGGCACCCGCGTCGCCAGCGCGCCCGTGTTCTTGAATGTCGAATTCGTGAGATTTACAATTCCGTCGTACGGGTTGCCTCCATAGATGGTGCCGCCAAACCTCTGAAAGGCCGCTTGCTGCTCGAGAAAAGGCAGGAGCAGCAAGGCCCATGAGTGGGCGCCGCCAGCATTTCCAGACCGCAACCGCGGAATTCTTTTCTTTACATTTTCGAAGTTGTGGATAGCGAGACCGACCTGCTTGAGGTTGCTCGCGCACGATGACCTCCGGCTCGCCTCGCGGGCTGCCTGCACGGCCGGCAGGAGCAGCCCGATGAGCAGGCCGATGATCGCAATGACCACCAAAAGTTCGACGAGCGTGAACGCCGAACGTCGACCACGCCCTCGAAATCCCGCCGCCGGTGCCTTGCCCATGAGACGCCCTTGATCACAACGCGAGGAGGGTCCTCCCACCCCTGGTGAGTCTATACGGATAGAGGCTCTGCAACTCGACATCGCGGCTCTTGCAACCTTCCACCGCCACTCCGGAAGGTCGTTTTTGCGAATAAAAGGCCATCCTCTCAGAAAATCGCCGGCGTCGAAGTCGTCCGCCCAGGTCCAGCATGTCGAGTGTTTGGCGAATTCCTCGTACTTGTTGGAGATACCATGCTCGTCGCTGAAGAAATCGCCGCCGTGCTGTTCAGCCAGCGACTGCCGCTGACTGCCTATATCGCGACGGTAACCCGTGATTTTCACGTGTCTGAAGACATTTTTCAGGAAGTGTGCGTCAAGGCCGTCAGTCGCGAGAACGAGTTCGAGACGTCCGAGCATCTCATTCACTGGGCCCGGGTCGTGGGCAAAAACCGGGCGATCGACGTGCTGCGGGCTCGCCATGGGCACTACTCAGGCCTGAGCGACAGTCTTCTCGCCACGCTTGCCGATGAATGGCCCCGAAAAGCCCAGGCCGACGGGCTGGCAGAGACGCTGGCGGCCTGCCTCGAGCGGCTGACGGCCAACAATCGTGAATTGCTCCGGCTCCGCTACTTCGAGCGGCGTTCCTGCCCCGACGTGGCTGCACTCATGGGGCGGAAGCTCGAGACCATCTACCAGGCTCTCGCCCGGGTCCACAAGTCGCTCGGAGACTGCATGCGGGCCCGCCTGCAGCAGGAAGGATCATGATGCTCGATCAGAATTCAGAAAACGACCGCCGATCGGCAGACGACTTGGCATTCCGCGAACGGCTCGTGCGGTTTCAGGATAACGCGCTATCCCCCGCGGAACAGGAAGCGTTTGAGCGGGAGATGGCCGGCGATGCCGCGAAGCGAAAGCTGTTCAGCGACCAGTTCGTCCTCTCGATGCTCGTGCACGAGCAGCTGCGGCAGGCGGCGTATCGCATGCCGTCTTCGATGCAGCGGTCTGGGTGGCGAACGGCTCTCGGCTCGCGAGCTGCGGCCATCGTCGCCGGCGTGCTTTTCGGGATGTGCGGGGCGTCGATCGTCCTCGCCTACGCCGTGCCGGTCCGCAGCGTGGCAGTCACGGTGATGCGCGAGGGCTTCGAGGGTGACCCCAAGCTGCGGGCCATGGGCATCCCGTCGGAGCCCGGCGTGTGGAGCGGCGATCATGCCGATCTCGTCGGTGCGAGCGACGGTGTCCCGCCGGCGGAGGGTCGACGCATGCTGCGTTTTCTTCGCGGCGACTACGAGGGCCGGTTCCTTCCGGACAGTCACTCGAGCGACGTCTTCAAGCTCGTCGACGTGCGGCAGTTGCGCCGTGAATTCATCGACGGGACCGTAGTGGTGCAGCTCGGGGCGCTCTTCAACGCCGCCGGTTCCGCCGCCACCGATCCGCTCTCCTGCACGCTCACCATCTATGCCCTCGATACGGCGCTGGTCCACGACGGTGTTCCTCTGGCCGACGCCAAAGTATCACGGAATGCGCTCGCCCATTCGCAGAGCAGCCGGGTGCGCCTCGATGCCGATCCCGTCACCTGGCAGCGGGCGACCAACGAGCTGCGGCTGCCACCTGAAACCGACTATCTGCTCATCCGCGCCGGAATCTCCAACGACTCGAAGGATCCCAACCAGCGCACCGACGAGTTTGGGGCCCACTATGTCGACGACGTGCAACTCGTGATCGGCCACCGGCCGGAACTGGTGGGGCCATGAATCAGCTCGGACGCCTCATTGCAGCCGGACTGGTGGCAGCTCCGCTCGTCGCGAGCCTCGTGCCCGACGCGCCGGCCGCAGCCGAAACTGTAGCCGGCGCCGCATCGCCCGACTTCGAGCGCGACGTGCTGCCGCTCCTCTATTCGCGTTGTTTCGCCTGCCACAGCGGCAAGAAGGAGGAGCCCGCGGCCGGCATGCGGCTCGACACGGCGAGCGG
>Ga0208856_1000861_pt1 | contig 10382 bp, 7 predicted proteins | sample LakMenEpi13Jul12_FD_150690 | JGI IMG/M metagenome (GOLD analysis project Ga0208856, IMG submission 150690) | Freshwater microbial communities from Lake Mendota, WI - 13JUL2012 deep hole epilimnion (SPAdes) | ecosystem: Environmental > Aquatic > Freshwater > Lentic | place: Lake Mendota, Madison... | reverse complement strand
GCGGCCGGCACCGCCCGCACGCTCACGATTCTTACCACGCTCGTCGATGGAACGGCAGGCGCCGGTGGCCTGAACGTGGCCGGCGGCATGGTCGTGCTCCCCCGCACCAACTCGTTCACGGGCAACACGACCGTGAGCAGCGGGACGCTCTCAATCGGCAACGGGAGCACGACGGGATCAATCCCCGGAAACGTCGCCAACAACGGCACGCTGGTCTTCAATCGCTCCAACGCCATCACGTATTCGGGCGCGATTTCGGGCTCTGGCGACGTCCTACAGCAGGGGGCCGGCACGCTCACGCTCTCCGGCTCCAACTCGTTCACGGGAAACACGACCGTCAACTCCGGCACGCTCCTGCTCAGTAATTCAAACGCCCTGCGGGGCAGCACGTTCACGGGGGGCGCGGGCACGCTAGCCTTCGGCGGCACCGGGACCGGGGACACAAACTACTTCTACGTTGGTGGCCTGTCGGGTTCGTCCGCGCTGTCGCTCACGAGCACGAATGGAACGGCCGTCCGCCTGAACTTCGGCCTCAACAACGCCAACACGACCTTCTCCGGCAACGTGACCGGGACCGCCGTCGGCCAGTTCGTGGAGAAAGTCGGCACCGGCACAACCACGATTTCGGGCAATTGGACGTCTGGGTCACAAGGTCTCACGGGTGGCGGTGTGACGGTACTGCAAGGTGGGATCCGGCAGGTGGGGGGCGTGGTCACGGCCAACCGCAATGAGGGGTCAAGTGCCGTCGGCGTCGGCTTTGGTTCGGGCACAACCGGCAGCTACGTTCTCGAGAGCGGCACGCTCAATGCGATCACTGGGCCTTTGGCTAATTTGCGAATCGGCTTTGGTGGCGGCACCGGCATCCTGACGATCGACGGCGTGGCCGCGACGGCCCGATTCAGCGGCACGAACAATACGATCGGCGGCAACGACATTGCCGCCCAGTCGGGCACCGGCACGCTCAATCTCCGCGCTGGTGAGCTGGCGGTGAACTCGCTCACCACGGGCACCGTGGCCGGCTCGCAGGGCACATTCAACTTCTCGGGCGGCACGCTGCGGCCCTACAGCCAAGACACGTCCATTGGGCGGAGCGGCTCGGGCTTCACGATCGCCCTCTCCGGCAACGCCCCCACGCTCTCGGGCCTCGACGCCGCTGCCGGCACCGCCCGCAACCTGACGATCCTCACGAGCCTCGTGAACGCAAGCGGCACAACGGGCGGCATCAACGTCTCCGGCGGCACGGTGTCGCTTGCGGCGGCCAACACATATTCCGGCGCGACCACGATCGCCGGCGTGAATACGAGGCTCGTGCTGGCAGCGAATGGCTCGTTTGCCAACAGCGCCACGATCACGGTGGGCAATCCCGGCTCCTCGGGCGCGATCCTCGACCTCAGCGCCAAGACCGGCATGTTTACGTTTGGCACAGGCCAGACCGTGGGCGGCATCGGCACGATCAAGATGGACGCAATTAATACAGCGCGGTTCGCGGGCACGTTTGCCCCGGGCAACAGCCCCGGCATCTTGACGTTCGACGGCGGCACGGGGCTGCTCTCGGGCACGACGCAGATCGAGATCTTCGGCTCGGTCCGCGGCACAGGCTACGACGCGGTCGACCTCATCAATTCCGCCGCGCTGAACTACGACAACGGCGTGCTCGCGCTCGACTTCGGCTCGTGGCTGGCGGACCAACAGTCGTACCAGCTCTTCGGCAGCGGCTCCTCGTCGCTGCTGGGAAGCTTCTCGAGCGTGACGATCGCAGGCACGAACTACACCGGGCTCACGTTCTCGGGCAGCAACGGCGTGTGGACCTCTCAGGGCACGAGCTCGGCCAACCAAACGCTCACGTTCACCGAAGCCACCGGCACGCTTGTGATCGTGCCGGAGCCGGGGGCGATCGCCCTGGCCGGCATCGGGATCGCCGCCGCCGCGTGGGGATACCGCCGCCGTCGCTCGTAATACCAACGCGTCATCCCACCGGCTCCCGCCGGGGGCTTCTGGACACCAGAAGCCCCTCGCGGAAGCGAGCGGGATAACGCTGGCCATCACCATCCTGGCATGTGATCAACCGCAGCGAGGATGATCGCCACGCATCATCCCGCCGGCTCCCGCCGGGGGCTTTTGAAGCATCAGACCATGCACCGCACCACGTTCCACCGCCGCGGCTTCACCCTGGTCGAGATGCTGGTCGTCATCGCCATCATCGGCGTGCTCGTGGCCCTGCTTGTGCCGGCCGTGCAATCGGCCCGCGAGGTGTCGCGGCGGGCGAGTTGTTCCAATAACCTCAAGCAGCAAGCGCTGGCAGTCCTCTCGTTCGAGCATTCGCGAAAAAGGTTTCCGCTGGGCAACGCTCTGTCGCCGAAGTGGCGGACCGCGGGATGGGCCATTGGTGCCTCGTGGATGCTCTCCATCCTGCCGTACGCGGAACAGTCGGCGTTGTTCGGACGGCTCGATCTGGAGGGGAGAACGAGCGACCACATCGGCCATATGTATGGGGATTCCACGTGGCCAGGAAACGTATTCAACGGCAACATCCTCAAGGGGGTCCCGATTCCGATGTATCGGTGTCCGTCGTCGCCGCTCTCGCAGATGGCGATGACGACGTGGGGCCGCGACCCTCCGGGTGCGGCCGGGTTCGCACGTTCCAGCTACACGGGCATCTCAGGCGGCATCGATAATGCCTTCATGACCGCCAGACCATCGTTCTTCTACAACAACGACACGTTCGAACCGCATCAAGGCTATGGCTGGCAAGCCGCAAGCGGGATGCTGATCCCCGAGGTGCTGCGAGGCCAGACTGTCCCTCGGCGGGTGACCGCAAGCTCGGTCACCGACGGGTTGTCGTCAACGCTGCTCATCGGCGAGCAGTCAGACTGGCTGATTGGTGGCTCCACACGCTATGACCGGCCGTCGGACCACAGCCATGGATTCACCTATGGTACGGAGTCGTTTGGCGGCGTCATCGACACATCCAGATCCTGGGTGATCACAGCCATCCTCTACGGCATCAACAACCGCGAGATCAATCAAGTTGGTGTCAGCATCACGGCGACTCCTGGCGGGGCGTTGACAAGTAACGTGTTCGGCCTGAACATTCCGCTGCTCAGCCCGCATCCCGGCGGCGTGAACGTCGCACTCGCCGATGGAAGCGTACGGTTTTTTGACGATGCGACGTCGCTGCGGACGCTCCGGAACTTGGCCAACCGAAACGACGGTAATGCCGTGGAGGTGCCGTGAGCCTGTTTGCAAAACCGTCGCCGTCCGTGCTCACTATGCTGCTGGCAGCGGCCGTGGCTTCCTCGGGCTGCACGCGGCCGCCCGCCGGTCCGCCGCTCGTGCCGGTCGCGGGCCGGGTCACGCTCGACGGCAGCCCCGTGACGCCGGGAATCGTGTCATTCTTCGATGCCGGGCTTCAGGGCACTTCCGCCACGCTCGATGCCGATGGGCGATACCGGGTGCAGACCACCCGTGGCGCCGGCCTGCCTGCCGGCGACTACCGCGTGACGGTGACGCCGATCGATTTGGCAGCCGATCCCGACAAGCCGAGCATGGCCCATGAGGCCGCGTTGCCCCGCAAACCGCCGCGTTCGGCCGTGCCCGCCACATACCAGTCGGTCGAGTCATCTCCGCTCAGCGTCTCGATCGCCGCCGACGCGGCTGATGTTCAATTCGACATGCCACTGACAAAGTGATCGCACCCCTGGCTCCCGCCGGGGGCTTGTGTGTGCTCACACCATGCACCGCACAGCCTTTTACCGCCGCGGCTTCACGCTCGTCGAGCTGCTGGTCGTCATCGCCATCATCGGTCTGCTCGTGGCCCTGCTCCTGCCGGCCGTGCAATCGACCCGTGAGGCCGCTCGGCGGGCGAGCTGCAGCAACAACCTCAAGCAGCAGGCTCTCGGCATTCATAGTTACCACACGTCGAAGAGACAGCTGCCGCCGAGCCGAATCTCCGACCACAAGGCGACCTGGCTCGTTCTCATCCTCCCTCACGTGGAGCAGGCCGCTTTCTTTGCGGAGTGGGATCTGGCCCGTTGCGTCTACGATATTTCGGAAGCCACACGGACGCGGCTCGTGTCAACGTATATCTGCCCGACCCGCGGCACCGGCCGCCCACTGGTGAACGAAGTTCCTGATACCCCCGGCCACGGCCACGGCGCGGGACCTTTTGCGTGCGCCTACGGCGATTATGGTGCGTCAACCGGCACGGTTCCCATTTTGCCGTCCAATTTCAACGACGGTGCGATGCCGACGGGCCGAATCAACGACGGAACAGCGTTGGACGTGGCTCAAAACCCGCCGCGCGTGATCACCAGGCCTTGGTTCTCCGTGACGAGTTTCCACCACATCCGCGACGGCCTCTCGAAAACGCTTCTCATCGCAGAGTGGACCCGCGCCTCAGCGCGGAGTCGGGGGATTTACAACGGAGACAACAACGGCGGCCTGTTCGGCGGCCCTGCCTGGCCAATGTCCCTTCCGACGACAGACTACCGCATCGGCTCCGACCACCCTGGCATCTGCATGGTGGCTTTTTGCGACAGCAGCACGCGGCCGCTGCGGGCGGACATCAGCGCCACGGTGCTCGGCCACTTGGTCACCCGCCACGGCGGCGAGGTCGTTTCTCCGGAGGATTTCTAGGATGCCGTGGTGAATACGTGCGTGGGCACCGCGGCGAGCGCCACATTTGCCTTCGCGAAGTAGCGGATCATGGATGCCTTGTGGGGGCCGTGTTCTCAGCCGCCCGAGCCGCGGCTCACGAGCTGGCGAAGCTTCACCGCTCCGCTCACCGCCGTCCCGGCCGCGGCGTTCTCCTCGCGGAAGGCGGCCATGAGGATCGTGCGGTCGCTGGTACGACTGTAGTCGTAGACGATAGTGTCGATCCAGCGGCAGATGCCGGGAGCGACTTCAGTGAGTGGCATGGCCGTAAGTCTAAGCGTCACGACTTCGGTACCTCAATTCGCGCGGGCACACCGTGCGTCGACGCTGGAGCCACAGATTGGTACTGTATGGAGTTCATCATGAGTTTTCCGAATCCCAGTCGCCGTGATTTCGTCTTGACCACCGCCGCCACGCTTGCCTCACAGGTGGCGGCTGAACCGGCGCAGGCGGCCGCGGCCGAGTCATCCTTCCGCGACCACCTGCTGGCCTGCCTCGGCGGCCCGTGGCCGGAGCCCTGCCCGCTCGACGTCAGGCCTCGCGAGCCGGTCGAAGTGGACGGCCGCCGGATCGAGAGCGGCCGCCACGACGGCTACCGGATCGAGTCGCTCGACTACCAGGTGGAGCCCGGCGAGCGCGTATCGGCGCTGCTGCTCGTGCCTGAAGGCGTCAGCGCAGCGCATCCGGCGCCGGCCGTTGCCGTCTGGCACCAGCACAACGGCGAATGGCATCTCGGCAAGAGCGAGCCGGCCGGCCTCGCGGGTAATCCCACGCACCACACGGGCGTGGCCCTCGCGAAGGAGGGCTACGTCGTGCTTTGCCCCGACGCCGTCTGCTTCGAGGAACGGCAAAGCCCGCACCTGAAAAACGACAAGTTCGAGCGGTTCGAGTTTCTCAGGCACGTGGTCGCCGGCCGCAGCCTCGCCTGGAAAAACATTCTCGACATGCGGCGGGCGATCGACTGCCTCGCCTCGCGGCCGGAGGTGATCCCGGGCCGGATCGGCTGCTACGGCCACTCGATGGGCTCGACGCACACCTGGCTCGTGGGTCCGTGGGACGAGCGGCTGAAATGCCTCGTCGGCAACTGCTGCCTGCCCACCTATGCCGCGATCGAGCGGACGCACCTGCTCCACTGTTTTCCCAACTTCATTCCCGGCATCCACGCCCACGGCGACACGTCCGACATTGCCGCGCTCATCGCCCCGCGGCCGCTTTTGTTGAACTTCGGCGAACTCGACGCGGGCAGCCCGATCGCGGAGGTGCGGACTGGCGTGGAGACGATCGCCGCGGCCTACCGCGCGGCGGGCCGGCCCGAGGCTTTCTCTGCGTTCATCGAGCCGGGCGTCGGCCACGTGCTTTCACCCGCGATGTGGGAGCAGACCCGCGCCTGGTTCCGACGGCATCTCTAGTGTTCCCTGGCTGCGTCGCGGGCGTGCCTCCCCCGAAAGCCCCCGGCGGAAGCCGGCGGGGTGACGCGTCGCGTTCATCATCGACGCGTTTGATCCAATGCCCGGATGGTGATGGCCAGCGTCATCCCACTCGCTTCCGCGAGGGGCTTCCGGAGCGGGGTCCCCGGGCTTCCGCCCGGGGCTTTTTGATCGCTCCCCCAAAAGCCCCCGGCGGAGCCAACAACGCCGGCGGAAGTGCGGCCTACTCTTCCAACTCGCACGCTTTTCCGCCGCGAGATATGATTTGAAGAATGTCAGAGTCCCCAGCATCACCGCGATTGCTCGACCGCATCACCATCGATGCGGAGATTTGCCACGGCAAACCGTGCATTCGGCATCTTCGATACCCGGTCGAGATGCTGCTCGATTTGCTCAGCAGCGGCATGACCTCGGATCAGATTCTCGCCGATTACCCCGACATCGAGCGTGACGACATTCTCGCGGCCCTCGCATTTGCAGCGCGACTGAGCCGGGTGAAGAGCATGGACGCGAGCATCTCGTGAGATTTCTCGTCGATGCCCAACTGCCGCGAAGACTCGCGGATCTCTTGGCACGTCTCGGTCACGACGTGCTGCACACGCTGGAGCTTCCTGAAGGAAACCGCACTTCCGACAAGTGTCTGTGCGATCTTTCGGAGAGCGACCGCCGCGTGCTGATCACCAAGGATGCAGATTTCGTGGATTCGTTCCTGTTGCAGCGGAAGCCACCACAGCTTTTGCACGTTTCGACCGGCAACATCACGAACTCGGAACTCGAGGCTTTATTCCGTACGCATGAGACGGCACTCGCCCAGGCTTTTCGTCACGGGCGGCGTGTCGAGTTGTGCAGGCGAGGGCTGATCGTGCACGAGTGAACGGAGGCCGGTGATGGCGAGCGTCATCCCACTCGCTTCCGCGAGGGGCTTTTGGAGCGGGCCCGCACGTTCCCCCACAAGCCCCCGGCGGAAGCCGGCGGGGTGACGCGTGGCGTTCATCATCGACGTGTTTGATCCAATGCCTGGATGGTGATGGATCGCGTCATCCCACTCGCTTCCGCGAGGGGCTTTTGGACGTGCCGATTCCAATCGTTTCCGCCGGGGGTTGTCATTTTTGTTCGAAGCGCACTTCGCCCCAGAGGCCGGGATTGAGTTCCACCTCGCCCGGGATGTCGCTGACGAACGTGGTCGTCTTGTTGTGCCAATAGACGCGAGCGGCCGTCTCGATGCCGTCGCCCCGCAGCACGCCCAGGTCGCCCCGCACGCTCGAGCCCGGCTTCGGCGCGAGGCCGAGCGTCGCCAGCGGCACCGAAAACTCATAGACCACCTCGTCGGCATACTTCCCAGGCGCCGGGCTCAGCGGCGAGGCGGCTACCTGCACCGCATCGCTCACGTCGTCGATGCGGTCCATCGTCACCCGCTTCACCGGCGAGATGAACGGCTCCGGCTCCTGCGTGCCCGGCACCACCTGCCGATAGAGCATCGCCTTGGGCTTGCCCTTCACCCGGGCCACGAGCAGTCGCAGGTCGCCCACCACGGGCTTCTGCCGTTTCGGATCGGCCTGGGGATTCACACCCAGCTGCAGATCGAGCGCGCCGCCCCCCTTGAAGAGCAGCTTGTCGACCGCCGCCACGTTGGAAAGGTAGTCGGCATAGCGGGCGTTGCCGGTGGCGATCACGGCCCCATAGAGGCGATCGCCGCTCACCTGCACCGCTCCCTTGAGCCCATCGGCGATCGGCACGAACTCGGCCTTCGTCCAGTCGTCAGACTTGCCGTCCACCGCGACCGCTGCTGGCGAAAGGCCCACGACGAGCTTCTTCGGCCCGGCGTCGGCCATCTCCTCCTGCTGCTTCTTCACCCGCAGCTGGCGAGCCGTCTCCACGAGCGCGGGCGTCAGCTCGAGAGATTGCGGCGGCAGCCGCCTCACGGAATCGAGCCCCGTGACACGGCAGATCGCCGAGAACCCGTGGCCGGCGACGAGGTAGATGTTGCCGTCGGCCGTCTGCGTGATGCTGGGCCAAAACGCCTCCTCGCCCAGGCTCATCTCCTTGAGCGACAGCCCCCGCGTGGCCTCGGCCGGCCCTACCACCGGATCGGGCCCGCTTCCCTGACCGGCAGCGATCCGGTCGCGGAAGAGCTCCGTGACGAAGAAGCCGTCGGTCGTGAACATGAAGAGGTTGCCGCGATTGCCGATCACCGTCCAGAGTTCGCCGGCCTCGCCTCCCTTGGGCGTGACGTTGAAGCCCGCCAGATGCGTGGTGCCGATGACATGCCCCGGATAGGCGGGCGGACCGGACGGCTGCGAGCCCTGGATGCCCGCATGCGTCTGCGGATAGGTCCAGGGAGCCGAGCCGCTGCGGGCCCCGGAGATCGGCAGGCCCACGCTGATCAGCCAGCCATCGCGGGAAAGAAGCGGCCCGCCCACCACCGGCTTGGCATCGGGCTTGGCGTCTTGCTTTGGCTCCACCGCAGGGGCGAGCGTTGCCAGATCGTAGACCGGCATTCCGGCATCGGTGAACCGCGTCGGCACGACGAAGAGCCCCGAGCCGGTCGACACCCGAAGGCTCGAGTCCACCATCATGTTGCCCGAACCCGCGGCATCCGATACCGAACATTCCTCCGCCTGCACCGCGCCGTCGGCGTTGAGATCAGACCAGGCGAGCAGCGTCTTGCCTTTGACGAGCGACTCGATCGCCGGTGTCTTGAGCGGCGGCCAGCCCCGCATGCTGGCGAGCGTGCCCACCACCGCCGCCGGCCGCAGGTTCTCCTGCTGTGCGTGCTGGTCTCCATACAAATAGACCGACACGAACCCCGGCCCCGACTGCACGCCAGCGGGCGTAAACGTGTTGACGAGATACCGCCGTCCGCCGACCACGAGCGGCGTCTCCGGCATGCCGCCGGGCAAGGGCAGCCCGTCCCGCGCATAGACATTCACGAGCTTTGATTGCCCCTTCTCCCAGTCGAGCCGAAATTCCATGCCGTTGTAGAAAAACCGCGTCTTGTCGGCCGCGTCGAGGAAGCCGCCACCGCCGTAGCCGGGCGGGCCGTAGAAGGCCTTTAGGAGCCTGCCATCGAGCGTCCACACGCTCAGCCGCTTCGGCCGTTCGTCGGCCTCCGCCACCCAGAGCACGGGCTCGCCGGCCGGCGCTCCGGCAAACGCCGCCTCCGCGGCAGCCACCGGCGCGACCAGCCAGCAGCCAGCCGGATGATTCATGTGGCCATCGTCGTATGCTCCAGTGACAGTCGGGCCGGCCTTGCCGATCGCGGCCAGCGGCTTCCCCGTCAGATCAAAGAGCTTCACCTGCTGCGACGCGCCCCAGTCGCTCACGCAGAGCCTCTCGCCAAAAACCCGCAGGCACCGCGGATCGTCGAGCCCTTGCCCGATCAACGTCTGCGCCTTCTCCGGGACAAGCGTCTGAGCCGCATTCGCCAGGTCGAACGCCGGATAGCGTTTGACGTGCTTGTCGGTGATTACAAGCAGTTCGCCGCCCGACAGAAACGCCACGCCTTTCGCCGCTGGCATCGGCACCGTGGCGGCGAGCTTTCCCTCGTTCGCATCGATCACGAGCAGTTGCTCTTCATCCGGCAGGCTGACGACGGCCACGTCGTTAAACACGGCCACGCCGGCACACGTCACGTCTTTCCCGTCCTTGCGCTTGTGGCTGTAGATCTTGAAATGCCCGCGGTCGGAGTGCTCCCACAACTCGAGGTACTGATAAAACGCCGTCGCGCTGAAGGCCTGCACCTCCGCGCGGGCCTTCGGCCCTGCATCCCGCGCGAGCCACTGCGCGCCGCACCAGCCGCCGCCCACGCCATAGCTTCGTGCCCCGGCCAGTTTCTTCCCGGTGGCGGGATCGAGATAGACCATGCCGTGGCCGATCTCGCCCACGGCGCTCGCCACGAGCAGCCGCTTCGTCTGCGGGATGAGCACGAGGTCGCTCGGCGGCGTGTGGTCGTGGAGCCAGCCGCCGGTGCCGGCGACGGTTTTCCAGGGGGGCGTGCCGCCGGTGTTGACCGCGAATTCGTAGCGGATGTCGACGGGGTCGTGCACGAGCGCGCGGGCGGTGTAGCGGCCCGGGTCGGCAAGGGCGAGCTTCTGGATGCCGTAGGTGTAGTGGCCGTGAATGGTCACCCGCTGCATTTCCTCCTCGGTCAGACCGTCCCACGACACGGTGTGCGTCCCCGCCGGAAACACCTTCGCCCCAAAGAGATTCCTCACCCGCTTGCCCTGGGCATCGTCCACGACGATCGTCACCGCCTGCGGCTTGTCGAGCGTGAACGTCACGGGCACCACGACCGGCTCGGGA
>Ga0208856_1000859_pt1 | contig 10395 bp, 9 predicted proteins | sample LakMenEpi13Jul12_FD_150690 | JGI IMG/M metagenome (GOLD analysis project Ga0208856, IMG submission 150690) | Freshwater microbial communities from Lake Mendota, WI - 13JUL2012 deep hole epilimnion (SPAdes) | ecosystem: Environmental > Aquatic > Freshwater > Lentic | place: Lake Mendota, Madison... | reverse complement strand
GATAGTCCATCCTAGTAAGAGCTATGAGGCTTTAGAAGAGATGGTGGGGCACGCCGAGCGCATATTGCAAGACTTAGGTCTGCCGTATCGCGTGGTGTCCTTATGCGTGGGGGACATGGGCTTTGGTGCAGCTAAAACCTACGATTTGGAAGTGTGGTTGCCGGCACAAAATACTTACCGTGAAATTTCCTCGGTATCGAATTGCGAAGCGTTTCAAGCACGCCGATTGCAAGCGCGCTTCAGAAACGAGGCGGGCAAACCGGAATTGCTGCACACTTTGAACGGCTCAGGTTTAGCGGTGGGCCGCACCTTGGTGGCAGTGTTGGAAAACTACCAAAATGCCGATGGCAGCGTGACCGTGCCGGAAGTATTGCGCCCTTACATGAATAATCTGGCGGCGATTCAAGCGGCTTAAATTAGCCGTTTTCTTAAGCGGCAAAGGCCAATTTAAACAGGTTTAAATCGATGCCATTTTTAGGTTGCTGGCGCTCCAATATGCGCTGGTAGCTGCGCACCGATTCAACAAACACCACAGGCGCACCGCCACTGGCATAGCCGTATTTCACGGTGTTGTAGTATTCCGGATGCTTTAATAAAACCAAGGTCTTTTTCACGTCTGCCCAACTGTCAGGGTTAAGGTTTAGCCTTGCAGCCAGCACCCTGGCGTCTTCAACGTGGGCATAACCTATGTTGTAGGCTGCCAACGCCATGTAAGTGCGATCCGGCTCGGGTATTCTGTCGGGCACGGTGTCTATCAGTTTTAGCAAATATTTAGCGCCAGCTGGGATGCTTTGTTTGGGATCCAGCCTGTCGGTCACGCCCATTAAATCCGCCGTTTCTTCGGTTAGCATCATCAAGCCGCGCACGTTGGTGGGCGAAGTGTTGTAGGTGTCCCAATGCGATTCGCGGTAGCTCAAGGCGGCCAGTAAGCGCCAGTCTATGCCGGTGATGTTTTCGGCTTGTTTAAATAAGCGTTGGTATTTGGGTAGCAAGCTGTTGCAATCCTTGAGGAAGGTGCTGACGTCCAGGGTGTTGAGCCGCTCATTGTGACCGTAATAGCGGTCCAATAAATTACGCAAGCTGCCGTCGGCTTTAATCTTGGCAAAAAAAGCCTGCACATTGCGCACCAAGCGTGGGTCGGCATTTTTCGACATGGCCCAAGCGATGTGGTCGCTAGGGCCTATGTTCATAGCCACGTCTAGGTTAGGGTAATGGTTTTGCATTAAGGCGGCTAAATGACTGTCAGCCACCGTGTAATCCAATAAACCATCCCCCACTTCTTCTAGTAGTGATTCGGTATTGGTTTGATTCACTTCTGCCCATTTAAGCCCAGGGTGGCTTTTTTGCAATTGCGTTAAGCGTTCTGCGTAGCTGGTGCCTTTGGGCACGCTGATTTTTTTACCCAATAGTGCATCGAGATTCTGCGGTTTTTTATTTAATTCATTATTGAAAATAAGTTGCTGCTGCGTTTCTTGGTAGGGGCTAGCAAATTGCACTTGGTGCTTGCGTAATGGCGTGACGGTTAAGTTGGCCGCTGCAATGTGGGCCTTATTTTTTAATAAGCTGGGTATGACTTCGCTGATGCTGTTGGCTAACACAAAGCGTATCTCGTGGTCTGGGTAGTAGTCGCGAACAAACATCAGGGCCAAGTCGTACTCTATGCCGGCCGGTTGGTTATCGTTGCCTAAGTAATAGGTGGTGGGACCGTTATGCGTAACAAAGACTAATTCTTTTTTATTGGGATCGATGCGCGGTGCAAAATCCACGGCATTGCGCGGTAGGTAAACCAACAGCAAAGCAAAAGCCAGCAGCAGGCATAAAACAGCCAGGTTGCGGGGTTTGCTAAAAAGGTTGCCTAAGCCCAATGCTCGCTAACCTTGCCGTTTTCAGCAATCAATAAGGCGTCACACAGGCCACAAAAAATGCCGTGCTCGACGACACCAGGCACATTATTAATGGCTTGATTTAATGCTGCGGCATCATGGCTACCTTGAAATTGCATGTCCAATACCAAGCTGCCGTGTGAGGTGACCCAGAGTCCGTCTTTGTTGGTGTTGGGGCGTAGGTCGCCCACGCCACCTAAGGCCTCTAAGCTACGCTTGGCCAATTGCCAAGCATAGGGCATGACCTCTATGGGAATGGCAAACTTTTGACCTAGGTAATCCACCCGTTTGCTGGCTTCGGCCACGGCGATAAACGTTTTGGCGGCTTGCGCTAGCAATTTTTCTTTGACTAAATCGCTGCCGCGGCCTTTAAGCAAGCATCTGTCGGAGGTGTATTCGTCGGCACCATCTACGTATAAGTCTATGGTGCTTAATTGCTCAATGGCGATGCTAGGCAATTGCAAGGAGTGGGCATAAAGGGCGCTGGTCACCGAACTGGCCACGGTGGTGATTTTTAATGCTTCTTCGCGTTGCCGCCTAGCCAATTCGGCAATGAAGTAATTGGCTGTGGAGCCAGTGCCTAAGCCAACCAGCATGCCGCTCTTAACGTGTTGTGCTGCCGCTAGGGCAACGGATTGTTTATCGTTCACGTCGCTTTATCTCCAAGCTATATCACCAGGCCACATCATCAAGCTATATCACCAAGCTATGGGCTGTTTTAGTTAGCGTTATGATAACGCGATTAGGCTGATTTAGGCATTAAAAAAGGGAGCCGATGCGCTCCCTTTTTATCTTTATTGCAACGGCCTGATGAAACCGGTGTTTATTTTAAAACACGGTTTCTGTATTCGCCGGTACGGGTGTCGATTTCAATCTTGTCGCCTTGTGCGCAGAATAAAGGCACTGGTAACTCAAAGCCTGAAGCCAATTTGGCCGGCTTCATTACTTTACCTGAGGTGTCGCCTTTAACCGCTGGTTCGGTGTAGGTGATTTCACGAATGACGGTGGTTGGCAACTCAACGGAGATGGCTTTTTCGTTGTAAAAACGGATGTCCACTGGCATGCCGTCTTCTAGGAAGGGAAGCACGTCTTCCATGAATTCTGCATCCACGTCGTATTGGTTGTAATCGGCATCCATGAACACATAGCTAGGATCGGCAAAGTAAGAGTAGGTCGCTTCTTTTTTCTCTAAAATAACGACTTCAAATTTGTCGCCGGCACCGTAAATGGTTTCGCTAGGTGTGTCGGTTAACAAGTTTTTAAATTTCATTTTTACTACAGCCGTGCTACGACCAGATTTGGTGTATTCGGCTTTAACCACGACCAATGGGTCGCTGCCGACCATAATCACATTACCGGCGCGAAGTTCTTGTGCTGTTTTCATAAATTTGCCCTGCCAAAATAAGGGGTTAGTAAATAGTTAAGTGCTGAGCTTATGTTAAGAAAAAGCCATTTAAAATGGCTTTAAAAAGAACGTGCGCTAAGCAGCAAAGGCGCGAATTATACCTTATTTTCTATTAATTTTTCATTAAAACTCAGCAATTTGCTGAGCAGATCTGGCTGCTTGGCCAGCCTATTGGCTTCGGCCAGTGCATGTTGTTTAGCTAAGCTTAGGGCCTGCATGAGCTCCGTAAAAATCTTGTTGTCGTGCGTTTTGGCATCCGACCAGGCAAAATGGGCGGCGCTAAGTAGCTTACTTAATTCTGGGCTAGCCTGCTGGCAGTAGCGATTTAAAAAAGCCTGCATTTTCTTTAAATGCGTGCCTTGCTCTTGTATATAGGGCTGCCAAATAAAGGCTTGGCCTGCCCATATGGCACGAACCCAACTGTCTTCACCACGCACAAAATTGCAGTCGCATGACCAAAGCAAGCGATCGTAATTGGCTTGGCTTAAGAAGGGTATAGGCTGCACGGTAATGTTTTGTTTTCTCAAGCTTAGCCCAGCTCCTAGTGCAAAATCCGGGAAGAGCTCGGCTGCGCTGTGTAATAGGCTGGCTGGAAAGAATAGGGTGACGGCTTGATCCAAGCTATGCAAGCCGGCTAGCAAGGATGGAACGTTGGCTTGCGGGTAGCAGAATAATGAAATCTTAAGACTATTTTCTATCTGCCTTAGGTCCGTTAGACCAAGCACATTTTGCCAAAAATAGCTCTGTGCCTGACTGTCCTTACTGTAGTCGATGCGCTTAGTGATAAGGTCGTGCTCGCGCAGTAGGCCGCCGGTGTCTGTTTCAAAGCCAGGAAAGAAAAAGTGCTTGGTGATGGGCTGTTGCGCTTGCGGGGAGGGTTTGCCATGAAAGTCGGCCACCCAGTCCTCGGCGGATAGGTAATCTAGGTTAATCCAATTCGATTGCTGCGCCACCATTTTTTCCAAATAAGCCAGGGGTAAGCCACATGAAAAAGTCTCTAGCACGTTAGCGGCAGGCATGATGGCCTCGTTTGGCCAAGCGCATACCGTTACGCCGGCAATGTCTTGTTGCGCTAGCTTGACGTCTAATTGCGGCACTATGTGTGCGGCGGCCGACATGTTGTCTATGAATAGGCGCACCTCTAATGCGTGTTCATTTGCCAATTGCTGGCATAAGCGCCAACACACCCCGATGTCCCCATGGTTGTCGACAATTTTGCAAAATACATCCCAGGTTTGTAAGACGAATTTGTTCACGATTTAAGTGGGCTTACTGCCATCTTGTTCTGCTGCTTGGTAGCTTACTTCGACGATCTCGTATTCTTCGTCTCCGGCTGGCGTGCTGACCTTGATGATATCGCCTACTTGTTTGCCTAGCATGGCCTTGGCCAATGGTGATACCCAGCTAATGTAGCCTTTAGAGGGCTCCAATTCATCCTTACCGACAATGCGGTAGCGGTGTTCGCTGTCGTTTTTGAGTGCGTACAAGCTCACCCATGCGCCAAAAAAGACTTTTTCTAAACCTTGTTGGCTGGCCGGATCGACGATGACGGCGGCGTCCATGCGCTGCATCAAAAAGCGCAAGCGGCTGTCGATTTGTCGCAAGCGGCGTTTGCCGTAAATGTAATCGCCGTTTTCACTGCGGTCGCCGTTGCTGGCTGCCCATGACACCACCTTGACCAAGGCCGGTCTTTCCACTTTGAGTAGAGCCTGAAATTCGGCTTCAAGCGCGGCATGCCCTTGTGGGGTGATGTAATTTTTTTCGTCAGCCATGGCTATGCGGAATGCTTACTTTTCCAGCACGATTAGATCATCGACAAAATAAGCCGTTTCGCCGAAGCAGGATGATGGAATGCCTTTGTGTTCTTGGTAGTGGATTTTCACCCTTAGGCCCATTGAATCGTTTAATTTCTTTGCCACAGCCTCGTCTTGAACCGTGAATAAAAACTTTTCTGCTTGGGTGCCTGGCATGGACACCAATACAATCTCACCTTCCCAGGTTTTGCATAGGTAGCCTTTAAGCGAAAATTTTTGCACGTAGCCGGCACGCTCGCCTGAGGAGTAGACCCAGTTTAGGCTGGCCCAGGTATATAAACTAAATAGCAGGGCAGGTAAGACGATTAGCCCAAGGAAAATCTTGATGGTGTTTTTAGTTGTTAGGGACATGATTAAGCTTTTAGTAAACCTTTGTTATTAATGCCTTAGTGGGTGCCGCTGATACGCGGATGCGACTTGCTGAGTGAACCATATGCATGGTGCTTAGTCTGTTACATTGAATTTAATTTTAACACCTTAGTGCATTACTTGATCAAGCCTAAACTTTATAAGGGTGACATAATGAAAAAACTGCTTTTATGCATACTATTACTTGGAGCCACCAGCATGGCCAATGCCGCTTGTAATGAGCTTTACAATCATGAGTTGACCACCTTGCAAGGTGAAAAAATCAATCTGTGCGATCACCAAGACAAGGTTATTTTGGTGGTGAATACCGCTAGCAAATGCGGTTTTACCCCTCAATTTGATGCCTTGGAAGGCTTGTACAGCAAATACAAGGACAAGGGCTTGTTGGTCTTGGGTTTTCCATCCAACGACTTTAGGCAAGAGCCTGGTAATGACAAGCAAATTGGCGATTTTTGTAAATTAACTTACGCGGTTAAATTTCCCATGATGGCCAAGAGCTCAGTAACGGGTGCAAAGGCCAATCCCTTATACAAGCAATTGTTGGCTAAGACCGGCGATGCGCCGCAATGGAATTTTTATAAGTACTTGATTTTGCCAGGTGGCAAAGAAGTCTATGCTTACGGCAGCATGACGCAGCCTGATTCATCCGATATTGTGGGTAAGATAAAAGCCAATCTAAAGTAGACGGTAATTACATAAAAAAAGGCGCTTTTAGCGCCTTTTTTTATTCTGACGGAAGATTAGCCTTGGGTCAGGTTGTGGGTCTTTTCCATGATGATGGCAGACAGTTCTTCTACTGAGCGGCTGGTGGAGTCCGCCCATGTGATCCCGGCATTGCGCATGAGATTCTCTGCGGTGGCAATTTCCTTACGGCAGTTCTCAAGTGAGGCGTAGAAGCTACCAAATCGGCGTTCGCTGCGCACGGCATGCAAACGTTCTGGCTTGATGGTTAAGCCAAAAATTTTATCTAAATGCTTGTGCAAAATTGCCGGTAGGGTGCCACGTTCAAAGTCTTCGGGAATCAATGGGTAGTTAGCGGCTTTGATGCCAAACTGCATGGCCAAGTAAACGCTGGTAGGGGTTTTGCCGCAACGGGATACGCCGACCAAGATGACTTGCGCTTCCTCTAAGCCAGAATTGGTCATGCCGTCATCGTGGTTTAAGGTGAAGTTAACCGCTTCCATGCGGTCGTTGTATTTGCTGCCCATGACGCTATGGGCAATGCCGGCGCCAGTTAGCGGTTGTTGGGCTAATTCCACCCCCAGTGGATCGATAAAGGTGCTGAACAAATCGATAAAGTAGGCGTTGGATTCCTTCAAGGCATTGCGTAGTTCTATGCTACCAATTGACATGATAACCACAGGGCGGCCGCCATTGACTTCGGCTGCTTGCAGAATGGCCTCTTGCGCCAGCTTGATTTTATCTAGGGTGTCGGTAAACGGCATGCGCACTTGGGTGAAGCTGGTGCTAGGAAAATGCTCCAGTAATTTACCCAAGGCGCCGGCGGTGATACCGGTACCGTCTGAGATGAAAAAAACGGTCCGGTTTATCATGGTTGCCTAATAAGCTTGCTGTGCACGCTTATTTTTTGGTGAGGCGTTGCCAAGTGCTGACCACGGTATCGGGGTTGAGTGACATGGATTGGATGCCTTCGGCCAATAACCACTCGGCAAAGTCTGGGTGGTCAGATGGCCCCTGGCCGCATATGCCTACGTATTTGCCTAAGCGATTGCAGGTTTGTATGGCCATTTTGATTAAGACTTTGACCGCGTCATTACGCTCGTCAAAGCCGTCGGCTAAGATACCGGAATCTCGGTCCATGCCCAGTGTTAATTGGGTTAAATCGTTAGAGCCGATAGAGAAGCCGTCAAAATGCGCTAAAAATTGCTCAGCCAACAAGGCGTTGGATGGGATCTCGCACATCATGATGATGCGTAAGCCATTTTCGCCGCGTTTAAGGCCATTGGCCGCCATGATGTCGATAACGGCTTTGGCTTCGTCTAAAGTGCGAACGAATGGAATCATCAGTTCCACGTTGGTTAAACCCATTTCATCGCGGACTTTTTTCATGGCCGTGCATTCCATGGCAAAGCATTCTTTAAAGTCTTCAGCCATGTAACGCGCCGCACCACGGAAACCTATCATTGGATTTTCTTCATCCGGTTCGTAGATATCGCCGCCTACCAATTTTTTGTATTCATTGGATTTAAAATCCGAGGTACGCACGATGACCGGTTTTGGGTAAAACGCAGCGGCAATGGTGGCGACACCTTCCGCTACTTTATCTATGTAAAACTGCTTAGGATTAGCGTAGCCGCGTGTGCGGTTTTTAATGGTAGCCTTGACTGCGGTAGGCATGGCATCGACGTTTAATATCGCTTTAGGGTGTATGCCCACCATATTGTTAATCACGAATTCTAAGCGCGCTAGGCCAACGCCGTCGTTAGGCGTTTTAGCAAAACCAAAAGCCATGTCTGGGTTACCCACGTTCATCATGATTTTGCATGGGGCTTTGGTTAGCGCTGCTGCCGCTTGTGTGCTGACTTCGTAATCCAATGCGCCATGGTAAACAAAGCCGGATTCGCCTTCGGCGCAAGACACGGTGACCACTTCGCCTTCACGCAAGATGTCGGTCGCGTTGACTGAGCCCACGATAGCGGGAATGCCCAATTCACGAGCGATAATTGCTGCATGGCAGGTACGTCCGCCACGGTTGGTGACCAATGCACTAGCACGTTTCATCACCGGTTCCCAATTGGGGTCTGTCATGTCGGCCACCAGCACATCACCCGGTTGGACCAAGTGCATGTCAGCCGGGTCGAGCACAATGCGCACCGGACCCACGCCTACTTTTTGTGTCACTGCGCGGCCCACTACCAAAGGGGTGGATTGGTGCTTATTTAGCTTGAAGGTTTCCGTGACGTTATTTAGGGATTCTTGCGATTTCACCGTTTCAGGACGTGCTTGCAAGATATAGAGTTTGTTGTCTATGCCGTTTTTACCCCATTCTATGTCCATTGGGCAGCCATAGTGCGCCTCTATGGTCATGGCATAGCGTGCCAATTCTAAAACATCATCATTGCTTAATGAGTAACGGTCGCTGTCAGCCGCATCCACGTCTATGGTGTGGGTGCTTTTACCGGCTTGGGTGGCGTCCGAGAACACCATTTTGATTAATTTTGAACCCATGGTGCGGCGCACAATGGAAGTTTTGCCTTGCGCCAAAGTAGGCTTGTGTACGTAAAATTCGTCCGGGTTGACGGCACCTTGCACCACGGTCTCGCCTAAGCCATAGGAAGAAGTAATGAAAACCACGTCTTTAAAACCGGATTCGGTGTCTATGGTAAACATAACGCCGGCGCAGCCGATGTCGCTGCGTACCATTTGCTGAACGCCAGCCGATAGGGCGACGTCAGCATGCACAAAGCCTTTGTGCACACGGTAGGAGATGGCTCTGTCGTTGTACAAGGAAGCAAACACTTCTTTGATAGCGTGCAGGATGTTATCTAGGCCATGTATGTTTAAGAAAGATTCTTGTTGGCCGGCAAACGACGCATCGGGTAAATCCTCTGCGGTGGCGGAGGAGCGCACGGCGAAGGTCGCGCCTTTACCGGATTTGGCAATCAGGTTCTCGTAGTGTTCGGCAATGGCCTTATCTAAAGCGGCTGGGAAAGGAGCGGCCATAATCCATTCGCGGACTTGTTTACCGCATACCGCCAAGGCTTGCGTATCGTCTACATTGAGTGTTTCTAAGGCAGCATTGATTTTAACGTCTAAGCCATTCACCTTTAAAAATTCGCGATAGGCGTCGGCTGTGGTGGCGAAGCCGGTTGGAACACGCACGCCCTTTGCCGACAGCTGAGAAATCATCTCACCCAAAGAAGCGTTTTTACCGCCTACAGAGGGTACATCGACGTTTCTTAATTTTTCAAATGGAATGACGTGGGCAGACATGTGAGTTCCTTAGGTGTTCTAACTACGGGTAATTATGATTAATTAACATTTTGCCTAAATTGTCAGGTGCTGTCACCTGAAATAGCATACTAGGGTTGAAAATTAAGACTACAAAAGCATAAACCTATCAAAAATTAATCCGCTAGTCTAAAATGCATTAGAACATGGTTCGTGACACCCATGACCCCAGCGCACTCTAGACAAAAACAGCAGACAAAACAGCGATTAATACCTATGCAATCAACCCAGTCCAGGCAAGTTAAAGTGACCAGCCGTGCGCGTTTGCACATGGGTTTCTTTGATTTACATGGGGGCTTGGGCCGCCTATACGGTGGCATAGGGTTAAGCCTGTCGGCACCAGTGCAAACCCTGACCTTAAGCTTAGCAGAGACTTGGTCGGCGGAGACGGCAGCCAACGCCCGTGCTTTAGCCATGACCCAATCGCTGATGGCTAAATTAAAGCTAAATTCTGCCCTTAGGCTTGAGCTTGTTCAAGGCTTGCCTGAGCATGCCGGATTGGGTTCGGGCACGCAGTTGGCATTGGCTATAGGGGCGGCCATTAGCCATTTATTTCAATTGAATTTAAGCACTAAAGAGCTGGCGGTGTTAAGCGGCAGAGGGCAGCGCTCAGGCATAGGTATTGCGGCATTTGACCATGGCGGGCTGTTGATAGACGGTGGCCGTCGCATGGAGGCGGATAGTCAAGGCATCCCACCTTTACTGGCGCGCTACGATTTCCCTGAAGATTGGCGCATTTTGTTGGTGCTAGACAAGCAGTTAGCCGGTGTGCACGGCGAACATGAGCGTGCAGCCTTTGAGCAATTGCCGCCCTTTTCAGAAAGTTTGGCGGCGCATTTGTGCCGGCATGTCTTAATGCAAGCGATGCCGGCCTTATTGGAGCGTGATCTGTATGCTTTTGGCCAGGCGATACAAGTGTTGCAGTCGCACGTGGGGGATTATTTCGCCCCGG
>Ga0208856_1000857_pt1 | contig 10397 bp, 7 predicted proteins | sample LakMenEpi13Jul12_FD_150690 | JGI IMG/M metagenome (GOLD analysis project Ga0208856, IMG submission 150690) | Freshwater microbial communities from Lake Mendota, WI - 13JUL2012 deep hole epilimnion (SPAdes) | ecosystem: Environmental > Aquatic > Freshwater > Lentic | place: Lake Mendota, Madison... | reverse complement strand
GAGCCACTGGCGGGCCATGTGCTCGCCGTAGCCGGGATGCGCGAGCAGCCGATCGACGAGCTTCTCGACGGCGTTGGCGGACGAGTCAGCCACGAACGCGTCGACCTCCTCGGGCGTCGGCGGCAGCCCCGTGAGATCGAGGGCGAGCCGCCGGGCGAGCGTGGCCCGGTCGGCCTCGGGCTGCGGTGCGAGCCCCTCGGCTTCGAGCCGCGCGAGGATGAAACGATCGATGGGGTTCTTCGGCCAGGCGGTGTCTCTCACGGCCGGCAGCGGAGGCCGCGACGGCCGCACATACGACCAGTGGGGCTCATACGTCGCCCCCGCCGCGATCCAACGCCTCAGGAGATCGACCTGCTTCTCCGGCAGCCGTTCGCCGGCCTCGGGGGGCGGCATCACGATGTCGGGATCGGTGGAGGTGATGCGGGCGATCAGTTCGCTCTCGTCGGGCTTGCCCGGCACGATCGCCGCATGTCCGCCGAGGTCGGCAGTCGCCCCGGCGAACGTGTCGAGCCGCAGCCCTTCGTCGCCACCGCCGGCTCGCCCTTCGGGGTCGGGCCCGTGGCAGCGCACGCAGCGGTTCGAGAGGATCCCCTTGATATCGCGGGTGAACGACGGCTCTTCGCCGCACGCCTGCACCGCGAAAGACGACAAGGCACCGGCGACCATGAGCGCCGCCGGCCAGCACCGCGACAGTCGGTGTTCTCGTGCACAGCGTGGTGTCATGGAATTATGCGAGAAGGTCCTTTACGACGCGGCCGTGGACATCGGTGAGCCGGTAGTCGCGGCCCTGGAAGCGGTAGGTGAGCCGTTCGTGATCAACGCCTAAAAGATGAAGCAGCGTCGCGTTGAGGTCGTGCACGTGCACGGGGTTTTCCACGATATTGTAGCTGAAGTCGTCGGTGCGGCCGTACACGAGCCCCGGCTTCACGCCGCCGCCGGCCAGCCAGATCGAGAAGCAGCGGCCGTGGTGGTCGCGGCCGTAGTCCTCGATGAGCCCGCCCTGGCCGTAGACCGTGCGGCCAAACTCGCCCGCCCACACGACGAGCGTCTCGTCGAGCAGGCCGCGGGCCGCCAGGTCTTCGACGAGTGCCGCCTGCGGCTGGTCGACGTCGCGGCACTGCTTGGGGATGTTGCTCATGAGCTTGTTGTGCTCGTCCCAGCCGCGGTGGTAGAGCTGCACGAACCGCACACCCCGCTCCACGAGCCGCCGCGCGAGCAGACAGTTGGCCGCGAACGTGCCGGGCTTTTTGCTCTCGGGGCCGTAGCGGTCAAACGTGGCTGCCGACTCGCCGGAAAGATCGGTGAGTTCCGGCACCGAGGCCTGCATGCGGAAGGCCATCTCGTATTGGGCCACGCGGGAGGCGATCTCGGGATCGCCGTCTCGCGCCCGCTGGATGTCGTGCAGCCGCGCCAGGCCGTCGAGCATCGAGCGACGCAGCTGCCGCGTCACGCCCGGCGGGTCGTTGAGATAGAGCACCGGGTCGCCGCCGGCGCGGAGCTTCACGCCCTGGTGGCTCGACGGCAGGAAGCCCGCCCCCCAGAGCCGCTCGAGCAGGCCCTGGTTGGAGTCGTCGCCGCTGCCCTGCGAGAGCATCACGACGAAGCTCGGCAGGTCGTCGGCCTCCGAGCCGAGGCCGTAGCTGAGCCAGGCACCAAACGAGGCCCGCCCCGGCTGCTGCGAGCCGGTCTGCAGAAACGTGATCGCGGGATCGTGGTTGATCGCCTCGGTGTGCATCGACCGCACGATGCAGAGCTGGTCGACGATCCGGCCGGTGTGCGGGAGCAGTTCGCTCACGGGCGTGCCGGCCTCGCCGCAGGGCTTGAAGCCATACTTCGAGGCGATCACCGGAAAGTTCTTCTGGCCGCTCGTCATGCCGGTGAGCCGCTGGCCCATGCGGATCGAGTCGGGGAGATCGGTGCCGTGCTGCGACACGAGGCCCGGCTTCGGATCCAAGAGTTCGATCTGCGACGGGCCGCCCGACTGAAAGAGATAGATCACCCGCTTGGCCTTCGGCGCGAAATGGAGCGCGGGCAGCACCGCGCCGCGCGGCAGCGCCGGCAGGGAAGCCGCGCGGCCGTCGCGGGCGAAGAGCGAGGCGAGCGCCGCGGTCGAGGCGGCCGTGGCGCTCCCGCCGAGGAAGGCGCGGCGGCCGAGGAGCATGGCGGGATCGACGCGTGCGATGTCGAGCGGCATGGGCGATCACTCCTTCGTGAGCGTCTCGTCGAGGCACAAAAGCGTGCTGGCCACCATCGTCCAGGCGGCGAGGTCGGCGGGCGCCTCGAGATCAGCATCGGCCCCCGCGGCGAGAAACTTGCGGGCCGCGGCCGGATCCGCCGCGAAGTGACCGCGAAACTCCGCGGCCTTGGCCGCAAGCACGGCCCGCTCGTCGGCCGAGGGCTCGCGGCCGAGCAGGAGTTGCACCATCCGGTCGACGACGGCGGCGTCGGCCGCGCCGCTCGTAGATTCTGGGGCAAGGCTGCGAACGGCGAGCGCCTTCGCGGCCTCTATATAGGTTGGGTCGTTCATGACCACGAGCGCCTGCAGCGGTGTGTTCGTGCGGGCCCGGCGAACCACGCAGGTCTCGCGGTCGGGCGCGTCGAAGATCGCCATCGACGGCGGCGGGCAGGTCCGCTTCCAAAACGTATACATGCTGCGGCGGTGCAGCCCGTCGCCCGCGTCGGGCACGTAGGCCGCCTGATGCTCCACCGACACCTCCTCCCAGAGCCCGGCCGGCTGATAGGGCTTCACGCTCGGGCCGCCGACCCGCTCGACGAGCAGGCCCGAGGCGAAGAGCGCCTGATCGCGAACCATCTCGGCCGGCAGCCGGAACCGCGGGCCCCGCGCGAGCAGCCGGTTGTCGGGATCGCGGGCAAACGATTCGGGCGCCGCCCGCGACGACTGTCCGTAGGTGGCCGAGAGCACGATCCGCTTGAGGAGCGCCCGCACATCCCAGCCGCCGCGGACGAGGCTCGTCGCCAGGTGGTCGAGCAGCTCCGGATGCGTGGGGGCCGCGCCCTGCGTGCCGAAGTCTTCGGCCGTTTCGACGAGGCCGCGGCCGAAGAGCATCTCCCACCAGCGGTTCACCGCCACCCGCGCGGTGAGCGGATGCCGCGGATCGACGAGCCAGCGGGCGAGCGCGAGGCGGTTCTTCGCCACGCCCTCCGGCAGCGGCGGCAGGAACGCCGGCACGCCGGGCTCGACTTCGTCGCCACGGGCGTCGTATTGGCCGCGATCGAGCACGTAAGCCGGCCGCGGCTCGGGCAGGTCGGCCATCACCATCACCTTCACGGTGCGCCCGTCGATCGCATCGAGCTGTTTCTGGGTCTGGTCGTCGGGCTTGGCGTCGCCGAGCCGGTCGCGGATCGCGGCGAGGGCGGCCTCGTCGGCGTGGCTCCGCAGCTGCACGAACGGCTCGGCAACGTTGAGCCGCTTGCCATACTTCACCTCGGGATCGGGAATGCTGTTGAAGAAGGCGAAGAGCTCGAAGTATTCCCGCTGGGCGACGGGGTCGAACTTGTGATCGTGGCAGCGGGCGCACTGGAGCGTGAGCCCCATGAAGGCGGTGCCGACGGTCTGGATCCGGTCGGCCACATACTCGACGCGATACTCCTCGTGGATCACTCCCCCTTCGGTCGTGAGCACGTGGTTGCGGCCGAAGGCGGTGGCGATCCGCTGGTCGCGAGTGGGCGACGGGAGCAGGTCGCCGGCGAGCTGCTCGACGATGAACTGGTCGAAGGGAAGGTTGCGGGCGAAGGCGCGGATCACCCAGTCGCGATATGGCCACTGCGTCCGTTCCTCGTCGTTGTTGTAGCCGTTGGTGTCGGCGTAGCGGGCGACGTCGAGCCACTGGAGCGCCATCTTCTCGGCATGCCGCGGCGAGGCGAGCAGCCGATCGACCACACGCTCGCGGGCGCTCGGCGACTCGTCGGCGAGAAACGCGGCCCGCTCCTCCGGGCTCGGCGGCAGGCCGGTGAGGTCGAGCGAGACGCGCCGCAGCCACGTCTCGCGGTCGGCCGGCGGCGCGGGGCGGAGCCCTTCTTTCGTGAGCCGGTCGAGCACGAACCGGTCGAGCGGATCGACAGGCCCGGCGGCGAGCGCGGCGTCGGCCGGGGCCGCGGGCACCGGCGGATCGGCCACCGGCGCGAACGACCAGTGGGGCGCGTAGGGCGCGTTGCCCGCGACCCACGCCTTGAGCAACTCGATCTGCCGCTTGGTGAGCGGCTTCTTGAACTCCGGCGGCGGCATCATCGTGTCGGGGTCGGTCGACTCGATCCGGGCCACGAGTTCGCTCTCGGCGAGGGAGCCGGGCACGAGCGCCCGAGCGCCGGACGGCAGTTCTCGGCTGGCCGCCTCCCGCTCGTCGAGCCGCAACTCGGCCTGCCGCGAGTGGGGGTCGCGGCCGTGGCAGTTGTAGCAGTGGGTGGCGAGGATCGGCCGGATGTCGCGGGAGAAATCGACCGTCTCTCCGGCCGCGGCGCTGCCGCCCGCGCAGGCGAGAACGGCGATCATCCGAAGCCATCTATCGGTGGAACGCACGATCATGACCGTCACGGAGATGTGCAGCGGAGAACTCGAATCAATCATACGTCGCGCCTCGACGACGTCGTCCGGTACTTTTGGACGGGGCACGGGTGCTTTCGTGGCGGTAGTCTCACTTCCGCCGACGACGTAACCCCAGGATTCCAGTCCATGCCCGCTCGCTCAAGCGCTGAAGACGCGATCAACGCCGCCACGACCCGCCGTGGATTCCTCGCCGCCACCGGCCGGGCCGCCGCCGCGACCTCGTCGCTCGCGGCTCTCGCAGGCTCATCGCCAGCTGTCCATGCGGCGGGTAGCGACGAGATCCGCCTCGCGCTCATCGGCTGCGGCGGGCGGGGTGGCGGCGCCGCCGCCGACGCGCCCACTGTCCCGGGTGCGAACATCAAGCTCGTCGCCATGGCCGATCTCTTCCCGGAAGCGATCTCGACGTGTCGGCGCAGCCTCGGCGAGCAGTTCAAGGAGCGGGCCGACGTGCCCCAGGAGCGGTGCTTCGTGGGCATCAACGCCTATAAGCAGGCGATCGACTGCCTCCGGCCCGGCGACATCGCGATCAGCGCGACCCCGGTCGGCTTTCGTGCGGCCCACTTCGCCTATGCCGTCGAGAAGGGCGTGCACGCGTTCCTCGAAAAGCCGATCTCGATCGACGGAGCGAGCACCAAGCGGATCATCGAGCTGGCCGCCAAGGCCGACGCCAAAAACCTGAAGGTGGGCGTGGGGCTGATGTGCCGCCACAGCGAGGCCCGCCGCGAACTGTTCGACCGCCTGCAGAACGGCGAGGCCGGAGACCTGATCGCCTTCCATGGCTACCGCGAGCACGGCCCGGTGCAGCCGCTCGACCTGTATCCCGGCCCTCCCGCGGGCGTGAGCGAGCTCTTCTGGCAGGCGCAGCGATTCCACGGGTTTCTCTGGGCCAGCGGCGGCGTGTTCAGCGACTTCTACGTGCACCACGTCGACGAGGTGTGCTGGATGAAGAACGCCTGGCCCGTGAAGGTGGAGGCGATCGGCGGCCGCCACTTCCGCGGCAAGCTCGACGACCAGAATTTCGACAGCTACGGTGTCGAATGGACGTTCGACGACGGCACGAAGTTCTTCTATTCCGGCCGCACGATGAAAGACTGCGAGCAGAAGTTCGCCGTCTTCGGCCAGGGCTCGAAGGGCCTGTTCACGATCTCCGCCCGCGGCCACTTGCCGGCGAAGTCGACGATCTACAAGGGCCAGAAGATGGACAAGGACAACATCCTCTGGACCGCGGAGCAGCCCGAGAAAAACCCCTACCGCCTCGAATGGGAGCACCTCGTGGCGGCGATCCTCTCGGGGGAGCGCTACAACGAGGCCGTCCGCGGCGCGCAGGCGAGCCTCGCCACCGCGATGGGCCGCTTCGCCGCGCACACCGGCCGGACGGTCACCTACGCGGAGATGTTGGACAGCCCCGACGACCTCACCGCGGGCGTCGCTGAGTTGACCGACGACTCCCCCGCGCCGCTCCAGCGGGGCGCCGACGGCCTCTACCCCGTGCCAATGCCGGGCCGCTCCAAGTACGAATTCCGCAGCTGACGGCCTCCTCTATACGGTCGGAGAAACCCATGCGCAGCCTCGGGGTCGGATTGTTGTTCGCCCTGGCGACGGCGGGGGCGGCCGTCGGATCACAGATCGAATTACAAACGCCCGCCGACGGGGCCGCGGTGAAAGGCGGCGAGCCCGGGGCCGAGGGGCGGCGTGAGTTGCCGGTGGTTGTGAAGGTGCAGGACGTGAAGGGGTCGTATTCCATCCCCTTCATCCAAGCGTCCGACACGCTCGAGGTGAGGACGACGTTCGCCGCGGAGACGGTCGCGAAGGCGCAGGTGTCGTTGTTGGCCGGGGGAAGCCGCGTCGGCGAGGCCGTGACGACGACGCCCTCCGGGGCCGACGCCGTGTTTCGGGGAGTCGCCCCGGGGGAATACACGATCGAGGTCGCGGGCCTCGACGCCGCCGGCAAAGTCGTCTCGCGCGACCTCCACGGCCCCGTGGGCGTCGGCACGGTCATCGCCGCCCTCGGCGACAGCATCACGGAGGGCTATCACGGTCAGGGGTTCAAGCGCGACGACCTCGATCTGACCGCCGCCGCCTTTCCCGCCGAGGCGGTCTCGAAGGATGGCCGCAACTATCCCCACTACGCGCCGACCACGGCCCATCACCGGCCCGACATCAACTGCTTCACGAGCTGGATGCCGCGGCTCAACGACCTGCTCACCACGAAGTGGAAGCAGCCGGTCTTCATCGCCAACGAAGGCTGGGGCGGGATCACCACCGGCCGCTACCTGGCCATGATGCGGTCCGACAAGGGCTGGCAGGAACGGATGCGGCTGCTGAAGCCGAACGTCTGGCTCATCCACCTCGGGGTCAACGACGAGCGGGCGAAGCTCCCGGCGGCGGAGGTGGCGGCCAACCTCTCCGTCATGGTCGACATCCTGCGCACCGAGTATGGAGCCGACCCCGCAAACATCTACGTGGCGACGCCCTCCTACGACTACGCCCCGGGGGCCGCCGAGATCCTCGCCGCCTATGCGCAGGAGATCGGCAGGCTCATCGCCGAAAAAGGCCTGCGGCGCGGGCCCGACTTCTTCACGGCCTACGAGGGGAAGAAGGCGGAGTATTACGGCAACGACCCCGTTCATCCGAACGCCGCCGGCGTGGAGCTGATGGCCCGCCTGTGGGCCAAGGCGCTCGCCGCTCGGGCCACACGAGCGGGCCGCAGCCAAGCTCGCGTTTCAAATCGAGTCGTGCCTGCAGGCCCAGGGCTACACGTGTGCCACGTACGCGGGGCTCGACTGGATCGTCAGCGACGACACCGTGGTGCGGCCTGATGTGATGGTGGTCTGCCGCAGTCAGTCGGGCATCGACCTCGACCGCCGGATCACGTTCGCCTGAGCAGTGTATGGACTGCAGCCCGAACTGAGCTGCCGCTCTTTTTTTCCGCTCCATTAATTTCGGCCGGAAGCCCGGCGGAGTGCTTCCGCGAAGCGGCGATCAGCGGGTTCGATCCCGAGTGCACTCTTGACGTGATCGCCCAAGGCGAGAGTCACCTCTGTCAGCAGCGGGATCTGGCCGTGGAGGGCGTTGAAGTGCGCTGTCGTCAATGCGAAATCGATTCCATAATCATGGGCCGCGCGGTTCCGCAGGCTCCGGCACGCCTGCCAGGCTTCCATCGACGGGACGATTCCCACCTTCTCGCAAAATGCCAGCACCCGCAGGAACGTGTCGGACCGTTCGCCGCAGAGTTCACAGAGGTGCCGCATGGTGGTGCTGAGCAGATCCTGGAGTTTGGCGAAACGCTCGTTCAGGGCGGCGAGCGGCTCGAAGAGGCCGAGATCCATTTGCCGCTGTTCGAGCGTGGCGGGCGTGAGCGGCCACTCGATCCGCGCGGCTGTCGCGTCGAGGTGCCACGCGCACCGCTGGCAGGCTTCGACGAGATCGGCAAGGTGCCCGCGGCTGTCGTCGAGCGAGGCAGTCATCGGGTCGCCCCCAGTGAAAGGGCACCGGCTGCCACGAGCCGTTGGAACCGGGTCATGCCCTTGGCGGGGTCGATGAAGGAGACATCGACGGGCAGCAGCAGGTCGCGTTCGAGCCGGTCCTGCAAGGCAGCCTGATCGAGCACCGCCACGGCCCGTCCCGTGCGGATCAGCAGGTCGACGTCGCCCCCGCGCTCGCCGTCGTCGGCACGGGAGCCATACAGCCAAACCTCCGCATCGCCGCCGATCCGCTCGTGGATCGCCCGCATGATCTGCTCGCGCTGTGCGTGGGTGAGTCTCACGGCCGGCCGTCCTGCAAGAGGTGTCGGGAACACCACGATTGTAGCTGGTGGCGTCCCCTTTTTCCGCCCGGCTACACTCGGGGAATGCACACACCCGACGCCATGCACCGATTCGGCGCGTTGAAATCGTGGCTGGCACGGGGCGCGATCGCGGCGGTCGCGTGGGCGGGGCTCGCCATTGCCGGTCTCGCCGCCGATGCGGCGCCTGCCGCCGCGCCCGCTGCGCGCGAGCCAGTGCGGTCGATCGCGGCAATCCTCGCGCTCTCGCCCGCCGAGGTCGACGCGAAGCCCGAGGCCGTCGTCCGCGGCGTCGTCACTTCGGCGCGTTCTCCCGCCCTCGTGATCCAGGACGGGGAGAGCCCGATCTTCGTCGCCGGATTCGGTCGCGTGGAGGCCGAAGACGGCTCCGCCCCCACGATGCAACAAGGCATGATCGTCGAGATCGAGGGAACCGTGGTCGCCGCCGGCTATGCCCCTGCGATCAGCGGTCGCCGCACCCGCGTCGTCGGCCGCGGGCCGGTGCCGCCGCCGGTGCCGGCGGATCTGAGCCGGCTGGCCCGGGGCGGCGACGAGGGTCGCTGGGTGACGGTGCAGGGCGTGGTGCATGGGTTCGGCGAGCGCACCGCGGGGCACCTCGAGGCGATTCCGATGCTGATGCTCGACGCCGGCGGCTGGCCGTTGAGCATCTCGGTGCATGCCGGTGACCGACAGTTCGAACCCGAAGGGCTCGTCGATGCGGAGGTTCAGGTCACCGGGCTCGCGTCTGGGATGCGCAACAGCCGCGGCCAGACCGTCGCCCCGGCAATCGATGTCACCGATCTGGACGACATCGCGATCCTCGCGCCGGCCCCTGCCGACCCGTTCGCCGGCGAGATCACGCCGCTCGACGTGCTCGGCCGATTTGTCGTGCAAGACCGCACTGGACACCGCGTCCACACGGAGGGAATCGTGTCGTACGCCGCCCCCGGGCTGCTCTATCTGCAGGAAGGGAGCACGGCCGTGCGCTCGTGCCCGTCGTTCATGCCACGGCGGACGACGCGGCACCGCTCACCGCCTGGACAGAGACGTTCGACACTGAAGAGACGCTCGACCGCCACTGGAGCTACTACGGCTACCTGCCGGAAGGGGGCGTCACTACCACCCGGGAGCAGCGGCCGCGCTATTGGGAGGTCGTGAACCAGGAACTGCGGGGCAACAACCAGCCGAACGTGCACGGCTCCAACATCTCGCGGAAGGCGGCGGGCAACGACGTGCGGCTGGCGATGCGGTTCAAGCTGCCACCGAACGGGATCACGTCGATCGGCCTGCTCGGCTACAACCCGATCCTCGAGAGAGGCTTCTTCCTGGTCAGCCTCCACGTCCGGCCCACCGGCATCTCGGCGATCGACAACACCACGCTCCATCCCAAGGACAGCCCGGAGGCGGCAAAACTCAAGGCCGAGGGGGGCTGGAACCGCCGGTTCATCCACGACGCGAAGGTCGCTCCGCTCGCGATCGCCGAGGACGTCTGGCACGACCTCGTGATGGAGGTGCGGGGCCGGGAGCAGCGAGTGTTGCTCAACGGCCGCGAGGTGCTCACCTACACCACGCTCGCGGGCGACGAACCCAAGACGGAGGTGTCCCTCGGCCTCGGCAGCGAAGAGAAGACCGTGGTCCACGGCTACTTCGACGACGTGACGTTCGGCCCCCTCGCGGCCGCGCCCCCCCAGCCGGCCGCGGCCGCAGGCCTCGACATCGAGTGGGTCACCGTCGCCGACCCCGGCAACCCGTCCGATGCTGCCACCGGCCGCGGTGCCGTGGCCGGCGCGTTTCAGATCTCGAAGCACGAAGTGACGGTCGGCCAGTATGCCGCTTTCCTCTCGGCCGCGGCTTCGACCGCCGACCCGCATGGCCTCTGGCACGGCGGACTGCCGATCGCCCGCGCGGGCAGCCCGGGCGCGTTCGCGTATGCGGCCGCGCCGGGCCACGACCGGGAGCCCGTGGTGCGGGTGACGTTTCTCGACGCCATGCGGTTTGCCAACTGGCTGCATCACCTGCAGGCGTCCTCGCCGGCAGCTGCCCCCGCCG
>Ga0208856_1000855_pt1 | contig 10407 bp, 6 predicted proteins | sample LakMenEpi13Jul12_FD_150690 | JGI IMG/M metagenome (GOLD analysis project Ga0208856, IMG submission 150690) | Freshwater microbial communities from Lake Mendota, WI - 13JUL2012 deep hole epilimnion (SPAdes) | ecosystem: Environmental > Aquatic > Freshwater > Lentic | place: Lake Mendota, Madison... | reverse complement strand
CTCAAACAGGATCAAGGGTTGGAGCCAGGATGGCGTTAAAGCGAGAATAATCGATACGGACTTAACTTAGAGTCTACAAAACTTGGCTCAGTCTAAAGCATTTGCCACGGACGAACACGGAATTACACGGAAGGAAGCAGAAACAGAGAGATGGTAATACTACATCTTTTAGGTGCAAAATCCAAAGGTTCAAATGGAGGAGTTGCAGTGGGGCTTCCCCATCGCAACTCCTCTGTCTTTAAACAAGCTCAAATCAATTAATGGGAAGTAAAGAAAAAATAAGAATGGACCCCCGCATACGCGAGGGTGACGAAGGCCGCGGGTGGGCTTGAGGGCAGTAAACAAAAGTGGTGAAAAATATAACCCCGGGCTAGCGAAGCGAAGGGCCCTTTTCCCAGAGGGAAGAGGGTTGGGAGTTGGGGGAAGAAAAAGAGAAAAAAAGAAAGTAAAAGAAAAAAGAAAGATAGACCCACCCAGCGCAGTGGGTGGGCTTAAAGGCATTAATGCAAAAACAATAGGGCGGGTTTGAGGGCTAATTACAGTCTGGCGCAGGTTAAACGAGTTTTCGAAGAGCTTGAAGAAGGAGATCGATTTCCGGATCACTGCCAATAGTGATTCGTATGCCCTCGTGGCCCGGGTACTTCATCAACCGTACAAGGATGTTGGCTTTCTTAAGCTCTAAGTATAGAAAATCGGGGGAGTGTTTTTCGTGGGTACACCAGAGGAAATTAGCTTCGCTTGGGGTAACTTTAAATCCAAGTTTGCCAAGTTCTAAATGCAAGCGGGTTCTGGTTGTAATGATTTTCGCAATGCATTCTTTAAGGTAAGCCTGATCAGAAATCGCAGCGGTGGCTGCTTCAAGACTAAGAACATCGCAGTTGTATGAATCCTTAACTTTAATTAGTTCGCGAACCAAAGAAGGATGGGCCACTGCAAACCCAAAGCGAATCCCTGCCAACGCATAGGATTTACTCATGGTGCGAGTGATTACTAATCCCTCGGGTTGTGCGCCGTTTTGGAATCTTCCCATGGCATTATGACGGGCGAAATCGCCATACGCTTCATCAATTACCAAAGGCCCCTTCAAGGATTGCGCAAGCCGATCAATCTCGGTTGCTTCCACCATAGTGCCAGAAGGCGAGTTGGGGTTGGCAAGAAAAGTAAGATTGGCCTCGGGGAAAGGCCAGACAGGGGGTAGTTGCCAAGTAGCAGTGAATGGCACCAATTCAATCCTGGCGTTTTGGATTGCTGCAAGAGTTTTGTAAAGAAGGTAGCTAGGAGTTGCAGAAGCCATCAAGCCAGACTCAGGAACAAATGCACGGGTCAAGATGGTTAGAATATCATCAGAACCATTACCAATTAAAATTGAATCTGGATCGATTCCAAGAGCATTGCCCGCAGCGGCCTTAAACTTGGTGCCTAAGGGATCAGGGTACTTTCGAAGCCGATCGGATGTTAAGGCATTCTTGATTGCATCAACCACCCTTGGAGATGGCGCGTAGGGATTTTCATTAGTATTAAGCTTGATGATCGAACCTTCCTGGGGTTGCTCCCCCGGAGTATAAGCCGACATATCAAGCACTGATTTTCGCAAAGAATCCCGATTCAATTTTGCCATGATACAACCTTGTCTGATATTACTTTTCCAACCTGACGAGAACGCTTGCCTTATGCCCGGTTAGCCCTTCGCGATCAGCCATGGTGCAAATATCCGGCGCAAGAGATTCAAGGCCTTCACGAGTTAAGGTAACAATACTGGATCTGCGCAAAAAGTCGTTAGAACAAAGCCCACTGGCAAAGCGCGCGGTGCCACCCGTGGGCAGCACATGCGAAGGCCCTGCAGCATAATCGCCTGCTGCAACGGGAGTATAAGGCCCAAGGAAGATTGCACCCGCATTATCGATTTGATCTGCATGCTTTGCCGGATCAGAAGTAGCAATATGCAAATGCTCTGGCGCAAGTTTATTGACGCAATCAAATGCGCTGATAGGATCTGGGGCAAGCACAAAGGCGCCGAATTGCTCTAGGCAATCCTTAGCAAGATCACCTCTTTCCAAAGTTGAAAGCATTTCATTAAGAGCTTTTTCAACCTCGTCAAGAATCTCTTTACGCCAAGTAACCAGAAGGCTAGAGCCTGGCGAGTGTTCGGCTTGGGATATTAATTCTGCAGCAAGATAACGGGGGTTCGAAGTTTCATCCCCCAGCACTACCACCTCGCTGGGGCCAGCAATGCAATCAATCGCAACCTGTCCGTAAACCGTTTTCTTGGCAAGCGCAACAAACATATTTCCCGGGCCCACAATCATATCCACTTTGTTAATGCCCTCTACACCATAGGCAAGCGCAGCTATAGCCTGAGCACCCCCAACACGATAAACCTCCTGCACTCCAAGTTCATGGCAAACAGCCAACATATCGCTGCAATAGGCGCCATTGGGTGTGGGCGGCATAACTACGACCAACTCTTCGACACCTGCAGCTTGAGCGGGTACGACAGTCATAAGCAAGGTGGAAGGGTAAGCAGCAGCGCCCCCGGGCACATGAATACCAACCCGCTTGATCGGGCGAAATCGAAGCCGAAGTTCTCCGCGGGTTCCCAACGATTGCACCGCATCGCGTTGCACTAGGCCAACTTGAAACGCATAAATATTCTGCTTGATGCGTCGAACCGTTTCTAACAGTTTAGGTGGAGCATTGGCATGGGCCTCGCGCAATTCAGCGAGAGTTACCCTAATGCTGGCATGAGTAAGATCAACCTTATCGAATTGTTTGGTGTAATGAAGTAGCGAATCCAAGCCGTTGGTACGAACATCGGAACAAACGCGCTCTACCACTTGCAGAGGGCTGAGGGCCTCACCAAAAACAGCTTTGGTCAGCTCACGACCCTTGGGCGAAACAACATTGCCTTGATTCCCGAGTGCGGACATAAGATTATCAAGCTCGAGTTGACCTGCCTGATCTTTAAGATCGATTCGCCTCATTTTCAGTTTTTTCATTCGATCCTCAGATGATAAAGCCAACAAAGCAACAAACTGCAGTTAAACCTGCAAACCTTTTCTTATAGCTTGCCCAAGGAGACAAAGCAAAAGGTTTTGAATAAACCTCTTTCAAGTTAAGTCACTAGGGTATTATAATGATAATAACTGCAATGATGAATGATAACACAACCAGCGGAGAATTGATAAATGTACGCACTGATTCTTGGTCTTCTATGTGGCGCAGATACCGACTCTTGGCAAACCAGCGAACAAGCCTATTTGAAGAATATCACCCAGTTAACTTCGGAATTTGTAAGAGCGGGCGAAGGCTACTTCTCTCCTGATGCGAAAAGCATCATTTTTCAAGCGGAAGATAAAGAATCGGGTAATCCCTTTTACCAGATCTATACCATGGATCTTGCAAACAAAAAGAGCGTGCGAGTCAGCCCAGGCGTAGGCAAAACCACCTGCAGTTACTTTTCCCCCGATGGGAAGAAAATTCTTTTTGCCAGCAGCCATCTCGACCCCAAATCCAAAGAATACTACGGAGAAGAATACAAACTCCGGGATGAAGAAAAGAAAGCGGGCAAACGCAGAACCTATAAATGGGACTTCGACCCTGCAATGGAAATTTTCGAAACCAACCCAGATGGCTCTGGCATGAAAAAGCTTACCGATTCGCCGGGCTATGATGCCGAGGCCAGTTATTCCCCCGATGGCAAATCGATTGTTTTCTGCAGCAATCGCAGCGGAGCCGAAAACCTTGAGCTTTACATCATGGATAGCGATGGAAAAAATGTGCGCCAGCTAACCAATGCGCCCGGTTGCTACAATGGTGGCCCCTTCTTTTCCCCCGATGGCAAACGGATTATTTTCCGCACAGATCGCAAGAAAAAAGACAATCTCCAAATCCATGTAATTGATGTTGATGGCAAAAACGATCGCACCCTTGCTGAAAACCTCGCTTGGGTTCAATGGTGCCCATTTTGGTACACTGATAGCAAGCACATCCTATTCGCTGCTGCGGATCACTCGACCATGATGCGACCAAATTACGATCTTTACTGGATGAATGTTGATTCAGGAAAACAACAACGCATCACCTTTGCACCGGGCGCAGACGTTCTTCCCGTGTTCACCAAAGACGGAAAAAAAATGATGTGGACATCTACCAGAGATGGCAGAAGCCCTTCCCAACTTTACATCGCTGATTTCACTCCCCCCAAAAACCCATGATCCCAACATGAACTTCGATATTCTTCTGAAGAACGGCAAAATAATCGATGGCACTGGAACCCCTTGGTTCCTAGGCGATGTCGCACTGATAGGTGATAAAATTGCTGCAGTAGGCAACCTTTCCCAATCCTCTGCCAAACAAGTTTTAGATTGCACGGGGAAAGTTATTTCGCCTGGGTTTGTAGATACCCATGTGCATGGCGATCTTATCCCGTTTTTAGATCCCTTTCACGAAGCTGCAATCAGACAAGGCATTACCACCTATGTTGTGGGGCAGGATGGCGTTGCGCCAGCACCCGCATCAGCGGAAGTTCTTGAATACATGTGCCTATACACAGCGGGTTTCAGTTGTGGCAAAATGTTTCTCGATAAGAAAGAGAAACCGCATTGGCAAAGCATCCATGAATATCTGGAACTAGTAACCAACAACTGCGCTCTCAACCTTGCCTGCCTGGTACCCAATGGCAACATTCGCATGGAAGTGATGGGGCTTGAAACGCGACCCCCAAATGGTTCTGAACTGAATCAAATGAAAAGGCTGATTGCAAAATCTATGGAAGAAGGGGCGGTTGGCATATCAAGCGGCCTCGATTATATTCCAAGCCTTTATGCCAGCACTTCAGAGCTTACCGAAATCTGCAAGGCGATGGCACCATATGGTGGAGTTTATGTAACCCATATGAAACGCTACGATGCCGAGGGATTGCTTGCCAGCATGGATGATGTTCACCAGATTGGAAGAGATGCGAATGTTCCGGTGCACATCTCGCATTTCAACAGCAAGGCGGAACTTGCTTTACCTCACCTCGACAAAGCAAGAAAATCGGGGGTTGATGTTACTTTTGATCTTTATTGCTATCTTGCAGGCAGCACAATTCTAGGCATGATCGCACTACCCCAAGAAATGCAAAAAGGGGGAAGAGCGGCCACGATTCAAAGGCTTGCGGACAAAGCAACCCTCAAAGAACTTACACCTTGGTTTGAAGCACCCAGAATTCCGCTCGAAAATGTAAGGCTCAGCTACCTAGCACATCCCGATTGGAAAATGTACGAAGGCCTGACGTTGAAAGATGCAGCAAAAAAACTCACGGGATCGGAAGGCCCTGCTGCAATTGGCTCTTTTGTTTGCCAATCGCTGGTGCAATGCGGTCTGGCTGTTGGTTGCGTGGTACCCCATCGAAATCGGGATGAAAAAGATATCGATGCGTTTATGAATCATGAAGGAATGATGGCTGGAAGCGATGGCATCTACACTGGTGATTTCCCTCACCCGAGAGGTTATGGATGCTTTGCCCGATACCTGGGCCATCATGTCCGTGATGCAAAATCGTGGGGATTGGAACAAGCGATTCAAAAACTATCTTGGCATGGTGCAAGAAGGCACGGGTTGAAAGACAGAGGCCTATGCAACCCAGGATATGCCGCTGATGTTGTGGTTTTTGACCCCACTACCATCAAGGATAATGCGTGGTATGAAACCGGCAAGCAACCAGCATCGGGAATGGAACATGTGTTCGTGAATGGCAAAGCGGTGTTGCTATCCGGAGAAAGAACGAAGGCACTTCCAGGGAAAGGCCTGCGCAGGTTATAAGGATAAAACACTGCGCAATTTAGAATAGCAAGGATCTAGCTACCGAAGGGGGTTGTGCCTCCAGGCCCGCCACCACGCATGAAATCTTCAGCCTTTTTAACTCTAATGCGGTAAGCCTCAAGCATGGATTTGCGATAAGCATTTTCGCGATCAGAGACAATGTTGTGAACTTCAAGCTGGCCCAATGGGTTGATAATGTAAGCCTCGATCATGCGATTAGCATCTTCAACTTTTGATACAACAGGTTTAGAATCGGGGCCTGCACTTTTAACACGATCATGGGTATATTCTGGGCCTTCAAAATCGACCAAGAGAAAATCAGGACGGTCTTTGCGATCGGGTGAGAAATCAACAAGGATACCATCGCCTGTTTTCGTGGCAGGGCTACCACCTTTCACAATTTTCGGAGGTAGCAAGCCAAAGCCTTCAAAGAAATAAATCCATAAAGGAATCTTTGCGATAAGCTGCCTGCCTACAAATTCTCCGCGGAAAACAGAAACCCTTTCTGCAACGGCCCAATCCCCCACCGAAAGATTTTGCGTAGCAGCGCCGGTATTTAAAAACCACTTGTGTATCTGCATAGGCACCTGCCTCTTACTATCCTCGCTGTTCAATCCCTTAAAGTTTTTGTCATCTTCCTTGCGTTGATCAACCAAGTAGCAGGACTGTTCTTCAGGCAAGCTTAAAATAATTGGTATCTTGGACCACTCGGATACAAGTTCTGCACCATCGGCATAGGAAGGGGATGCAACATCTTTAGTGCGTTTATAATTCGGGTTACCCATGCGAATTTGAACCCGGTATTCGTAGGATTCACCAGGTTGGATATCCACATCAATAAACCGAACCAGATTATGAACAGCAGGCTCTACATCTTGGCCTTGGGCAAGCCCAGGCATCATTGCAGGAGCCCCCGGAACAAATCCACCAGCGCCTACAGTTCCAATGGGATTAAAGGCTGCGGGAGCCATGCCCGGGCCTTCGCCAGTGGCACCTGTTGCTACGGGTGCAGGGGAAAAGACATCAAAGGTATCTTGCTTGGTTCGGGGCTTCGATTGCTTGAGTTTATCTTTGTCTTTTCGTGCAGATTCATCAACTTGCGACTTGATCTTAGCTAAGGAAAGTTCCGCATCATCCACTTTGGGATAATGTTCGGGATCAAAGGCCCTGAGTTTGGGCATCATCAATCCATTGACAATAAAATCAGCAATGCTAGGGTCTTCGGGTTCAAAGCGGAAATCCGTTGAAGTCGCAAATGGGAGATAATTACCACGGATATCCAGAGGCTTCCACTCCTCCCATTTTCCATCCGCAGTCTTTTTACGCCTTTCAACATTCATCCCTAAAAATCGAAATGCATTGACACCAACATTAGGATCTTCCGGACTGGCAGTTGCATCACCCAAAACTTCTGCAAAAGAACCCAGCTTTAATTTATTGCGAAACTCTTCCAACTGGGCCTTGTAAGGAAAAGATGCGTTAACGATCGCCATGCGTAAGGGCAATGCTTGCTCTGCAGGGCGATGGGAACCTTTCATTTTTTCAAATTCTTCTGCGGTAACAGTCATGGTTTCTGCCATTTTCCTACCACTAAACTCGAGGTTTTTAAGATATGCAATCAACCTATCGCTATACTTGGTGCCCTCAGAAGTGGCTTTTGGCGCATTTTTCTTGGCAGCAAAAAGACGAATCGCCTGAGCTTTCTGAGTGGCCGTAGCAGTGTTTCCCGCACCAGCAGGAGCCCCTGCTGCTCCACCTGTTGCAGCACCTTTGATTACCGTCAAACCTTTGCCATCCTTGTTGAACATATAGCTCTTTACTGCAACCCTAGCGAGCGAAACCTTGGCATCATCGACGGTTAAAATAGCAGGTGGCCTACGCTTAACATCGATAAATTCACTTTCAGAAAACATTTGTCTACCGCGATAAGCTGTAGGATCAAGTTTATCGAGAGCAGCAAGTTTGGTGGAACTATTTTCAGGCCCGGGATTATCACTTTCGCCTGGTTCGGCACTTCTAAAAGATTGGCTTTTAGAATCTGCAAGCTTTTTCATTTCCTCGGCGTTCTTAACCGGGCTGGGCGCAGAGATACTGCCCCAAAGGCCTAAGCCGCCAAAAAGAAGCATGATGGCAAGGCAAACGGCCAAGCCAACCTTCTCTCCTTTTTCCTTGAAGTAGTTAAGGATGACCTGCCCTAGGGCTTTGAAATCAATTTTTGCCTTAGCCATGATTCACTCTCCAAAACACTTTACTTAAAGGACAACAACCACCAAAATTTCAAGAATCGTTTTTACTCAGAACATCCCAACAAACCCCTATTAAGGTTCAGGCCGTTCATTTTTAGGCGCAGATTTAGGCATCGGATTAGCCTCCTGAACGAGGAGTTGCCGGATCAGCACCTTCCGCAGGCGCAACCGGAGGAGCACCAGGCCTTTCAAAAAGCGAAGCAACTCCGTAAAGATTAAGCTCCACAATATTGATATCGCCCGAACCATCTGTTGCCCCACCAGAGCCAGGCCGAAAACCAGCCATTCCACCGGGACCAGGAGGTCGCATGCCACCATCTTCAGAACCCCTACCGCCCGACCCTGGGGGTGGCCGAAAACCACCGGGGCCACCGGGACCACCTACAGGCGGCCTGAAACCAGGATTACCTGGCCCACCCGAATTTTCAGCAGATGCATCTGTTGGCCCCGCAGCTCCCGCAATAAAATTCGAAGATTTATAACCACTATAATGCTGATAATGAAACTGCGTGAGTTGAATTCTCAACTTAGAATTGGCAAGCGAAGCTAAAACTTCATTCATGATGGTTTGATCAAGAATTAAAGACATCGCAAAGGGAAGATGTCTGCACTGATCTGTGGTGTGAATGTAAATAGAACGATCAATACCGTTGATAAGAGTGGGATCTTTAGCAGCAGATGCAGCTCCCATGCCACGCCCCATCATACCACCTTCACCACCACCCATCATTGGTCCACCGGGAGGCATACCAGGCCCACCACCAGGTGCACCGCCACCTTCCGCAGACTCTTCCGCACCGCCTGTATCCTTCTTTAAAACATTGGGAGATCGATTAACCATTTTTAGATTGGCCATCCGATGGCTTGTTCGTGCAAGCTCAAGGGAGTTGATCATTTTGATCGGTGTATTCTTAGAAGTAAAGACTTGCTCGAGGGTAAAATCTTTGGTGATGTCAAAGCTGAATGGTAAAACAAGTTTATCTTTGAGAAACTCACGATTCTGCCCGAAGCCCAAGGGTTCTCCCTGAACCTTCAGGGGAACTACAGTGGTTCCTTGCCGTAAAACAAATTCGGTGGTAGAGCCAGCAACAGGATTATCAAGCGTCATGATGCGCCGATCTTGATGCACATTCATGATTTTACTTCTTGGGCTAATAAACTTTTCACGCTCCACGGCTTCAAACATCAAGTCAATTTCCCAGATCGAGTTATAAAACCTTTTCCTAGCTTTTACTTCGGGGGGAGAAACTTCATCCATGGCGATGGTATCTGGAGTCATGGCGCCAATGGATTGAATGGCTTTAAGAATATCGCGGATAATCTCTCGTTTGACCCAGAAAGATTCTTGAGCCAGCCAAACTTCTTCTGCGGTAGGGGTAGAACCACGCTTCCAAGTAATGGGTGCCATCAACGAATCGAACCCGTTGTTAAATTCGACGGGGAACCTTGCATCGACCAATTCTTTTTCGAAGTTATGAAATTGGGTAAGGTAAAGGGTATCTTTATAAATATCGAGGGTAGTACCGTCAATGGGTTCGGAAGGATAACGCCAGTTCCCTTCATTGTTGGCATTCATGGCAAGTTTTTCAGGGATGTTAGGATCAATCTTAGACCATACAAGTTTGCCAGACTTTGTATCGTATTTTTTTTCCCAGATATCATCCCTTTTAAACCAAGTTTGCATGTCTTTTTGAGGAAGCCATGCTTTGTTCCAGATTTCATCTCGCTGAGTTTTTAACTTTTCTTCCCTAGCATTCCAAGAAGGGAGGAATTTATCATTTTTAAAATCGCTGAGCCCTTTGACCGATTTAAGCTTTTCGGCATAGGCCTTTTTCTCTTTTTCCCCACCTATAGCGGTAAGTTGAAAATAAGAAAGCACGATCAAAAGGAGAGCAAGAACCCCAAGCCCGATCCAAAATCGGAACTTATTGATCTGCTTCATATCAATTTTAATTTTCGCTTTAGCCATGATAATTCTCACTTCTAAACATTAAAACAGTTCGACCTAAATCTAAAACCCTTACTGTAAAATCCTTACTGGGGAGGAGGCACAACAGGAACAGCAGCGGGCTGATTCAAGGGGGGCCTGTTACCCGGTGCATCGCCCCTCGGCCTGTTTATCGATTTCTTAGTAGGATCAATCACGCCACGAGGAGCCCCTTTACCCGGCCCAGTGGAAGTTAAACCGCCACCCCCACCCGTTGCATCCGCTGGCGATGCCGCGCCAGGGTCTGCTCCTTCACCAGAAGCAGCACGCATGGCATCCGAAGGGGTAGGCTCTTTCCAAATAAAGAAGATGACAAATTCGGTTCTGGTATGGTTCGATTTTGCCCCCGTTGTAGTTGCAGTGGAAGCC
>Ga0208856_1000854_pt1 | contig 10420 bp, 13 predicted proteins | sample LakMenEpi13Jul12_FD_150690 | JGI IMG/M metagenome (GOLD analysis project Ga0208856, IMG submission 150690) | Freshwater microbial communities from Lake Mendota, WI - 13JUL2012 deep hole epilimnion (SPAdes) | ecosystem: Environmental > Aquatic > Freshwater > Lentic | place: Lake Mendota, Madison... | reverse complement strand
GAAGAAGCTACTGCACCATCGCTTCATAGAACGGACCTCTGCGGAGAGAGGTCCCTGCCTAAGAAAAAATCACCAAAGCCTCAGCTCTTAAAATCCGTGCGCTCCTTGGTAAAAATCTTCCAAAAGATCCGCCTTCCGATTCATTCATCAGTTACCGAATCGCCGATGTGAAGAGCGCGGATCAGGTGGCTCTTGAAGCGGGCAACTCGCCGTCGATCATCTTCAAGCACTACCGGGAGCTGACGACTGAAGAGCAGGCGGAGAAGTGGTTCGGCATCATGCCCAAGGAAGGACGAGCATTTTCAGAAATTTCGTGACCGCAAAAAAGTTACGGCGGTTTTCAGCCGCCATGCCAAATACATGCAGAAAGAAAGGCTTGGCGGTTGAAAACCGCCGCCACGATTCCATCACCGTGGCTATGAAGTTATTAAAAGACTCTAGAGCGATATGCTTTCGGTTCAAAAAGCGGCTCTCGTGCGGCGGCTTACCATTTCATCATTGGCAGTGGGTTAAGTGGCCTATTCCAGAATTCCTTGCACGTGATGCGGATCAGGTTGTTGTGAAATCCAAGGTTTGGAAATGCGGCTTGGACTTCTTTCACCTGCCCGCAGGTGAGTCCAAATCGCCGAAGCCCCTTCGTGGCATCGACCCAATCGCCTTTTCGGAACACCTCGACGAGGGGATGCGCCGAAGCCGGGGCTTTGCGAAAGCGATGGTGCAGGTCGATCATTTGGGTGATCTCCGGAATCCATGACGCCAGCCCCCGCTCCTTGAGATATTCTTGCGCAAGACGAATCGATGGCTCCAAATAATCAATCACATCCCCGGGCCACATGCCGAGGTCATGAAAACACGCAGCAGTCACCAATTTCGCTTCGTCGTCCCCTTCGCACTGGTGGAATGCGAAGCAGAAATGAAGGACGCGGTACACATGGTTCTTGTAGGCCTCATGCTGATCGCCAATCACCGCCGCGCGCGGTGATAGAATTTCCTCAATCAATGGAATGTGTGGGCGAATGTGCATGCCAAATAGTTCAATTCATACACGGCTAGGCAAGCATATCATGCATCGCAGCGCTGGGCCATCATTGAAGCAGACCTTTGCTGAATGCTACTGCCGCATCGGTGGCATTTTTTTAGTATCGCAAAGCGGACTTGGCATGGCCGTAGCGAAGCAAAGGCAATAAGGTCCCTGCCTATCAATCCCGGTAGGGCGATGCGGCTCTGCAGCGCCGACCCACCGCCGCAGGCGTCGAAGCGGGTGGGCGGCGCGCGCCTCTCTTGAAGATGCGGCCTCCTCAGTTATCACACATCAAAAGGACCTTTCGGAGAAGGGTCACCCCCCCTTTTTTTTCCCTTCCCAGACCGGCTCTCCAGTGTAGTCTTCGTCTCATGTGAAAAAGCAGATTTCTAGCAATGCAATAAATTCCTAGCAATCAATTAATAATAATCAATCATTCATTCATTCCGATGAACCCTACCACCTCCTCTGAACCCGTCCAATTGGTCCCCGGCAATAGCTTGCTGACCAAAACTCCCGAAGAAGGCCGCCAACTCGCCGTAAAGATGGCGCGACTGATCATCAAGGTCACCCAACCGGATGCCGCTGTGCGCGAGAAATTGCGTCCGATCTACGCGGAAGATCCCGCCATGCTCATCGCCATCGGGCAAACCGTGGCGCAGGAATTTGCCACCATCGCCGCGGCCAACAACTACTGGCGCTGACCGCTCGACTGAAGTGGTGCCGCAAAACGAAGTCATTGGTTTGTTAAAACTTTAGCTGGTCTGAGAGGGGCAAATCACCCCCAAAATCAGACTGATGAAATGAAAAAGAAGTCGCTTCACCGCGTTGGCTGATAGTGCATGGAATCGCGGCCGATTTGCCAACCGAGACCGATCCAACCTTCACGGGCAAATTCCTCCATCACCTCGATCGGCATGGTGGCAGCGACTGGCCATGATGTCTTGAGGCCGTTGTGGTCGGGGTCTAGGTCGATGGCAGCTCCCCACGAATGCTTTGATGGGCGGTTGCCGCCACGCATGGGGCGTGGGTTGTAGCAGCCGGCGTATTTCGCCAAAATTCCCCGATGGGGACTATCTGAGATCCGGCGCAGGATCCGGTCTAGGGAGTCCGCCACCAGCTTGTGGCATCGGATAGATCGCACGCTTTGTCCGTCATACTTCACGCCGAGTCCCTCTGTTACCTCCATTCCCATCGATTTTTTTTGAAGCAACAGCTGGGGAAATTTGAATTCTTTCACTCAATCCGGTCTGCGAAACCTTGAGTTCAGAAAAGCGACGCCTGCGTGAAGGTCTGTGAGATCGGTTTGCTCGGAATGGCGATCAACGCGTCGATACGGGTCAGCAACTCGATCGAGGGAATCTCGCGACCGCTCATCATGGTGCGAAGTTTGGCTGCCCATTCCTCGGTGGTGCCGTCGCCTTCGGCGGCGAGAAGGGTGGCGGTTTGGGTGAGCCGACCGCTGACAGCGAACTGACGCTTCGTCCTGCGAAGCCAAGCTTCGAAGTAGGGGCGGTCGGGTTTGATGGTGAACACGGTGAGAGCCTTGTGGGGTGATGGCGTGCGGTCAAGTGGAGGATCGGCGTTTCGCAGATTTGCGGGCGCTTGGGTATTTGAGCGCCTTGGGTGGGGGTTTGGAAATTTCGTCCGTTTGTCCCTTGAGGGCGGCGATCTGATCGCGGAGGTGGGCGGCGCGTTCGAATTCGAGTCGTGCCGATGCGGTGCGCATTTGTTCCTCGAGTTCGGCGATGCTACGATGTTTGTCGTAGATCGATTCATCTTCGGCGACGAATGCTCCGTCTGTTGCGGAATTGGCGAATTCGTGGGTCTGCAAACTTTCCTGCACCGCGCGTTTCACGCTTTGCGGGGTGATGCCGTGGGCTTCGTTGTGAGCCTGTTGGCGGCTGCGGCGGTAGGCGGTCGTATCGAGCAGGGCCTGGATCGAATCGGTGACCTTGTCGCAGAAGAGCACGCATTCGCCAGAGAGGTGGCGGGCGGCGCGGCCAGCGGTTTGAATGAGCGATGTTTCGTTGCGCAGGAAGCCTTCCTTGTCGGCATCGAGGATGCAAACGAGCGAGACCTCCGGGAGGTCGAGACCCTCGCGCAGGAGGTTGATGCCGACCAGCACATCGATCGCTGCGGCGCGGAGTTGGCGAAGGATTTCGACGCGCTCGACCGTGTCGATATCGGCGTGGATGTAGCGGACCTTGAGTCCGGTGCCGGCGAGGTATTCGCTGAGATCCTCGGCGGTTTTTTTCGTGAGTGTGGTGATGAGAACGCGTTCGTGGCGTTCGACGCGTTGGCGGCAGAGTTCGATGGTTTCGTCGATTTGGCCTTTGAGTGGGCGCAGGGTGATGATCGGGTCGATGAGGCCGGTCGGGCGGATGATTTGTTCGACGACGAGCGGAGTGCCGGCTTTGGTGGGAATGAAAGATTCGACGGGTTCTTCATTGCCACTCGGTTTCACGCGAACTTTTTTCAGCGCGGGCGACGCGCCTTTGTCGGCGGATTTTACCGGAATGTAAGTTTGGTTTTCCGGGCGCGAGTTGATGATTTCGAAGGGGCCTGGGGTGGCGGAAACATAAACCCTTTGGCCGGTTGATTGCATGAACTCCTCGAAGCGGAGTGGCCGGTTGTCGAGTGCGCTGGGCAGGCGGAAGCCGTGTTCGACAAGGACGGTTTTGCGGCTTTTGTCGCCCTCGTACATGCCTCTGACTTGCGGGATGGTCGCGTGGCTTTCATCGATGAGCAGCAGGAAATCGTCGGGAAAGAAATCGAGCAGCGTGTGGGGCTTGGCGCCGGGCTCGCGTCCGGTGAGGTGGCGCGAGTAGTTTTCGATGCCCTGGCAGAAGCCCATTTCCGCCATCATTTCGAGGTCGTACTCCGTGCGCATTCGAATGCGTTGGGCTTCGAGGAGTTTTCCTTCTTTTTCGAATTGTGAGATCTGTTGTTCGAGTTCCTCACGGATCGCGCGCGTGGCGGATTTCATTTTGTCACCGGGCGTGACGAATTGCTTGGCGGGAAAAAAGGTATGTGAATCGAGGCGTTCGATGGTGCTGCCAGTGAGCGTGTGGATGCTGGTGAGGCGCTCGACTTCGTCGTCGAAGAACTCGACGCGGATGGCGGTTTGATCGAGGTAGGCCGGGTGAACTTCTACCACATCGCCGCGGACGCGGAACTGGCCGCGACCGAAGTTGAAATCATCGCGCTCGAAAAGCATGCCGACGATCGAATCGAGAAACTCCGCGCGGGTGAGCTTTTGCCCAACGCGGATCGGCAGCATCATGTTTTCGTAATCCTCGGGCGAGCCGAGGCCGTAGATGCAGGATACCGACGCGACCACGATCGTGTCGCGGCGGGTGATCAGCGAACCCATCGTCGAGAGGCGCAGACGCTCGATCTCGTCGTTGATCGATGAATCCTTTTCGATGTAGGTGTCGCTGCGCGGGATGTAGGCCTCGGGTTGATAGTAATCGAAGTAGGAAACGAAGTATTCCACCGCGTTGTGCGGGAAGAAATTTTTGAACTCCGAGTAGAGTTGGGCGGCGAGTGTTTTGTTGTGGCTCATGATCAGCGCCGGGCGATTTTGCCGCGCGATGAGATTGGCCATCGTGAAGGTCTTGCCCGAACCGGTGACGCCGAGAAGCGTCTGATGCCGGTTGCCTGCCGCGAGGGACTTCGACAACTTTTCAATCGCCTGCGCCTGATCGCCCATCGGCTGATAGTCGCTGGTGAGTTGGAAATCCATGTGGCGGAGAGATAAACGGGAAATGCCGTCTCCGCAAGGGTGGGGGAGCGGCGAAGACGTGCAATGGGGGGGATGTCAGGGGATGAGCTTTAACAGCGCGTCAAAATGTTTGTCCCTGTGCAAAACTTCAGCGCCATGTCGCTTTGCACAAGCAACTACCAACACATCCGCCAATGGGCAATTCAATCCCTTCTGCCGCGCGAGACGCCTAAGATCCGCAGCCATGTTCCATGTTCGATTGTCGATATCCAGCCAGCCACAGACTTCCTTGATGTTGGCAAGTGCTTGGCGCTCCCGCTTGCCTTTCAGTCCGCTTGATAACTCCACCCAGATTACTGGGCACAATACGGCGGATTGGTTGCGTATCGCATCAGTGATCCGGTGTTGTTTGACTGCTCCATCACGGAGAAAGTCGATCCAACATGAGCTGTCGATGAGAACTTTCATGCCTTGGCTTTCCATCTTTTGGTCATGCGGGCCTCATATGCCAAATCCTCGGCTTCAAGTTCGTCATTCGAGGGCAAGTCGGAGAATGTGCCGGCTGCGGTAATCAGGCTTTCGATCTTTTGCAGACGGTTGAAGCTCTCGATCGCCTTCACCACGGCGTCGCGCTTGGTTTTGGCGCCGGTGAACTTCATGGCATCGGCGAGGAGGTCATCGGGAATATCAATCGTGGTCTTCATGGAATCCAAAATAAGCATGATTTGGATTCCTGCAATCGGAAAATAGGAATATTTGGATTTACGGCGGCGTAATCATGGTTTTTCATCTCGGCATGGAATTCCAATTGCATCCGCGTTTGGCGGCGGGAGGGTTTGAGCTTGGGCGAATTGATGGCTGCCGGGTCTTACTCAAAGATCACGCCTCGTTTCCGTGGATTCTGATCGTGCCCGAGGTCGCTGACGGGATTGAGGATTTGCATCAGCTTGACGAGCGGCGTTATGCCGAGGTGACGGGCTTGATCCGTCGGGTTTCGCAATTTGTGTCTGAGTATTTCCAACCAGAGAAACTTAATGTCGGGTGCATTGGCAACATGGTGAGGCAGATGCACATCCATGTGGTGGGTCGCAATTCCGATGATCCCGCGTGGCCGGGAACCGTGTGGGCCTACGAGGGGAAATCGGCCTATGCGCCTGAGGAGGTGGAGGCGATCCGCGTTGCGGCGCGTGAGTATCTCGGCCACCAAGCAGGCTAGAAAAGCGTTTTGAATTACTGTGGCAGCAACTGAACGGCCCGAAATTGGAAAAGGAATTTCGATTTCATCCGGTGAGGAAATGGCGAGCTGAATTTGCCCACCTTGGATCGCGCGCGCTCATCGAAATCGAGGGCGGGATCTACATCAATGGTCGCCACAACCGCCCGGCGGGATTCGCTGCCGACCTTGAGAAATACTTCGAGGCGTCCTTGGCCGGTTGGCGCGTGGTGCGACTCGGACCCAAGGAACTGACCTTGGAGAGCATCAAGAGGCTCCTAGAACTTTGTTCCTAGGCGGTTAAAGGCAACTTGCCTAATTGCCAGGACAGGGTGCTCGGCTGGTTGGGCGAAAGCATCAGTTTTTCGACAGTCTGTCTGCTAAAAGGCTGATCCGAGAGTCATCCGCCAAAGACCAATTTCTGAAAAACCCATCATTTTAGGGGGGGATTTTGTTTGAAATGTGCATGACAGGTAAATCACAGCTTGACTTAACGAGCAGATTTCAAACATCAGGCTTGAAATGAGCCCCTTAGTAGGGCGATCATTCTGGCGGATGGCTAAACGCAATCAAATCAAAGAACTCCAAGTGGCCGCTCCACGGGGTGCTCCATTGGATTCTCAAAAACTTGAGAGTCTGGGGGTTTCTCGCGCCTTGGCGTATGAATATGTGAAGGCCGGGTGGTTGGAAAAACTTGGTCGTGGCACATTCATGTTCGCGGGCGATCAACTTGCCTTGGATGCGTGTCTGAAATTTCTCGAAAACAAGATCCCAGGTTTGCATGTGGCCGGCAAATCCGCGTTGGCCTTGCATGGGTTTCGGCAAAATGTCGCCTTTCAGGAAACCACGATCCTATGGGGAGGCCAGCGGGCCATTCTGCCGCAATGGTTTCAGGAGCGCTTCCCCTCCCGATACAGCAATGCGCCATTGTTTGGCGATGATCTACCTCCCGGATATGGGCTAACTTCGGCGCCCGGCTCTCCAAACGGACCCATGGTATCAGCCCCAGAAAGAGCGTTGCTGGAGATGCTCAATGAAGTTGATGTGCATCAGGAATTGGAAGAAGCCCGCTCGATCATGGAGGGGGTAAGGCAACTGCGTAGCCGACACCTCCAAGTGCTGCTGACCAACTGCCGCATGGTCAAAGCAGTGCGTCTATGCGTGTCATGGGCGAAGGAGCTCGACCTGCCGTGGGCCGCACAAGCCAGAGATGCCGCAGCCGGCAACATGGGAACCGGTCGTTGGGTTGCGCGATTCAAAAACGGTCGAACGCTTATCCTCAATCCATCATGAACCAGGCTTACCTTGATGCAGTCCGACTTCTGCTTGCTGTGGCTCCAGTCATTTTTCGGAAACCCATGTTTGCTCTCAAAGGAGGGACCGCCATCAACCTCTTCGTGCAGGACATGCCTCGATTGTCTGTTGATCTCGACCTGGTCTACACCGACCACCGGGCGGAAAGAGAAACTGCGTTGGATGCAATCTCATCCGAGCTTTTGTCCCTCCAAGACGAACTGAGTGAGCTCGGCATCTCGTGCGAGATGGGCTCAATGGCGGATGGGAGCGAAGTGAAACTCTTTGCCCAAAAAGACCGCACGCGCGTTAAAGTTCCGCTGCATTGGCATCCCCCACTTTGTCTTTGCCTCGTCATCGAGCGTTTACGGACCGGATGCTCCCCTGCCATTTTCTGAGGACGGCCCGACCAACCCACGCAGTCCATACGCCCTAACCAAGCTCCACTGTGAGCATTGGGGGCAGCTCTACTCGAAGCTCCACGACATCCGCTTCATCGCGCTGCGCTTCTTTTCGGTTTGGGGACCAGGACAACGACCGGACTTGGCCATGGAAGCATTCCGCCGCCGGATCGAAAAGGGTCAGCCCATCATCATCAATGGAGACGGATCCCAGCGCCGTGATCTCACTCATGTTTTCGATGTGGTGCGTGCGGTCGAATTGGCCATCCACTGGCAGGGAGAAGGTGCCACCGCGCTCAACATCGGTACGGGCAAAAATCACTCCGTCATGGACATGGCCAAGGCAGCCGCTGCTTTACACTTTTCGGGGTCCAACTTTACAGATTTTACACCTGCGGTGACCCACGAAAACCCCCACCCGGCCGACCTCCCTGAAACCCGCGCATCCCTGATAAACACTAGGAAAACTCTCAATTGGGAACCGGGCATTTTCTTCCCAATCGGGCCGGTTTCTTCATGCAAAAAAGTGTAAAGCGTCGAAAACTATTTTCACAGAATTTGAGTGAGGGTCTTGGGAACCATGGACTTTGTCACCAACTTAAATAGATTTCCTATTCATTTTCAATGAGTTATGACTTACTCAAACGAGTGTTTTGTCACCAATTAGCACGCGAATCTAGTGGGGACAGAGCCACGATTGTTGAATTTTCGGCCATCGCTGAGGGTCAAGGCGCTTGCCAATTATTAATAATTCTGTTACTAATTGAAACATGGCCTCGCGCACACAGAACCCATTTCGTTTCGGTGATCCGGTACAGGGTGATTTCTACATGCCCCTACCCAACTTTGACCGCACGGTGTTGCAGTTCATCGACAACCGCATCCATACGGTTTTGATAGGACCTCGCCGCTTCGGTAAGACCTCATTTGTGCTACGTTTGCTTGAGGAGCTCGAAGCATCAGGCAAGGTCTGTCTTTTTGTTGATATCTTCAACATCACATCCCACAGAGACTTTCTTCAACAAATTCTGCGGGCACTGAGATCGAAGAAAACGTGGCAGGAAAAACTGCGTGGCTGGATCGAGACTATTCCCAGACTCCGCCCAAAATTAATCATGGAGAGCGACGTTGCAACGGGCTTGCCTTCTTTTTCGCTTTCAACGGACATTACCGACGATAAGGACGTAAAGGAGACGATACTTGATGTTTTTGCCGCGATCGAACGGCTTGGTGAGCATGTCGTCGTTGCTATCGATGAGTTTCAGAAAATAGCTGAAATTGATGACGGTGGCTGGCTTGAAGCCACGCTTAGGACGCAGATGCAACAACTGCCAAACACGACATTCCTGTACACCGGTTCCAGAAAAAGTGTCATCAGTGACATGCTAAACAACCAATCCAGGCCATTCTATCGTTCGTGCCAGACATTGGAGTTTCCATCATTTGGTGAAGAATTCATCGATTGGATCACTGGGCGCTTCGCTCTGGTTGGGGTCGAATGCGATCGCGATGCCCTCCTGCAACTTCAGCGCGAAGTACAAAACACTCCCAACTACATGCAGATGGCATGCTTTCATCTAGTCGCCATGGGGGTGAGCAAAGTCACCCAACGTGAAGTAGCCAAAGTGCTGCGCGTGATGGTTTCGCAAAATGCCTACGCCTATCAGACTCTACTCAATTCCCTTACAGCCATTCAGCAACGATCGCTTCGGTTGGCAGCAAAGGTTGGATCTCAGATCTTCTCCAAGGATGTGCTGGAGAGATACGAAATACCAAGCGGAGCGGCCTTGGCATCGTCCATCAAATCACTGAAGGATAAGGAAATCCTAGATGAAGGATCCGCGCGAGGTATCGTTGTTTTTGATGATCCCCTCTTTGCCATCTGGCTCCGTGTTGAGTTTTCTGACTGATCTAGGATACTATTTGCCGGACAAAATGTCTGAAAATTTATTTTCCATGAAAATGGCCACGAAGTGCAGCAGGCCCTCAAAGTCCATCTTCTGCATCGGTTGTGGGGTCGCCCCGTCCAGTTGCCGGGCGACGTAATACCACTTCGCGTGGGCGTCGATCCCGAGCTTGATTGATTCGTAGGATTCGGTATTGGTGATTTTGTAATTTTTCATGACAGTTATCAAGTTGGCGGTTTCCACCCCCGCCTGACAACCCCATGTCATCTAGCATTAGCGCACGGAAAGAATCCGCCGCAGCGATCATCGACCGAAGTGCATCAGGCTGGATCAACCATTCGCGATTTTGCAGGAGGAGCGAGTTCACGCTCGGGCACGGGTGTCAACGGACTGAATTGCCGGAGACGGCCTTCGCTTAAGCTACCAACCGCCTCCGACGTTTTTCCTATTTGACCCGTGTGCGTTTCCACAACGGCTCGCGACATCCTGCTGGTCCCTGAACCCGGCACTGCATGACGGCATTCACACCGCCATGATCTCACCGTTGGGAAGGCATGGCCTTTCTTCAAGGGCCTGGCGACACGGAACCCGATGTTGTTGTTCTCGTTCGTGGGGTCGTTGTTGTTGCGGTTGGATGCGCGCAGGTTGTTCTCGTTGTTGTTGAACGAGCCCCCGCGCAGCCCGCGCGACGAGCCGGACTTTTTCACGCGGGATGCCGCACCCGCTTTCTGGCCCCCAGCACCGCTGCGTGACCGCTCATCTTGCCCTGCATCGCGCTGCGGGCGACTGCCATCACGTTTTCCAGCGAGCAGACTTGCGGGTAGAGGTTTTTGTAGGATTTCACTCGGGGCGTGGCGG
>Ga0208856_1000853_pt1 | contig 10422 bp, 17 predicted proteins | sample LakMenEpi13Jul12_FD_150690 | JGI IMG/M metagenome (GOLD analysis project Ga0208856, IMG submission 150690) | Freshwater microbial communities from Lake Mendota, WI - 13JUL2012 deep hole epilimnion (SPAdes) | ecosystem: Environmental > Aquatic > Freshwater > Lentic | place: Lake Mendota, Madison... | reverse complement strand
TAATTAAAAGTTGCTTCAGACAAATGTTGTACATCAGCTATATTTTTGGTTGGAACATTAGCGCTAGATCTATAAATTTTTCTTCTCATATTGTCGGCTATTTGCTTTGCATCTTCTGACAAAGCTTCGTATACGGAACTACTTCTTCCTCCTCCTGGCCTAGCCAATTGAAGTCTTTCCTTATCTGACGTTGTATATCTAAAAATAAAACTTTGCAAAAGTGTGTCATTATCTGCTAAGTGAGAACCTCTTTGCATTTTGTCAAGTAACATTATTGCTGCTTCATCTCCGGCTTCTGCGTCTCTTACTATTCTAGCTGTGAGATCGGTATTTAAAGACATTGCTTCTACAGATGAATATGCTGCTCCGCCACCAACTTTTACATCAGCCATTGTTTCTGGAGAATACATAAACTGTCTATGAAGTTCAGCTACTTTAGAATCAGTTCTTGTTATGCCAGTTCTTGCAAATTCATCATCGACAGCTTTATTGACTAAATCATTCATGTATGATCTATTATATTCTAGTGTGTCAACAAGTAAAGTTTCCCCACTTTTAATTCTAGAATGCAATCTTTCAATTGCAGCTTTTGCTTCAGAATGAGAAGAGTAACCCCCCATTTGTTTCATTGTTCCAGTTAACTTTTGAATATCAAAATTAATATTATGACCTGCAATAACTGAATTGGATTCAACTAGATTATTGATTAATTTTACTCCTTCATCAAGAAAGTCTTTTCCACCATTTTCTGAACCAACAACTTTTCCAGAAGAAAATAAGTTTACAAAAGGATTACCTTCTCCATACATTAACCCATTGAGTTGCGGTGATTTAAAGCTTGTATTTAATCCTGCTGATATCTTTCCACTGCTTGCTATATCCGCTGTAGCCATTTGAACTATTTGTGAATTTCTAAATATTCCAGAAGTTTCAACGTCAAACATTTTTACTGATCTACCAGCAATAACTTCTGACATATTCCTCAATACAGTTTCACCGGTTATTTCATCTATCTTAAACATCTGGCTTAAAGCTCTATGTCCCATAAGATTAGAAGTTCCAACATTAAATGCTTCAAAACCAGATTTATTTGGATTTACGTTAAACATTGTTCTATTCAAAACAACTTGAGCTGGATTCAATAATCCGTTCTTCTGTGTCTACGCCATATCTAAATGCATGCCTGTATCTGTTGCTTGAAGGCATTTGTATACCAGGATTGCCTATATCCCTAAACATTTTTGGTAGCCTGAGAACATCTTCTCTATATTCTCTTTCAAGCATGGTCTTTGCTTCCGCGTTTAATATGTCTAGATTTATTGCGCCACCATTCATTATAAAATCTAAATCAACACCTTGCGCTTTGCCAACATCTAAATTTTTTAAAAGTTCCGACTGATATCTTTTCTCAAACTGAGAATATCTTTCCAAAAAATCTTTACCAGTTCCGGTAAACACTATTAGCAGATGAACTACTTATCCTGCCAAAAAAAGAACCTTTAGTTCCAGTATTGCGCAGTGCGTTAGCTAATAAGTTAGACGGGTGCGTGCTGAAGTCATTGATTATCGCCATTTGGCGGAGCCTCTAATTCTTTACTAGATGCTTCAATATAATCATCAACTTCATATGTTCCAAGTTTTTGTCTTAACAATTTTTCTTTTTCAATTTGCACAGATTGTACCTTATATAGAATATCAGATATAGCCTGTGCGCTGTCTGCTTGCATTTGACCAGCTTTAGCTTTAGCTTCTCTGGTTGCAAGAAGTTGATTACGTAAATCTTTTCTTCTCTTATGCAATCTATCTTCCAGCTCAACTGCCATGTGTAGTTCTTTCTTTAATATTGGACTACCCTCTTGATCAACTCCAATAATGTTTTCTTGAATAAAATGTTCTTTAGCTAATAACTTTGTCTTACGAAGATACTGCACTTCTTGATCCACAAGATCTCTAATCATTGAAACTTCAATTAAATTATCAGAATGAACATCTAGCTGTTCCATATATTCAGCAGTGAACTGTGCAACCATCGCCATTTCTATCGGACATGGTTTTCCTTTCGGAGCAAGATTTTCTTTTAATAAAGGACATGTCGCTGCAAAAATGCATTTGATAGATTCACAATTCATAGGTATTGAAGAAAACATCGTTGACCTAGTTTTTTGAGGCCTTATTAATTCAACAGCTTTTGTTCTTTCTTCATCAGTCCAATTTTCTGGAAAAAATAAATCTGGACGAAGTGATTCAAAGCTTTTTAAAAATTGTTCTTTATCATTAAACTTTTGTATATCAGCCATTAAAATCAATCCAATCAGAGCTATAAAATTCGGAACCTTTAAAACATTCTATTAAAGCACAAACGCAATTATTACAAAAGTACTCTTTCTTAGACTCGACCGAAAGTTTTCCATATTCGACAAATCTTTCTTCAGTCATTAACTCCATGCGATAATCGCAACGAGGGCAAAACATAATTAACTAATATCTTCTAAAAGCTTCATTAAACCTTTTTGAAGTTTTTCTTGAACTTCGCTATCTTGCATAGCGTTAACAAAAGTGCTTACTTCTCTCATTTCATCTGGAGATAAATAGGAAGATATTTTATATCTTGAACCTTTACAGACATCACAGTAAGGCTCTGATCTATCAACGTAGCAAACACATTTTTCTAGAATGTCAAAATACTCTAACGCATCTGCTATGTTTAACCATTTGTTCTTAAATAATTTTTTTGTTTGCTCTTTATAAGCCCTCAGCTTATATTGATCATTAGACAACAATGTTCCCATGTCTAAAGAATTTTTCATCAATTCATTAATGCTTTTATACAAAAAATTTGCTAGTTGAAAATCACCATTAACATCTGTATAACTCTTCCAATCATTCATCACATTTCCTAACTTTTTTACTTATGGGTTTCTACCTGATCCTGGCCTTGCCCTTGTCATTGGACTTGGGCCACCTCTTGATCCACTACTTCTACCATTATACATGCCCATTGTTCCAAGGCCAATGGCTCCAGCTGCATACCTTCCCCCAACTTGTCTTTGTCTTGCAGAAACAAGCGAATCTCTAGTGGCGACTTTTCTACCCATAGCCACTCTCTCTGCCGGGGAAAGGCCACCCATGCCAACTCTAGCCCCAGTATCGGCGCCCCTTCTTGCTGCTGTACCTGGCCTCATTCTTCTGCCAACTTTAGCACCTAAACGTTCTACCCTGGCACCGCCGCGATCAACGTGTCTTGCAGCCGCTCCTGCACCTAAACCAAGTTTATCTAAAACATATGGAAGTTTTTTACCTGGTAAAGCTGGCATGTTAGTAGTTCCTTATTCCTTTTTGTGAACCTGGCATTCTTTGCCCAGTTCCAGAACCTCTACGGCCCCTCATGGCCCCATAGCCAAAAACTGCTCCAGCTCCAATGGCCATGCTCTTCTTAGGGTTTTTTTTGATGGCTGCGCCAATTGATCGACCACTAGTTTTTGTGCGAGCAACTGCTCCAGAAAGTCTTGTTGCTTCTCCCATAGAAACTCCTAATCTAATACTTAATATTAATAGTAATGACTCAGTTATGTGGTTTTTACTTTTTTAGCTGGTTTAATAACTGTAAAGTGAAAGTTGTCATCCAAATAGTCTAAAGTAAATGTTGTACCTTTAGGAACTGATGTATTGACTATAGTCTTGGCTAATGAGGTTTCTATCTTATCTCTACGAACTTGAGCCAATCCTCTTGCCCCCTTGACAGTATCAATTCCTCTGTCAATCAAACCATTGATAACATTTTGATTATATTCAATATTAAAACCTTTTTTGTTTAATTTGTCAGAAATTATTCGCATTTCTAATTCAGCTATTCTTTCGCAGTCAGCTCTAGTTAAATGATTAAACACAACAACTTTATCAATTCTATTTAATAATTCAGGTCTAAAGTATTTTCTTGCTGCGTCCATCGTATTTCTTTCAACCATAGACTTTAGCGGAATAGCGGATGTGGACCCCTGATAATTTACATTCTTATTAAAACCTGTTCCAGTGCCAATCATATGATCTACTGTTTTTTCGTTACCAAGATTAGTTGTTAATATTATTATCGTATTTCTAAAGTCTACTTTTTCACCTTTGCCATCAGTAATAACTCCTTCGTCAAATACTCTTAAAAATGTATTCCAAATATCTGGATGAGCTTTTTCTACTTCATCTATCAACACTACTGAGTTAGGATTTTTCTGGATCTGGTTAACCAACTGTCCACCCTCATCATGGCCGACATACCCTGGCGGTGAACCTATTAGCTTTTGGTTCTCATGTTTTTGTTGGAATTCACCACAATCTATTCTTACCATCGGATAATCTAATGTAAATAAATATTCATGCAACGTTCTTGCTAGATGCGTCTTACCTACGCCTGAAGCGCCGGCAAACATAAAAACACCTAATGGTCTATTAGAATCATTTAAGCCAGCTTGAGATCTAATCAATGCTTCGCAAATGGATTCTACTGCTTCGTCTTGGCCGATAATACTATTCTTAAGATGATGTTCTAATCCAAGAAACTTTTGTTTACTTATCTTCTTGGCAGTTTGTACTGCTTTATCTTGCCCCTTAGAACTTTTCTTGTCTTTTACTTTACTGAGTATATTTTTTAGTTCTTCAAAGTTTCTATCTGTAGATAGATCATATTCTTCAGCACCAAATGAATAAGCAATAGCAACCCAGTAATCTATGTCCAAACCAGGGTTTAGCATTACACATCCCGTATACAAGGCTTCTACGCATCTTTCTGCATCTGGTCTAGACATCAACCCCAATGCTTGGGATATTTCTGTTTTTAAATTAAAAATTACATATTGAAGAACTTTTCTTCTTCGTTCTTTTTCTGTCTTGGCATTCACTTGTGAAACAAACGATTCTATTTCTTCTGGTTCTAATACTTTGTATTTAACGTATGCGTTAAGATCCGGAACATATATTTGGTATATCTTCATTTTGTGCTCCGTTCATGTTTTAAAAATTAAGATTCTATATATTAATATAATATATTATTATATATATACATATTATTTATAACATATATGTATATAGTAAGGGGGTAGGGGGTAGGGGGTAAAATCCCAGTCTACTATTTTTTCATCTCTACTTCAAGTCACTTGCCAATTTTCTTTATGTTTTCTATTTCAGGCTGTCCTTCATCACAAGGTCCCGCGTATGCCCAGTACTTAACAAGGTCAGTTACGTTATTAAATCTATTCTTAAGCAAATATACTGCTCTGTAAAAATTGTCATCTAATTCTATTTTGCGTTGCATTTTGTATCCCATCTGTATATAATTTCTTGTAGTAATTATACCATCTAGATTAGGAGACCCTCACAATGAGCAAAACAATAAAGCCATCATTTACTTATCTTAAGCAGTTAACTAAGTTGCGCGAACAAGTAAGACAATCAATGCTTGGTCAAGATCCACAAACTCAAGCTGAACTTAGATTTGTTGAAGCTAAAGTTGTGGACAAGATGAAGGAAGTCCAAGCAGCTTTAGCATTGAAAGTATGATAGAATATCTCTATGGATGAATCAAAAACTTTAGAAGTAATCATCGCTCAATTAGAGCGTCAATTTGGTGCCGGATCCGTAATTACTCTCGGGTCTACCAATGTGCAAAAATGGCCTTGTATCCCCACCGGTGCTGCTACGCTAGATAATATTCTCGGTATAGGCGGCTTACCTAGAGGGAGAATAGTGGAAATATATGGACCAGAGTCTTCTGGCAAATCCACCATTGCTCTTACTGTTATTACAGAAGCCCAAAAAATGGGCTTGAAGTGCGCTTATATAGATGCCGAGCATGCTTTAGACCCAATTTACATGACCGCTTTAGGCGTGGATTTAGATAAGTTAATCTTTTCTCAACCAGATTACGGCGAGCAAGCTTTAGAAATAGTTGACCGTCTTGTACGCTCAGGTGAAGTGGGAGTTGTCGTAATTGACTCTGTTGCTTCACTCATTCCAAAAGCAGAGCTAGAAGGTGAGATGGAGTCCGCTCAGATGGGCCTACAAGCTCGTCTAATGGCCAAAGCGATGCGAAAGCTAGTTTCGGCCGCATCCGAGACAAAAACGCTCCTATTGTTTATAAATCAGTTGCGCAACAAAATTGGTGTTATGTTTGGTAATCCCGAAACCACTCCTGGTGGTATGGCTCTTAAGTATGCTGCCTCGGTACGCATTGACTTGCGTAAGAAGGAAGATCTTAAGGATAAATCTGGTGAGGCAATAGGAATCAAGGTTAAGGCTAAGATTATTAAAAACAAAATGGCTCCTCCACTAAAAATTACAGAATTTGACATTCTTTACGGTAAGGGCGTGGATCAATTTGGCTGCTTGTTTGATCTTGCTTTGGGCCAAGGTATGTTCACTCAAAAAGGTGCTTGGGTTTATCTTGATGGTGAAAACTTTGCTCAAGGTAGAGACAACGCTGTAGAAAAATTAAAATCTAGAGAAGATCTTATTATTAAGATTAAGTCTAACCTAGAGGTTAAATCACCCAATTTATAAGGTACAATTATATTATGTCTATGTATAAAGAATCTTTTAGAAAAAATCCAAATATAAAACAATTAGCTCCTAAATTGTTTATATATAAAAATTTTATAAAAGATGATTTATTAAAAAAAATAAACTCTATTTTAAAAGAACATTTAAAAGACTCAAACATTCAACATAATCAAGATTGGTACAACTCAAGAGTTACCCCGTTAATTCCTGAGATGCATGAGGTTTGGGAAAAAGCCAGTGAGTTGCTCTACCCGGAGCTTTCTATGCATCCACAACTTTCCTTATTAAGGTCCAAGGTTGGTCAACCAGGCATGTATCATCATGCAGATGCTCCTGGGGCAGTTCATGAAGATTGTGGTCCAGTTTGTGAAACATGTGATATATCTTCAAGGGTTTTAATTTCTCCGGATATGTGGGGCACGTGTTGCCGTCTTCATTATGGGTTAATTGTTTATTTTGGAGATTTTGAAGGTGGAGAAGTATATTATCCAAATTTTAATAATAAACTAGAATTTGTAGGAGGACTTTTACCTCTTGATAATGGTGAAGAACTTTTGGTTAAACCAGAAAATGGAGATTTAATAATTCATGGATCACATGGAGATTATTGCCATGGAGTTAAAGAAGTCACTAGCGGGGTGCGTTTTGCGTACTCAAACTTTGTATTACCGTCGTCTAGTAACCCTGGTACATTTTTCTGTTACAAAACTGCAGAGTACGAACAGCAAATAAAAAATATAAAAGAAGATCCACACAATAGATGGTCGACTTGGTGCACTCCTGTAAATGGATTTATTTGGGAGGAACCCCTGGAACTTATAGAGGAAAAGAAAAAGGGGATAACCGCTGTAAGATACAGGGATATTCATTAGTAAAATGAAGTTACATTTAATGTACGTTAATGGCTCATCTAATATAGATGGTTTGAAAAAAATTTCAGAATTAGCAAATAAATGCAACTATTATTCTGTTCTTTTAGTTTATCATTCTTTAGAAAATGATTTTTGGATAAAATGCGCAAATGTTTTAGATACAACGCATACATTTAAATATATGATAGCAATACGAACATATGCAATAAGCCCAGAATATTTCGTTATGATGTACAGAGGCTTTAGCGAAATTCAAGAAAATAGAATAATGTTCAATATAGTATCTGGTGACATTCATGATTCTGAAACATCTGTAGATGATATTATTTTTAATAAAGAAAATTTTTATACTAGTCAAAAAAGAGTAAAGTATACACATGAATGGATTAAGAAAGTATTATCTATAATAGATAAAAAAAAGGTACCAGAAATTGTTATGTCTGGCACGTCAGATAATACTCTTGATTCAGCTTCGGTTTTTGCCGATTACAACTTGTGTATGATGGATAGTTTTGTAGATAATCCAAAAAAATTTAAAAGAAATAACAATAGAATGGTTTGCGCTGCTCTAATAATTAGAAACACTTATGAAGAAGCAGAAAAAGTTGTAGATCAAATAAAACAAAAACATCAAAAAAGATGGACGATTTTTGGGACAGAAGAACAAGTTTTAGAAAAGATAGAATATTTGAAGAGTATTGGTGTAACTGATTTGATGATAAGAAATCATAAAGAAGATAATAAATACAATTTAGTACATGAATTTGTAGCTAAAAATAAAGGAATAATTTAATAATATGAAAAAAATATATTTGATTGGCGATTGCCATGTTTCTAGAGTCTCTGAACATTATAATAAGAATAAAGCAATGCATAACTTAGTCGATGTTGTCTTTTGGGGCAAAGCGGCAAAAAAGGTTTGGGATCTTGATTTTAAGAAAATGTATGAGGAAGAAGAATTGTCTTCAGGTAAAGAGGAACAGCTTTTCTATGGTGATGGGGTTATACCGTTTTCGGACATAAAAGATGACGGCATACTTCTTTCATGGTTTGGCTATGTTGATATAAGGACTTTTCTTTCAGGCTACGACAACGCTGATGAAGTAGCTAAAAAATATATAAAAGAAATTGTAAATAATTTTAAAAATTCTACTATAGTAATTATAGAGCCACTTCCACAGTTTACTGAAATGATGCTTAAGTATGAGGGAATTAGTCCTCATTATACGTATCAGCAAAGATTAAATCAAAATAAAAAATTCTTAGATAGTTTACACAAGTATGCGCATGATGCTGGAATAACTAATTTTATTTTTCAATCTCAGATTCTTGATGCAGTTGGGGTAAAAGAACTAACTCCAGATATGACCCATAATAAAGCCCATCATCCAGTAGATGGTCTTAAGGATGAGTATAATAGTAAAATATTAGATTTGTTTATTAAGAAAAGTTTGGAGCTATTAAATGATTGGTCTTGGATTAGATGATTAGGTTAACTGATGATATTTTATTATTTACAGATCTTTTTCAGGATTTAGATCAAATATTTTTAGATCTAGATAAGTCTGAGTGGCAATTGTGGGGCAGAAACAATAATGACCCTAATCATAGAATTGGCGAATTAAACTTTATAAAAAAAAATAGTTACATATTTGAACAGATAAATTCTGCCACCCGAATATGTTTAGACCAGTATATGGCTGAACTCAATATAAATAATGATTTATACTATTATGATGAGGATGGGATCTATATAAGGAAATGGGACTTTCCTATGAGAGGTATGAGCGCCCACAGGGATTATGCCTATGACGGTAGCGGTAATGCAAGGCCGGTTGAGTATACGCTATGTGGATACTTAAATGAAGATTACGAGGGGGGGCTGATAGAATTCCCGGAATATGGCCTTTCGTTAAAGCCGCCGGCTGGTTCGGCTATTGTCTTTGCTGCTCATGAGTTACATCTTGTAACAGATCTGATAGATAGACATAGATATATGTGGTCTTCTTTTGTTTACAAGAAATAACAAATCTTTGGGCTTCCCCGCAAGTTCCGCGCAAAAATTATTTTTTTTATTTTTTAACAGATTACTATAAGAGTATCATCTAGTAGAATGATGTGTATGGACTTTTTCAAAAAATTGTTTGAACTTATAATCTATAATAGGGAAAACGGGGAAGAGTTAGAAGAACAGGTCTTCTTGCTTGATGATGATGACTTAGAGACTGAGAGTGTGGTCACCTTCCATCCTGATGGCAATGGTAACTTAGTATTCAACGTTTTTAGTATTGAAGTGTGGGAAATGATCGATGATATTTCCGAGCTTACCGGTAGGGATAAATTTTCTATCATAGAGGGCTTGTGCGAAGAGGATGGTATTGAATCCTGGGTTATCGATCCTAGGGAGTTTCCTAACGATTTAAATGATCTATAATAATACTTATATAAGGATATAAAAAAACCCCCCGGTATATCCAGGGGGTTTTTCTTTTATATACGTTAAATATTAGTCATTATAGCCGTAGTTGTCGAAATCATAATCTTCAACCTCAACGTAAGCTGACTTAGCTCCATAGTATGTCTTAGCGTTAAACTGATAGAAGACATCATCTTCCACGTCTAACCCTTCATAATCCTCGAACATATCCAGTTGAATATCATCCTGTGATTTTTGTGTCAACGTACTCTTGTTGTTATTCATTTTCTTATCCTTTTGTACTAGGCATTGATGGTTATATGATTCTTGTACATGATATCTATATGACAACAAAGATAATAGCAAAGCATGTTTACCTTTGACAACCTCTATCACAATATATTCCAAACTTTTTTTTGCCGGCCGATTTCCTATATAGGTATAAAAATAAGGGAAAAATTTTTGGTGTAAAAACATATATAAAAAAAACTAATAGGCTAAAAATATGGAAAAAATATGGGCCAGTAGTAGTGGGTATATACACACCCTTAAGATCTTTAACGTGCCCACCCGGGTATGGGGTCTTAA
>Ga0208856_1000847_pt1 | contig 10477 bp, 11 predicted proteins | sample LakMenEpi13Jul12_FD_150690 | JGI IMG/M metagenome (GOLD analysis project Ga0208856, IMG submission 150690) | Freshwater microbial communities from Lake Mendota, WI - 13JUL2012 deep hole epilimnion (SPAdes) | ecosystem: Environmental > Aquatic > Freshwater > Lentic | place: Lake Mendota, Madison... | reverse complement strand
GGAAGGTGAACTAGTGGGGTGGGAATTAATCATGATCTGACCCCAATTGTTCGTCGTCTTCGTCGTCTGAATGCAGTTCATTCAAGCCTCGTTCTTCTCGGCGTTGGTCTACCCAGATGTCTACTCGTTGGGTGACCAAATCGCCAAACTCGGCATAAAAGCTAGAGCTTGCGTCTACTATGAAACCTTGTACTTCTTCGCGGTTGTAGCCATGATCGCCAAAGTTTGCTTCTAGGCAGCAGAACAAGTCCCAGCCTTTGATGAAAAAGTCGAAGAGTTCTATGAGGGTGAGCGGCCTATGGGAAGTTCTGGTTCTCTCGTCGAGAGTCATGTTATCGTATTCGTCTACCACACGGTAGTGGATGCGTGATGCTCCGCGCTTAGCATAGACACAGGTCACATCTTGCGTAGTAGATGCAATGGTGATGCGCGCAATTTCTACTTCTTGCGCTTCTCGGTTGGGCAAATACTCGCCGCCCATCCAAGAAGGATGAATGCCACTTTGAGCCTTTCTTTGCTCATGAGTGAGTTCAGGCTCTGAAATGATTGCATTTGCAAGATGAATGTCACCCGATTTAAGGGCGCGTTCATACATCGCCTTTCTTTCAGCGCCTTTGATGTCAGATGCGAGCTTGATGTTGTTGTCGTAAGCCCAAAAATAGGACTCGGGGCGAAAGGCAAGGTCAATTGCCAATGGGCGTAGCTGGGACATGGTCCACCTCCTTTTTAGCAACTTTGACAAAATGTCGGGGGCCGCAATAGAGAACAAATCTCCCCAACCGTTTAGGACGGTCAAGCCATAAAAAAACCCGCCTCAAGGGACGGGTTTGACTTCGGATGTTTGCTGCTAGAGCCTCATCTGCCTTTTAGGCAAACCACCTTGCCCGAAAGCAGGTTGGTACAGGTGTCAAACCCGTTCTTGATGTGTTGGAGTGAATATAACAAACAAATTAAGTCTGTGCAAACTAAATTTAATTGGGGTCAGATCAACATTAATTTGGTCAATCAAAGGTGATCAAGGCTAAGGGGGGCTGACGATTTGTGGTACCCCACCATGAGGAAGCCCTCTTTAGCCTTGATCACCTTTGATTGGAAATTAATGTTGATCTGACCCCAATTATTCAAACTACCCCGTGTAGTTGCGAATCTCAAAGCTAGCCTTCTTCCACGAATAGTTTTCTAGGTCGGCAGATGTAAACGGCCCATCGGCAGGACGCCAATCGGGCTTACCAAATCTGTCTGCCCTGTCCATGCGCACTGCCAAATAATGACGTTGCGCCAAATAGGCCAGCACATGGTCTGGGCACTGTTGCAGCAAAGTTTCAAACGGCGCCAACCATTCGCGCGGACAATCCTTCACCCGCTCGTAAACCCACTCTTCAGCCAGCATCACCCCTTCATCACAACTCTGCTCGAGCAAAACCCAAATGTGATTTTCACCAACAAACTCCTCCCACTCTTCTAACGAAGACTCAAAGTCATCATCTTCCTCAGCCATATTTTGCAAGTACAAAAGCTCATCCGGCAATTCCTCAGCACAATCTGCAGCGGCATAGTGCTGATATTCAGGAAAGCTGCTTAAGCACTCCACAACCCAAGCCTTTTGCTTGGGTAATAACAAATCAAAGTCGTTCATAGCCATTGGTTGTACACATTCACCCTCAACGAAGCAAGACTGTCATTTGACACAGCGCTTCTTTGAATCCAACATTGAGCCTACTTAATTGGGGTCAGATCAACATTAATTTTTATGATTTAAAGTTATCGAAACGCCTAATAAATTAATGTTGATCTGACCCTAATTAATCATGTGCACCCACAAACTATTTGCCACCGTCCTAATTTTGTTCAGCTGCAGTCTGCAGGCCGCTACGATACAAGGCAAAGTAGTGAGCGTGTCCGACGGCGACACCATCAAGGTTCTAGACGCCACCAACACCCAGCACAAAATTCGCCTGCAAGGCATTGACGCTCCTGAGAAGGCGCAGCCTTTCGGACAAAAATCGAAACAGTCTTTAAGCCAGCTGGTCTACAACAAACAAGTGACAGTTGAGTACCAGAAGAAAGACAAATATGGCCGAATCTTGGGAAAGGTCATACTTAACGGCACAGACGTTTGTTTAGAGCAGATCAAATTGGGTATGGCCTGGCATTACAAACAGTACAAGTCTGATCAACCCAAAGAAGACCGCGAAACCTATGCGCAGGCTGAACTTGAAGCTCGAACAAAAACCGTAGGTATCTGGACAGACAAAAATCCAACCCCGCCTTGGGAGTTTAGGAAGCAAAACAAGTGATACAGTTAAATTGATTGGGGTCAGATCAACATTAATTTTTTATCTACGATTCAATTTTTAAAATGCCAGCCCGACAACTAGAACAACTTGTTAAAAAATATTTCGCCGCAGTAGACAACAAAGACTTGTCAACAGCTCTGACTTTTTTCACTCCCGACGCAAGCTTTACGATTGCTACTTATCAAAGCACTTTCAAAGGTCGCGATACTGAAATTTCAGATATGTTTGAACGCTTGTTTGCCAGATACGACAAGATTTTGCATACTAATTTTGATCACTTCCCTTCTCCCCCAAACATGATCAGCTCTAGGTTTGAAGTACAAAATTCAAAAATTGGTTCACCTACGATTTACAAAAATAATTGTAATTTTTTTAAACTTCAAGGCAATTACTTTCATGAGGTCTACGTCTACATGAGCGGCGATAACGCTCTGGCTTAAGAATAATTGGGGTCAGAGCAACATTAAATTAATGTTGCTCTGACCCCAATTAATTCTACAGGCTCACGTAGTAAGCCTCTGCGCATTTAAGCTTTGCTTATCGGTCTAGCCCACCACAGGGCTGGGGTAGTTGTTCCATATTGCTGGCCCCGACATTCGTCAAATCAGCTAAAAAGGAGATCAAGAAATGAACCTCTCAAATAGCAGTTCAACCCCATCAGGCATGGGCCTTAGGTGCAAAGACGGCGACATGGCTGTCATTGTGGGCGATGTGCCAGGCTGCGAAGGCAACATTGGTTGCATCGTCCAAGTGCGCGGCCCCACCACCAAACTCTCTGGTTATATCTGCTGGCGAATCAAGCCCCTAGAGAATAGAAAAATACTCATCCGAGAATTTAACGGCACTATCGTCAGTGAAAAAGTTTTTTGGAATTCAAGAATCCATCATCCAGACTGCTTCTTAGTGCCCATCCGCCCACCTGAAGATGGCAAAGCTATCGAAACAAGCAAAGATTTAAAAATTGAAAGAACAGATCATGCCAATGTCTAAGCTCTCCAACGCCCTTGCGCTAGCAGTGCAAGCCCACGAAGGCCAAGTTCGCAAAAGCACCACCATCCCCTACATCTCACACCCCATGGCCGTTGCATCCATTGCCCTAGAGTTTGGCGCCACAGAAAACCAAGCCATAGCCGCCCTGCTCCACGATGCCATTGAAGATGGCGGGAACAAATACGCCAACATCATCAAAGCCCAATTTGGTGATCATGTTCACGATTTAGTCCAAGGCTGCACCGACGGCACACCCGACCACTCAGGGCAGAAAGCGCCTTGGATCGAGCGCAAAACATCATACCTAAAGCACTTGCAAGAAGCATCAGACGAAGTTCTGCTGGTCAGCTGCTCAGACAAACTCCACAACGCCCGAGCCATCGTGGCCGACCTAATCAACGACGGCCCGTCAGTTTTCGAAAGATTCAGCAGCTCCCCAGAACAAACCCTCTGGTACTACCGCCAACTGGCAACCATCTTCAACAACCGAAAAGTCCCACCGGCCAAAGCCTTGGAATCTGCAGTCTCCCAGATGGAAGCCCTCTCCCAAAGCGCCTGGTAATTTAATTGGGGTCAGATCAACATTAATTTGTTCAATCTAAAGGGGAAGAGGCTAATGGGGGCTGACGATTTGTGGTACCCCACCATGAGGAAGCCCCCATTAGCCTCTTCCCCTTTAGATTGGAAATTAATGTTGATCTGACCCCAATTAAATTATTGACACTTTATTTAAACAGTTTTAGTGTTAATATAGGTTCATGTCCAAAACTTTCAGTCTTGATGAACTCTGCACCCTCACCGACTTGCCCAAGCGCACAGTGAGGTACTACATGCAAATGGGACTGGTAGACCGGCCCATTGGCGAAACCAGAGCGGCTCACTACCTCTCTCAACACCTAGACCAGCTTTTAAAGGTCAAACAACTTTCAGACGCTGGCATCTCCTTAGAACGCATTGCAGAAATTCAAAACGGTGAAGAACTGCAAATACCCACCAAGCCCCGTAAGCCTGGCGACATTCAAGTCAAGAGCCACATCCACATAGCCCCTGGCATTGAGTTGCAAATTAGCCCCGAAGAAGCCGACATGAGCCCCGAGCAAATCAGAGCCCTTGTCAAAGCAGTCATGAAAACCATCCAAGAAATCAAGGCCTAAACATGTACGAAGAACAAGAAACCTGCTCCCTGACCTGCGGCGGCGAAGAAGTTGCCATGAAATCTGTGCACGTTCACGGTAAGTTAGACGGCTTGCTGCTAAGAATAAAAACAAGGCAGACCTACACCAACCAAACTGAAGACACCCTAGAAACCGTCTACACCTTTCCATTGGCCTGGGGCGCATCACTCTTAAACTTAGCCGTAGAACTCAACGGCAAACGCCTTAACGGCACCGTGATAGAAAAAAAACAAGCCGTCAAAAAATACGAAAAAGCCATCGACAACGGCGACACACCCATCATGGTGGAGCGCTCAGGACGTGGCTTGTACACCGCCAACTTGGGCAACCTCCTCCCCGGCGAAACAGCCGTCATTGAAATCGAATACGCACAGCTTCTAAACTTTGAAGCCGACCGCATCAGACTCAGCATTCCCACCACCATCGCCCCACGCTACGGCGACCAACACCTTCAAGGCGGACTACAGCCCCACCAAACTGCCGTAGCAAATGGCTTGGTGGAATACGGCTTCTTCATGACCTTGGACATTCATGGCACTGCAGCCAAAGGCATGGTCAGTAGCCCCACACACGCCATCAAAACAACCAAAAGCTCTGACGGCATCAACGTCCAACTTGGCAAACAAGCCTACCTAGACCGCGACTTTGTGCTTCTCATTGAAGACCTACAAGGCGAATCGTTTTGCATCGCCGGCACCGACACAGAAGGCAGCAACACCACCGCCATCATCACCAGCTTTTGCCCCAAACTGCCGCCCGCCAAGCCCAATGCACTCCGCCTCAAAATACTTTTAGACTGCTCTGGCTCCATGGCCGGCGACAGCATGGTGCAAGGCCGCTTAGCCCTCCAGCACCTCTTTAAATCATTCAATGCCAACGACTGCTTTGCCTACACACGATTTGGCAGCAGCGTGCAACGCGAAACTCCCCGCATGGTCATGGCCGACAGCGAGCGCATAGAAGGCTTGCTCCAGAAATTGCCCAAAACAGAAGCCGACTTGGGCGGTACCGAACTGGGCGCTGCCATGAACGACGTGTTCAAAATGGGTACGCGCGTCAATCCACGCAATCCAAAAGAAGATGCGTTGCCAACCGACGTATTGATCATTACCGACGGTGAAGTTTGGGACATTGAAAATATCATTGCCTTGGCGCGCACAAGTGGCCACCGCGTTTACACCATTGGTGTGGGCAGCGCACCGGCAGAAAGCTTGTTGCGTGAATTGGCCAAGGACACTGGCGGTACGTGCGAATTTGTAACGCCCAACGAAGACATGCGAGGCGCCGTAGACCGCATGATCACACGCATGCGATCTGCCCACGAAGTGCGCTTTGCCATTCAATGGAATGCCATTGAAGACAAACACAAAGACCACGAATGGGCCAGCACCCTGCCCCCTCAATTGATCGATGGCGAAACAGTCCACCTGTATGCCAGGTTGCCTGCTAAAACAGAATCGCCTCCGGTTTTAATTTGCAAGACTTTAGTCAAAGCACAAGAGCATGAAGTAAGCCGCGCCAAGCCCTTGAGCATCACATGGGACAGCGAAGGCATTGTGGCCCGGTTGTGCGCAGCTGCTCAAATTGCAGAGTTGACTGAAGACAAAGCAGACACCAAACTGGCCAAGTCTTTGGCGGTCAAATACCAATTGGTCACCCAGCACACCAACTTCTTTTTGGTACACGAACGCGCTGAAGAAAACAAAGCAGAAGGATTGCCCAAGTTGCAACAAATAGCACAAATGCAAGCTGCAGGATTTAGCGGAAATGGCACGGCATGGCCACCAGGCACCATTATTTTGAAATGCAAAATTAGTCGTTCGACAACATCATTTGAGTACGACGAAAGCAGCAACTCCTCCAAGTTAGGCGGAGACTACAGCCGCCTCAACACCCCCAGCGTGTGGCGCACCAACAGAACAGCAGTGGCCTCAAAATCAAGCACGTCTGATTTACAAGGCATGGACGATGTTGAAATTCCAGCTTTCCTGCGCAAACAGGCGCCCACGCTGGATGAAATGATTCAAAGATCTATTACAACGCCAGGCAATTTACAAGAATTGAGCAGTACCGATACTTCCTTAGTGGCTAAGGTGGTTAGCAAAGTTAAAGATTGGGTAACGCCAAGCACGGTGATCCCTGCTAAGCCCCTGCCCCAACATGCCTCTTTAGAAGACATAGCCAAGGTACTGAACGCCACATCCCTAAAAGCAACATCGTTCCGCATCGCTTTACAACAAGCACTGAAACTCAATCTCAAACCTGAGTATTCTCAGATCATCATTGACCTCACCAGTGAAACCAAAGACAGCGCCACAAGCTGGGCTTTGCTGTTCCAGTGGTTGTTCAGTAAAGACGGACAGGATTTGCTACTAGAAAAGCATGCGCAGCGCTTAATGAGAAGTCAGCTCAAACTGGCCCCCATTGAGATGCATGAAAGAGCCATAGAAATGTTTGAACGCTCTCTGGCCGCACCTGCGTCATAAAACTCAAACCTTCTTGCCGCCTGACTCAAGCAGACAAATCAACCCGAAGTGGCCCTGAGTAAGAGTTTTGTGAAGTGAAGCTTTCACCCAAATGTTTGAGCCCATGGCCTTCGATTGACAGCGATTGAAGCTGACCGCCACGGCTCTGCAATTCTTGCGCAAAGTGCTTGGCAGCGTATAAGTTGCTGCTTTGCAAAGCAGTGCCAATCTTAGTCAGGTAGGGGTCGGTAGACACAGAAGGATCGAAATTGACAAGGGCAATGAAGGCTTGACGCGCAATCTCCAAATCACCGGCAATGATGCTGTGTAGCAACGCTTCCAGCTTTTGCTTACGGCGGTTTTGCCTTTCACCTTGAGATGAATTGCTGCCTCCCCACTGCTGAGGATTGCCATTGATGCGCAGTGAAATTGAAGTATCCATGGTGCGGACGCCTTTCGATCTTAAATAACTGTGTGTCTAAACCTCATTTGTTTGCAAGAATTTCAAAATAAGTGATTGGCTGTCTCGTTAGACCTGATGCAAAAGTGCTCAATAAAAATTGAATGTCAAGAAATCAGCCAATCACCAACTACTATGCATAAACAATGCCAACGTAAAGTGGCAAAAAATTGCCACCAAAAAAATAATTGGGGTCAGATCAACATTAATTTGGTCAATCAAAAGGGGCAGAGGCTAATGGGGGCTCAATAATTGGGGTCAGATCAACATTAATTTACTAGCCTCATAGTTCTCTTTGAATCACAGAAAATTAATGTTGATCTGACCCCAATTATTGGCAAGGGTTTTTCAAACTTGTTAGCATACAAGGCTAAAAATACCAAAGGAGACCCCTCATGACATCACGTCGCCAAATTCTTCAGGGCGCAGCAGCCCTTGGCGTTGCCAGCCTTGCACCCGCCATTCACGCCCAACCCAAACCCGTGCGAATCGGCTATTCCATGGCCCGAACAGGCCCATGGACTGGCGGCGCACAAGTTAGCCAAGAACCCAACTACCTCTTGTGGGCAGAACAGGTCAATGCAGCAGGTGGTCTAGATGTCAAGGGCGTCAAACGCCCCATCGAACTCATCAGCTCCGACGACCGCAGCGACGTTGAAACCTGCGTTCGCACCTACGAAAAACTCATGGGCTCCGACAAAGTCGACTTGGTCTTGGCACCTTGGGGCAGCAACGCCAACTTTGCGGTGGCCCCTTTGGCCAATCGTTTTGGCTATCCATTTTTGGCCCCCACCGCCCTCAGCAGAAAATTGATCGAGATGAAGTTGCCCTACTTCTTCTTGTTGTTGCAACAACCCCAGCCCATGACCAATGCTTTGGTTGACATGTTCAAGGCCAATGGCGTTAAAACCATCGCCTGTATTTATGTTGACGACTTGTTTGGTTTGGAAAACTACGCAGCTCTGAAAGTTGCCCTCCAAGGCAGCGGCATTCAGATGATTGAAGAGAAAAGCTACCCAAGCGGCGTGAAAGATTTGTCGCCTGTGTTGCGTGCCATCAAAGATAAAAACCCAGACGCATTTGTAGGCTTTACTTACCCTCCAGACACCATCTTGGCAAGCCGTCAGGCCAAAGAAGTGGGTTTCAACCCCAAGTTCTTCTATGCTTCTGTAGGCACCGCCTTCCAGTTGTACCGCAACGTCATGACACCCGCAGGCGCAGAAGGCGTGATGGGCATGGGCTCTTGGAACGCCAAGACCAGTCCTGGTGCCAAGGCTTACTTTGATGCGCACGTCAAAAAGTTTCCTGGCAAAGAACCCGATCGCTGGGCCAGCGGCCACACATGGGCCGGCCTAGAAATCTTGACGGCTGGCGTGAAGCAAGTCGGCTTAGACCGCAAAGCTTTGCGCGACTACATTGCCAACACCAATCACAAAACCATCATTGGCGATGTGAAGTTTTCTGGCAGCGAAAACATTGCCACACCCGGCACTGTGAGCCAGTGGCAAAACGGTGAGTTTGAAGTAGTCTGGCCAACCAAACTGGCCACTGCCAAAATCAATCCAAACAAACCAGCTTGGAAATGACGCGTGTCTGCTACCGCTTGGATTGAGCTGATTTTCAGCGGGCTCATTACAGGCGGCATTTATGCATTGGTTGCGCTAGGGCTGAATTTGCAATACGGCCTGATGCGCATTCTGAACATTGCGCATGGCGAATTCTTGATGCTGGGTGCCTACCTCACCTGGATGGTGCAAACCAGCTTCGGAATTTCGCCTCTCCTGATGATTCCCGTATCCTTTGTGGTGCTCATGGGCCTGGGCCTGGTCATTCATTGGCTGTGCTTTAGGCGCCTAACGGCCACCTCCCCCAACATCGACATCTTCGAGGCGCGAGGCTTGATGGTGGCTTTTGGCTTGATGTTCCTCATCCAAAACTTGGTCTCCTCCGTTTGGGGCGGCGAACTTCGGGGATATGACTACATGGCAGAGCCAGTCGTCATGGGCGGTGCGCAATTTGCAGGCAATAAATTGCTTGTGTTTGCCATGGCCTTGGTTTTCAGTTTGGGCTTGATGGTTTTGTTGCGCAAAACTTTGCTGGGCAAAGGTGTGCGCGCACTCATGCAGTCTCAAGTGGGCGCGCAATTGGTTGGCATCAACACGCGCACTTTGCACCCACTCATGTTTGGCATTGGCCTCGGGCTTTCGGGTTTGGCCGGTTGCTTGTTGTCCATGGCCTACACCATCTCGCCCGCCATGGGGGAGCCCTACACAGTAACGGCTTTGATTGTGATCACGCTTGGCGGCTTTGGCAGCATGGGCGGCGCGCTGGCAGGCGGCTTGTTGTTGGGTGTGATCGAGGCCTTTGGCATGCACTTTACCAACCCCTCACTCAAAGCACTGCTGTCGTATGTGGTGTTCATTGGCGTGTTGTTGTTGCGTCCTAAAGGCTTGTTTACAAAATGAATTCCAACGCAAACCTTTGGCGCGATGTTCTGGTGCTCTTTGGCCTAACAGGCTGGGCCCTGGCCTTGCCCAGTTATGGCAATGAGTTTGTGGTCTCCATGGCACTGACGTGCTTGATGTATGTAGCGCTGTCTACCAGTTGGGGCTTCTTTTGTGGCAGCTCACGCTATTTGTCTTTGGCCACATCGGCATTTTTTGGACTGGGTGCTTACACCACTGCCATGAACTTAGACACCATGCCATGGGCCAGTGCCATTGCATTGGGCTCTGGCATTGCAGCAGCCGTTGCCGTTGTGATGGGACTGGCCGTTTTGCATTTGCGCGGCACCTACTTTGCGGTGCTCACATTTGGCATGGCAGAACTCATTAGACACGCCATTAGCTATTACGAAAAATCTGTACATGGCACCGTGGGACGCGTGCTGACTACAGTGCCCGAGATGAGTACCATTTATCACACGGTGTTGCTGTTGGCTGTGATCACTGTGGCACTTTCTATTTTTCTACGTCGCACGCGTTTTGGACTCGCCTTGCTAGGCATTGGCGGCGATGAACAACGCGCGCAAACTTTGGGCGTGAACACTCGCTGGGTGAAGGTGGCAGGCTTTGCCTTTACAGCCGCTGT
>Ga0208856_1000846_pt1 | contig 10478 bp, 6 predicted proteins | sample LakMenEpi13Jul12_FD_150690 | JGI IMG/M metagenome (GOLD analysis project Ga0208856, IMG submission 150690) | Freshwater microbial communities from Lake Mendota, WI - 13JUL2012 deep hole epilimnion (SPAdes) | ecosystem: Environmental > Aquatic > Freshwater > Lentic | place: Lake Mendota, Madison... | reverse complement strand
CTCCCGCCCCCGCACTCCGCGCTGGCAAAGCAGCGCGGCCTTCGTATTCTCCGCGCCCTTTTATGTACCGCACCACATCCTGCAACAGCCTTCGCACGGAACACATCGGCCAGAGCGTCACGCTCGCCGGGTGGATCAATTCGCGCCGCGATCACGGCGGCGTGATCTTCGTGGACCTGCGCGATCGCGAAGGTCTCACGCAGGTGGTTTTTCGCCCGGAGGAATTCGCGCAGGTCTCGGAGCAAAGCCACGGACTGCGTCCGGAGGATGTGATCTCGATCACGGGAAAAGTGTCGCAGCGTCTGCCGGGAACGGAGAATGCGAGGCTGGAAACTGGCAGCATCGAGGTCGTCGCCTCTGAACTGCGCGTGCTGAACAAGGCCGACGTGCCGCCTTTTCCCCTCGACGATCCGAGTGTGAACGAAGACTTGCGCCTGCACTACCGCTATCTCGATCTGCGCACCGCGCCGATGCAGCGGAATCTGAAGCTGCGCCACCGCGTCGTGAAGGCCACGCGCGACTTCCTCGACGAGCAGGGCTTCCTCGAAATCGAAACGCCCGTGCTGTCGAACCCCACGCCCGAGGGCGCGCGTGACTTCCTCGTGCCGTCGCGGCTGAACCCCGGCACATTTTACGCGCTGCCGCAGGCGCCGCAGCAATACAAGCAGCTCCTGCAAGTCGCGGGCTTGGAAAAATATTTCCAGATCGCGCGCTGCTTCCGCGACGAGGATCTGCGCGCCGACCGCCAGCCGGAGTTCACGCAGATTGATGTCGAGGCGTCGTTCATCACCGACGTGGAAATCCAGACGCTCATCGAGGGCCTGCTCTCGCGCATCTTCAAGGAATCGCGCGGCGTGGACATCCCGGTGCCGTTCCCGCGCATGGCCTACGCCGAGGCGATGAACCGCTACGGCAGCGACAAGCCTGACACGCGCTTCGCGATCGAACTCGTCGAGCTGACGGATATTTTCACCGCCTCCACATTCAAAGTCTTCGCGTCCGTCGCGAGCGGCGGCGGCACGATCAAGGCGATCAACGCGAAGGGTGCGGCGGCGCTGTTCAGCAAGGAACAGCTCAAGAAATGGGAGGAGTGGGTGAAGACCGAATTCGGCGCGAAAGGTCTCGCTTACATCAAGTGGAGCACCGGCGGTGAATGGGAATCGCCCATCGTGAAATTTTTCAGCGACGCCGAGAAGAAGGCGCTCGCCGAGCGCATGGGCTTCGTCGAAGGCGACGTCCTGTTTTTCGGAGCCGACGCAAAGCACGATCCCGTCTGCGAAATCCTCGGTCGCGTGCGCCTGCGCTGCGCGGAACTGCTCGGCCTCATCGCCGCGGCGAAAGATCAGCTCAATTTTCTCTGGGTCGTGGATTTTCCGCTGCTCGCATTTTCACCCGAGGACAACCACTGGGTCGCCGTGCATCACCCCTTCACGCGCCCGAAGGCCGAGGACATGCCCGCGATGGAAGCCGGCGACTACGGCAAGGTCCGCGCGGTCGCGTATGACGTCGTGCTCAACGGCGTCGAACTCGGCGGCGGATCGATCCGAATCCACGAGCGCGATTTGCAGGCGAAGCTCTTCGAGGTGCTCGGCGTGAATGCCGAGGAGCAGCAGGTGAAGTTTGGCCACATCCTGAAGGCATTCAGCTTCGGCGCGCCGCCACATGGTGGCATCGCGCTCGGCCTGGATCGCCTGGTGATGCTCATCACCGGCGCGAGCAGCATCCGCGAGGTGATTGCATTTCCGAAGAACAACCGCGGCTGCGATCTCATGACGAGTTCGCCGGTCGAGGTGGACTTCAAGCAGCTCCGCGAAGTTTACATCCAGAGCACAGCGAAAAAGCCGTAGCACCGGGCGAACGAACCTTCGAATGCAAGCCAGCCCTCAATTCGGCAGTGGCTCAATTTGAACCACGAATGGAGCGACGCCGCATTCGTCGTCCGTTGCTCGACCTTCCGTGATCTTATTCGTGTGCATTCGTGGTTTCCGTCCACTTGAGCCACCGCCGGCACAGCACCCCACGAGCACCCCATCCGAAGCCCGCTAACTGATCTTCGACTGTCATCTCGACATTTCGATGAACGCGATGGAATTCAACCGCGACCAGCGCTGGACGCAGGAAAAAATCCGCTGCTACCTGCTCAGCCTCGAAGGGGCAGACTCGATCCTGAGCTGGCGTCATCTTGAAAGATCACGCGCGGACGGACTCATTGCGCTCGGCCCTGTTCACTACGGGCCGGGAATCTACGGCTGCGGAACGGACGACGAAGGCCCGCTCACCGCGAAGGGCCGCGAGCTGTTGAAGGAAATGGAACGGCTCGGCATCATCCTCGATGTCACGCACCTCTGCGATGAGTCCATGCGCGATTCGCTCGATCATTTCAGCGGCCCCGTGTGGGCGAGCCATCACAATTGCCGCGCCCTCGCGAATTGGAACCGCCAGCTCACCGACGAACAGATCATGGAACTCGTCCAGCGGGGTGCAGTCATCGGCATGGCGTTCGATGCGATCATGATGGTCCACGGCTGGCATCACAAAGTTTCCAAGCCGCAGGAGTTCGGCCTGCGCATCGAAAAATCTGCGAGCACATTGACCACATCTGCCAGCTCGCCGGCAACGCGCGCCACGTCGGCATCGGCACCGATCTCGACGGCGGCTACGGCACCGAGCAGACGCCTCTCGATCTCGACAGCATCGCCGACCTCACGAAGCTCGACGATCTCCTCGCGAAGCGCGGCTACAGCGCCGCCGACATCACCGGGATTTCCCGCGGGAACTTCTTCTGCTTCCTCCGCGAGAACCTGAAGTAGCCGCGCCGGTGCAAACGCCCGGCGCGCTCAAATTTCGATGGCGTTCCGATCCGCCTGCGCTCTAACTCCGCGCACATGAACCGGCACCAATCCCACCTCCGCGACGCGGGGACGCGCGTGCCCGGAAGCAGCCGATGACGACGTGAATTTGCTCAGCACCCGACAGAAAATTTTCATCGCCAAGTGCGGGCATCGTTTCGTCAAGGCATGGCGGCGGTTGCGGGGATTGCCGTCGAAGGCGGAGTTCACGCGCGGCGGCCTGCGCTGGATGCTCGTTCTGAACGAAGGCATTGATTTTTCGATCTTCCTGCTCGGCTCGTTCGAGCCCGACGCGGTGCGCTGCTACGAGAGCCGGCTGCGGCCCGGCGATGTCGCGATTGATATCGGCGCAAACATCGGCGCGCACACACTGCACCTCGCGCGCGTGATGGGGGGCGGAGGGAAAGGTGCTCGCGTTCGAGCCGACGGCGTACGCGCATGCGAAGCTGCGCGCGAATCTCGCGCTGAATCCCAATCTCATCCCGCGCGTGGCGCTCCGGCAACTGCTGCTCATGGACACGCCCGGTGCCGCAGTGCCCGAGACGATTTGCTCGGGCTGGCCGCTCACGAAGGAAGAAGGCCTGCATCCCGAGCACCTCGGCATGCCGCACACCACCGCGGGCGCGGGCGCTTCCACGCTCGACGAAGCAGTGGAGGCTGCTGGCGTGGGCCGCGTCGCATTTGTGAAGCTCGACGTGGACGGCCACGAACTCTCCGTGCTGCGCGGCGCGACGCAAACGCTGAGCGCCTCGCGTCCAGTGATCCTCATCGAACTCTGCCCGCACGTGTGCGTCGAGCACGGTTACCCGTTCAGCGAACTCGTGCAGTGCATCACCGGGCTCGGCTACCGCTTCGAGACTTTCAAAGGTCGCGCGCTGCCGGACGATCCCGCCGCGCTCGAGAAACTGATCCCCGCGAAGGGCGGCATCAATGTCCTCGCACTTCCCCGGTGACCGCGATTGAGCAGCACAATCTTGAGATTCATTCGAACGCCGAAGCGTGGCGCCGGAAGCCTCTCCTGCGCGACATTTACGACGGCTTCTACGCCCGCATCGCCGCCGAACTTCCGCCCGCAGAACTCGGCCCCGTCGTCGAACTCGGCTCGGGAATGGGCAACATCAAGCGAGTCATCCCGCAGTGCATCACGACGGATCTTTTTTCCAATGAGTGGCTGGATCGGCAGGAAAATGCGTACGCGCTTTCCTTCGCGGAGAGCAGTGTCGGCGGGTTTGTGCTCTTCGATGTGTTCCATCATCTGCGGCATCCCGGCGCGGTGCTGCGCGAACTGCACCGCACGCTGCGCCCCGGCGGACGCGTCATTCTTTTCGAGCCGGACATGGGCCTGCTCGGGCGGTTCATCTACGGCGCGTTTCACCACGAGCCGCTCGCCCTATTGGTCCAGTGCGCGAAGTGCAGCACTTATTACCTGAATCCGCGCCCGACGACTGCGATGCTCCCGCAGATCTATGCGGCAGACGACTATTACTCTTACAGCTCCGCCGAAGAGGGCAATCCAATCGTCCTCAAGGCCCGCCTCGCGCGCGACCGGCAGAAGGTCACGGGCATCCTCGCCGCACTGAATCGCCCGGCATCCGCCGTCCGGGCGATTGATATCGGCGCAGGCGACGGCTCGCTGCTCGAAGCCTTCCGATCGGCAGGTGCCGTTGGCGAAAATCTGGTCGGCACGGAACTCGCCGAGCACGCTGCGGGGAGGCTGAATGCGCGCGGCTTTCGCGGTCTTCTCAAACGCGCCGAGGAGCTGAATTTTCCACCGGACAGCTTCGATGTCGTCACGATGATCCAAGTCATCGAGCATGTCGCAAATCCGGACATTCTCGTGAAGCACCTCGGCGGCATGATGAACAAGGGCGGCATCCTTTTTCTTGAGACGCCGAACATGAAATCTTGGGATCGCCGCTTCTTCCGCAAGGCGACATGGGGCGGCTATCACTTTCCGCGGCACTGGACGCTCTGGGATCCGGACACGATGACGCGGATGCTGAATGACAGCGGGTTCGAAGTCGTCTCCATCACCACGCTGCCGGCCGCAGTCGTCTGGGTGTGGTCCGTCAATCACGTCATACAGGCGTGGTTTGGCAACGGCCGCATCGCGCGCTTCTTCAGCATGAACAACCCGTTCGCACTCGCGCTGTTCTGGCTGCTCGAACTCATCCCGAGCAAGCTCGGACGCTCCGCAAACATGCGGATCATAGCCCGCCACCGATGAGTCCGTTCATCCGAATAATCAGCGCAAGCATGGATCGCCATTATCTCGCATGGTGCGTCACGATCGCAGCGGTGCTGCACTTCTATGCGCTTGTCGTATTCGGTTCGGTCTTCGGCATTGATTCTTCGGTTTACGCCGCGCTCGCCGAGAGTCTCACGAGCGGCGAACAGATGCGCGCATTCTACACGCCTTCCACCGTGGTCAGTTGTTCCCACGTCTCCTGCGGCACGCCGATCCTCTGGAAGCTGAGCACGCTGCTGCCGACGAAGCTCGCGTGGCCCGCTTTCGCGCTTTTCCAGCACGCGCTAGCCGCCTTCGCCACGGTGTTGGCGACGATCACCGCGCATCGCATCGTGCCCAGTCGCTGGCATCTCGCGGTGCTCGCGCTGGTGTCGCTCCACCCCTATTTTCAGTGGGCGCACAATGCGCTGATGAGCGAATCGGGCGCCCTCTCGCTGATGCTCATCGGGCTGACGCTTGCTGTGCGCATCCAGGTTTTTGCACCGCGAAAAATCGAGATCGCCGGAATCCTCCTGACCATCGTGGCGGCAGCGCAGTTTCGCAGCTATCTCGGCGGATTTATCGCGGCGGCTGCGGGGCTGTCATTCTTCTTCGCCCGCTGGCCGTGGCGCCAGCGGTTCGCATACATGGCCGCACTCGGCGGTGCCGTCGCCGCTGGCGCACTGGCTTTTCCGGTCCAGCGTTACCTGCTCACCGGGCAGTTCTTTCTCCCGCAACCTGGCGCAAACTGGCTGCCAGTCGCGTCGTTTTTCAATTGGAAGCCGAGCCCCGACGCGGTCGCGCAGCTCAATGCTCACGGCTGGCCGAAAGAGCCGCCGGCGCAAAAAAACACCGGCCCAGGGATCGGTTACGACGTGGCCCTCGACATCGGCGTGCGCTGGATGAAAGAAGAAGGCCTCACGTTGCCGCAGGTCACCGAGAGGGCTCGGGCCCTCGCGCGAATCCTCATCGCGGATCGGCCGGATGCGTGGCTCATCCGCACCCGCTGTGCGCTGTTGGCATCGGGGTTCAACGGTCTCGCATTTGCGGGGCCGTCGCGCGGGCCGGTTTACTGGGACAGGTCACTTTCCCAGCTCCGCAGTCACAACCGCAAGTACTACAAGCGGCTCATATGGATGGAAAAGGCGAGCTACCGCCCCGACGGCGAAGGTTATTTCAAAGCGGCGAGTCCGGTGCCTGGCAGCGCCGGCGTCGGGCACAGAGTCGGGCCCCGGTTGTGGGCGGCGCTGGAGCCGTACGTGTCGTCCCTGCGTCCGCGCTGGCGCGACCCGCTTTTCCTGAGCTCCCTGCCGCTCGATCTGTGGACGATCTTCGGCATTGCCGGACTCGGCGTTTGCATCGTTCGCCGTCCCGCGATCGGCCTCACTTTGGGCGTGGTGGCGGCGTTGCATTTCCTGCTCTACTTTCTCATCGCGCTCGGCAGCGCACGTTACAGTTATCCGCTCTTAAGCTGCTACTTTTTCTCGACCTGCCTCGGCGGCGCACTTGCGCTCCCGAGCGCCGGAAAGATGGAGCGCTGGCGTCGCAAGCGGGCAAAAAAATTAATCCTCGGCGCAGGCGGCACCACGTTCACGGGCTGGTACGCCACCGACCGCGAGACCCTCGACGTCCTGAAGCGGGAAGACTTCCGCAGCCATTGGAAGGCCTCCAGCCGCGACGCGTTTCTCGCCGAGCATGTATGGGAACATTTCACTGCGGACGATGCAGCAATCGCCGTGAGGAACGTATTCGAGTTTCTGCGCCCCGGTGGCCGGCTCCGGCTTGCGGTGCCGGATGGCCGGAATCCCGATCCGCAGTATCTCGAACACGTCCGGCCGGGAGGGAGCGGACCTGGGGCGGATGACCATCAGGTTTTGTGGACTGTGGAAAGCCTGCGGCAGCTTCTCCTGGATGCGGGATTTCAGGTTGTGGCGCTGGAATATTGGGACGCTGCGGGTCATTTCCACGCCGAGCCCTGGTCGAGCGCTGACGGTCACGTCCGCCGCTCCAAACGATTCGATCCGCGCAATCAGGACGGCACGATTCGCTACACTTCGCTGATCATCGACGGAATAAAGCCGAAGGTTGCCTCATGAAACCACCCGCAAGTCTCGAGATTCCCCCGGTCGTGCTCCTTGTATTCCGCAGGCCGGATCTGACGCGGCGCGTCATCGCCGCCCTCCGCGAAGTTCGCCCGCCGAGGATCTTCATCGTTGCCGACGGTCCGCGTCCCGACGTGCCTGGTGACGCCGCCCTCTGCGCCGAGGTGCGCGCCGTGTGCGAGCGTGAGATCGACTGGAATGCCGAGATTCGTCGGGAATTCGCGAAGACGAATCTCGGTTTGTGGAAGCGGGTCTCGTCCGGTCTTGACTGGGTTTTCAGCCAGGTCGAAGATGCGATCATCCTCGAGGATGACTGCGTGCCGCGTCCGGAGTTTTTCCCGTTTTGCGCCGAGTTGCTCGACCGTTACCGGGATAACACGCGGGTCGGCGTGATCACCGGGGATAATTTCCAGCCACAGCCGTTTGACTGCGGAGCAAGCTATTACTTCAGCCGGTTCCCGCATTGCTGGGGCTGGGCTACCTGGCGCCGGGCATGGCGCCGCTTTGACGAACCTCTGAAGCGCTGGCCCGCATTGCGCGAAAGTGAATGGCTGGACTCGCTATTCCCCGGTCAGCCGAGAGCAGCTGCACGCTGGCGGCAAATTTTTGATGAGACCCATGCGAGGAAGATTGATTCCTGGGCTTACGGGTGGGTGTTCTCCTGTTGGGCGGCGGGCTTTTTGACGGCTACGCCGAGGGTGAATCTCGTCGAAAATATCGGCGTGGGCCCGGAGGCAACACACACCGTGGCGGATCATGGCCTGACGATGCCGAAGGGGCTCCGGCTCGATTTTCCGCTCGTGCATCCATCCGCCGTTGCGCGGCGCGAAACAGCGGACGCATTCGTGCAGTCGGCCTATTTCGGCGAGACGAATCCGGGTGATTTCCAGATTCCCAAGAGTCGCTGGCGAAGGCTGCTGGCGAAAGTTTTTTGCCGCTGATTATTTTGGATATGCCCCGTGCGCGGCCACCTTTTGGACGCTGAGATTGACAAAGACGACCGTTGCGAACCGTCCGCCTTCCAGTCACAACTAGCACGGTATGCTCCGACGATTTTTTTCCCGCCGCCCCCCGGCTGCAGCGTCTCCGCCTGTGGCTCCACCAACACCGGATCCAGTGGAGCCTCCGGCACCACCACCGGTGCCGGAGGCGCTCGTGTTTGGATGGCAGAAAGTGAGGGAGTCCAAGTTCGTCGACGCCCTTCGATGGGTGACGCAGCTCGAGCGCACTCCGCCCGTGCCTGCGGGATTTCACCACCTCAAGGCCGTATGCCTCGAAGGTGTGGCCCGTTACGAAGAGGCGCTCGATGAATTGCGCCGCGAGCTGGAAGAGAACCCCGGCAATGCAGCGGCACGAGGCCGGCATGATCAGCTTGTGACCACGCTCATGCGCCCGGTCACAAAGGTGATTCCGACTTCCGAGCGGTCGTGGAACACAAGTCTGCCACGCGAAACGCTTCTTGGAATTCAACAGGCGATCCACAATTATCACTACCGTGGGGTTCCGCTGCAAAAGAACCCCTTCGACGTGGCACTCTATCCAATGCTCGTTTGGAAGGTGAAGCCGGCAACGATCTTTGAGATTGGCTCGAAATCCGGCGGCAGCGGCTTGTGGTTTGGAGACATGGTCAACAGCTTCGGCTTCGATTCGCACGTGTACTCGCTCGACATCGTGAAGGTGGATTCCGTCTCTCATCCCCGCGTGACTTTCATGGAAGCGAATGGACGCTGCTTGGAAGAAACGCTCACTCCGGACTTCTTGGAAGGCCTGCCACGGCCATGGCTGGTCATTGAAGACGCGGATCACGTTTACGAAACATCCAGCGCGGTGCTCCGTTTCTTTCACCCGTGGCTGAGAGTCGGGGAGTACATCGTCGTCGAGGACGGAATAATCTCCAACCTCGCGGAGGAACGGGGCTTCGTCTCGGGCCCGCACATGGCGCTGAAGGAATTCCTTGCGCAGCACGCGGGCGAATATGAAATCGCCGGGGAATACTGTGACTTCTTTGGCTACAACCTGACTTGGTGTACGAACGGATTCTTGCGGAAGATCGATTCGGGCACCGCGCTCGATGACATCCGCCGCCTCGTGGACGGCGGACGACGGGCCGAGGCATTTGCGTTGCTGAATGAGATCAAGGCACGCCGGGTGCCTGTCCGTGGAGGCGACTACCTGCGGGCACTCTGCTTTGTGGAAGGGGGGCAGCCCTTCGCCGCGATCGAGGCGCTCAAGGAGGAGTTGCGCTATTTTCCGGACAACGGGCCGGCCAAAATCTTACTGGAATCGCTTTCGTCGGCAAACCGGCCAGAGCCGTCCGTGGCGGCGGGGGAATTCAACGAGATCATGGGACTCATCCGCCCCTACACGATGCTTGGTGAAAAGCGGCTCCTCTCGCTTTTCAACCTCGCGAGGGAAATCTGTGAACTGGATTTGCCAGGGAATTTCGTCGAGTGCGGAGTCGCGGCCGGCGGGTCTTCTGCGTTGCTCGCCGCGATCATCGCGCGCCACAGCCGACGGCCGCGAAAGTTATTTTCGTTCGACACATTTGAGGGAATGCCCGTGAGCACGGAACTCGACACCCACCAAGGCCAGTCGGCGGAGGCTTCGGGCTGGGGTGCGGGCACCTGTGCGGCACCGGAGGCGTCGTTGCGGGAGGCGTGCGACAAGCTGGGGGTCGCGGAGTTTGTCGAGCCCGTAAAAGGGCTGTTTTCCGAGTCGCTCCCCGTTTGGCGGGAACGGGTTGGCCCCATCGCGTTCCTCCACATGGACGGCGACTGGTACTCGTCAACAACCGACATCTTTGAAAACCTATTCGATCAGGTGGTGCCGGGAGGTCACATTCAGATCGATGACTATGGATACTGGGACGGGTGCCGGCGCGCAGTCGCAGACTTCGAGCAGAAGCGCGGATTGAAATTTCAACTCCTCCGAATAGATGAAACCGGCGTCTGGCTTTCTCTCTAGGGTGCGCACATGGTTTAGTGGCGGCGGGATTCCGAAGGCTGGGGTGAACCTTGGTTGCGGCTCCCACTTTCATCCCGATTGGGTGAATGTGGACATGGTTCCCAGTTCGCCGGAAGTGCTTGCGCACGATCTCCGCACTCGGCTTCCGTTTGATGACGCCTGCTTTGGAGTAGTCTATCATTCGCACGTGCTTGAGCATTTTAAGCGGGCTCATGCCACTGCGTTCATGCGGGAATGCTTCCGAATTCTCGCTCCCGGCGGAGTAATCCGGGTCGTCGTACCGAATCTCGAAGTCATCGCCCGCCTGTATCTCCAATACCTCGAACAGGCGGCGGC
>Ga0208856_1000844_pt1 | contig 10496 bp, 2 predicted proteins | sample LakMenEpi13Jul12_FD_150690 | JGI IMG/M metagenome (GOLD analysis project Ga0208856, IMG submission 150690) | Freshwater microbial communities from Lake Mendota, WI - 13JUL2012 deep hole epilimnion (SPAdes) | ecosystem: Environmental > Aquatic > Freshwater > Lentic | place: Lake Mendota, Madison... | reverse complement strand
CCGCGAAAGCCAGCTATACCGACGGTGGCAATACAGTTGAAACCGTGACTTCTTCTGCGACTGCGAATGTAGCGAACATCAACGACGCGCCAACAGGTGCAGTCACCATCACAGGGACTGCAACACAAGGTCAAATTTTATCCGTATCCAATACCTTAGCGGACGTGGATGGTTTAGGCACCATCTCGTACAAATGGTACGCGAATAGCACGGAAATTACGGGTGCAACAGCGGCAACCTATACGTTAACGCAAGCGGAAGTCGGCAAAGCGATTACCGCAAAAGCCAGTTACACTGACGGTGGAAATACAGTTGAAACGGTATCTTCAGCAGCAACTGCGAATGTCGCTGATATCAATGATGCGCCAGTGTTGGCAGATACCGTATTAGCGTTGCCCGCTATTATCCAAGATGCGGCTATTCCAACAGGCGCGGTAGGTGTGTTAGTCAGTACATTGGTAGGTGGCGTAAGTGACGTGGATGCGTCAGCGACTAAAGGTATTGCGATTACAGCCACTAACACTACAAACGGTACGCTTTATTACAGCAAAGATGCTGGCGTTAATTGGTCAGCATTAACTGATGCCAGTGAGAGCAACGCGCGACTTTTGACAGCCGATGCGAATCACCGTTTGTATTATATGCCTAAAGCAGGCGTTACAGGCGCAACAGCGAATGCGTTAACCTTCCGCGCGTGGGATGGTACCAGTGGCACGGATGGATTGACTGCCAACATTACTGCTACCGGTGGAACGACGGCATTTTCCAAAGGCAGCGACACAGTGAGTCAGCAAATTGTAGCGCCTGTCACGATTAATGCCGTATCTACGGATAACTTGGTCAATGGAACAGAAACGGTCGTGATTACAGGTAAGGCCGATGCCAATGCGGTGTTGTCAATCAATACAGGCATTGCTGGGACGGCAACAGCGAATGCGTCAGGTGACTGGCAATATACGGTACCTAAAATCCCCGTTGCACCTTTGATGCGTTACGTGATGGTGCGTGACATCCTAGATGGTAGTGGTGCTTATGGAAACGCAGGGGTTTTTGATCTTTCTGAACTTAATGTCATGCAAGGTTCAACGGATTTGGCTAGTGGTAAACCAGTCAGTATTTCGTGGGCAGCCGGTCAATTTAACACGGTGACAGACGGGAATAGTGGGTCTTATTTGGAAGTAGGTGGAACGGGTGAAAAATGGGTGCAATTAGATTTGGGTAATTACTATCGCGTGGACAGTATTAAGGTCGGGTCGCGCTATTCGTGGCCAGAGCGACTCAATGGCGCAAAAATCTATACCTCAAACACTGATATGTCACAAATGACCTCGGCTCAGTTAGATGCAGCAACGACAACAGTGCGTTCTACATTAATATCTGGCGCACCATGGGGAGGGGAAGTTACTGAGTTTCAACAGCCTGCTACAGATACGGCGTACTTCAAAGAGGGTAATAACACCATCACGGCAACAGAAGTTGTTTCGGGCGTGACAAATCAAGCGTCTAAAGTCATTACGTTTGACAGCGTTGCACCTAATGCAGAAAGTTTGGGCATCACCGACACCGGTGCAAGCGCCACAGACGGCATTACTAACAACGGCGTGGTGACCGTCGGCAATATTGAAACAGGGGCGACTTGGCAATACAGTACCAATAGCGGCAGCACATGGACAGCAGGAACAGGCACGAGTTTCACACTGAGTGCAGGCACTTACGCGGTAGGCACGGTGCAAATGCGTGAAATCGACAAAGCAGGCAATGTGCAAACAGGTGCGCTAGTAGCGAAGAATACGGCCGCGATTACCATCGATACAACAGCACCCGCTATTGGTACGTTGGCGTTAGCCAGTGACACCGGCGCAAGCACCACAGACGGTGTCACCAACAACGGTGTGGTCAACGTCGGCAACCTTGAAGCGGGCGCAACATGGCAGTACAGCACCAATAGCGGCAGCACATGGACAACAGGAACAGGGACGAGCTTCACCTTGGCGGCAGGCACTTATGCGGCGGGCGCGGTGCAAATGCGTGAAACAGATGCTGCGGGTAACGTGCAAACAGGTTCCTTGATTGCGAAGAATGCAGGTGCTATCACCGTAGACGCAACAGCGCCGGTTATCAGTTCAGCAGCGACAGCGACAGCTATTTCGGGTGTGGCGACAACAACCGTTGTTTACGATGCTAATGCCACCGATAACGGCGGTGCTGCAGATACCAACATCGGCTATACCTTAACGGGTGCAGATGCGGCGAAATTCAACGTGAACGCGGCAACAGGTGAAGTCAAATTTGTCGCCAGTCCTAACTTTGCATCACCAGTCGATACAGGCGCGAATAATGTGTATGACTTTAATGTCGTCGCCACGGATAAAGCAGGTAACGCGACCAGCAAAGCGGTTGCTTTGACTGTGTTAAATAGTGCTTCTGTTGTGACCATTGATTCATCTACGTATACGTATGTTGAAAACGCGGCTGCGATGGTTGCCAACAGCGGTATTCAAATTACGGATATCGACAGTGCGAATTTAAAAGGGGCTACCGTTAAAATTAGTGCAGCGAGTTTGACGGCAGGCGATATGTTAAGTTTCACTTCAGCGAACGGCATTACGGGCAGTTACAATCAAACGTCAGGTACGCTAACACTCACAGGGACTGCGACCTTAGCGCAGTATCAAACGGCTCTGCAAAGTGTGACGTATGTGAGTTCCAGTGACACACCCACGTCATTGAGTGCGACACGTTCATTAATTTGGACAGTGAATGACGGGACATCCGATAGTACACCTGTGACCAGCACGATCAACGTCACGGCGGTTAACGATAAGCCGATTTTGGATATTTCGGGTAACGTGGCGAATACCTATCCTGATTTACCTTATTTCACAAGCAATGAATTGGACGGTCCTAATAGTACATGGACAACAGCCAATACACTTGATTTCAGCACAGGAAGTTCTGCTGCGGGGAAAGCGCAAATCGAATTTGTCTTTGCCATTAGTGACAATCTTTGGGTAAGTAATGCTGATGCGATTGATTACACCACGCCTGCCTCCTTGAATATTTATGCAGGGGATAAACTCTATGCCACGATTGAAAGTAGCTGGAGTGGATATAACAACGGCACAGGGCTCTACAATATTACTTATGCGAATGGTGCAACGGGTAAATTGAATAATACGACTGCGACAAGTGGCACTATTTTTAATGCAAATCCAACAAACTCGAGTCAAAACATCACGTTTGAAGGAACTAATGCAGTAGCCACAACATGGAGTAAATTATTAATCGATTTACCTGCAACTGTCGCCAATTCAGGTGCGTTGACATTGACTGCGACGACAACTGCAAGTTCCGATGACCGTTTCTGGTTTAATGATTTGCGTGTGTATAACAATACCGCTTTATCATCAATGCAAACCTACAATATCATTCATCAAAATGCGACTAATACGTTAATTGATGGTCTTTTAGTGGTGATGGATGCCCCTGCTGGCGCGGTGAATTTATCGTATAAAAATGCGTCAGGGCAAACAGTCAATATTGACATGGTATCTGACGATTTGGGTGCGGGTTGGGGATGGCATTTACCTTCGGGTACCACTATCCCTGTGGGAACAACGTTCACGGCTAAAGCCACGCAAAGTAATATCAATGGCTACACTTACTGGACTGAAGGACAAGCCCCTGCAAATCTTGTCACTGACAATATGACAATTAGTGATAAAGATGGCAGTCAGCTTAACAGTGCTAGCATTAGTATGCCTAATGCGCTTGCAGGGGATCGTTTACTGCTTAACGGTCAAGCGGTGGTTAATGGCGAAACAGGAACATTGAACGGCATTACTTACAAGGCAAGCGTGACGAATAGTGCCAGCGCGAATGGCGCGGTGACGATTACTTTATCGGGCGCGGCGAGTCCATCGGCCTATAAAGCGGTTTTGAAAATGGTGGCTTATGACAGCGCGAGTCAAAATCCAACAGGGGATGTCACTACGCAAACCATGGATCAAAACGGCAATGCGTATCGTACTATTTCAATGACCGTTAATGATGGCTTAGATAATTCGAGTACCTCAAGTGAAACGGTTTATGTCTATGCCGTTAATGATCGACCTGTTACGACACAAACGAAAGTCACATTAGGCGCAGTCGCCAATACCAATTTAAATCCTGTGGGCAGCACGGTGTCGGCATTATTTGGCAGTGCGTTTTCAGATGTGGATGGCAATAGTTTTGCGGGCGTGATGATAACCGGCACAGCAGCAACCGCCGCGCAAGGGTCATGGCAGTGGCTTAAAGGAACAACGTGGACAGCCATTCCAACGAACTCATCAATTAGCAATGCACTGTGGCTTGATGCAGCAACGAAAGTGCGTTTCTTACCCAAAGCGGGTTATTTGGGCGCACCGGGTGAATTGTCCGCGCGTGTTGCAGATAGCACGGTTGAGTCATTAGTGAAGGGGAGTTTGCATAATATCGATTTGAACAATCCGATTGGTTGGGGTTGGGATGGTGCAACGGATGCGTTAAGTGCCACGACGGTGAAACTAGCAACCACTGTGGCGGCAACCGTCGCGCCCGTTGTGCTTGATTTGAACCAAGATGGTCAAATTGAATACAGTCACATTAACTTGGACGTGAACGGTGATGGTCAACTAGACCACACTGCTTGGGCAGGTGCGCAAGATGGCGTATTGATTTGGAATAAATATGCGGATAATTACGTTCACGATAATAGCCAATATGCGTTTACACAATATGGTGGCGAAACCGATTTAGAAGGGTTAGCCGTTGCATTTGATACCAATCATGATGGCGCGTTTAATGTCAGCGATGCGAAATTTAGTGAGTTTGCTGTGTGGCAAGATGCAAATCAAAACGGCATCAGCGAAGAAGGCGAAGTTCGTAGCTTGGCAGATGCAGAGATTACCTCTGTGAATGTCAACAGTGATGGCGTAAACGCGACCCCAGCAGAAGGCGTAACAGAAGCGGGTCGTAGTACAGCGGAATTATCAAACGGTTCATCGATGTTAATTGCTGACGTGGCGTTTGAATACACCGAGTTAGTATTAATCGGTGTGAACGCAGACATATTCACGGTTGTGCTGATGTAATTGTAAGCGTTTCAGCTAAAAAATAGCACCGCCATTGCGCAAGGGAATACTGCGTGATGGCGGTGTTTTTTTTGAGAAAAACACGCAGAGGCGCGGTGCATTTTTATCAAAATGAGGAGTCAAAATCAATGAACAGTTTAAAGCGAAACAATATCGCCAAACTCGGAAAAATGAGTATTCTAGTCGGTTCGTTTTTGGGGGTAGGTGTATCAACAACACTTTATGCGCAAGAGATGATTATTGGTTTTATGGACGAAGCCTTTGAGCGCGTGGACGTTAGTGGTACTTTACTTGGAACCGTGCAGTTTGCACAATCACACACCATCGATCCCGCTGGTAATAGCGCAAAAGAAATGCCCACCTTGGTGACGGAAAGAGACGCATTAGTGATGTTCACGCCCATTTGGGCAATGCAAAATGTCAACGCCGTGACCGTGACGGCTTTGATGAATAATGTCCCGTTAGGTGAACTTGTCATGGCGTCGCCAGATCAATTTCCCGCATCAGATCAAATTAAAGTAGATGACCGCCCGAGTGTGGTGTACAGCACGAGAGCGTGGTCGGTCAAACTGCCTTGGAACTGGCTCAAAACGGGGTTGAGCTTACAATTTAAAACCACAGATGGACGTATTGGCACGTTAGCAGCGAATAAAATCGATTTTTCGGGTGCATCTGAGGTGGTGTTGCAAAACATCCGTATTGGAATGTTAACCGATCCACCCGGAAATGGTGATAATTTGATGGAACGCGACACGGGAAATTTTGCCATCGATTATTTTCAAAAAATTCCAGTTTCGCGTTTAACGATTGGTCAATATTTGCCGGTTAAGTTTCCAACGGTTGTGATGTCAAATGGCACGATTTACACCAAATCGAGTGCGACGGAAGGCGGCGTTTATGATGGAGATATGCGCGAGGATATTGGAAAATCATTAGTTTCAACGGGTATTAACTTAGCCAATTATGGTATTTCAAGTTCGCAAGGTGGCGCACAAGAAAACTTGGCGTATTTTCGTGAAGTGGCTATACATCAAAGCGTTGGCGTTTACACAAACGGCATTCAATCGCATGGACTCAGTGGCGGTGGTGGGATTGCGACGTTATGGAGTGTGAATGGCAATGAATTTTCGCATGAATTGGGACATAATTGGGATTTAGGGCATTATCCGGGCGGCAGCGCGGGATCGGTACACTCTCAAAATAGTGGTTGGGGGTATAACGGCTATCTTAATCGCATGATTGGCAATGTAGATTGGACGAGCCCAGCCAATGACGTGACCATAAATGATGTCGTCACGCCACCATTTAAAAATTTGTATAGTTTCGGATTGGATGCCATGGCGGGCGGTTATCCTATGGGGAAATTATCTACGCTAACGCATCATACCGGTTATAGCACAAAGTTAATTCAGTCGAGTTTTGTGAACACACCTGTGCTGCGTAAAGAGAGTGCAACAGGTTATGCGATTTGGGATAACACACGTAAATTGATGGTCGATTACACGAGTACCCATGCAAAACCCACGCAATTTGGCGTGCCCGTTGTCACTCTGATTGGCTATTACGATCCGCTGGGAAAATTACCATCGACTATTTATCCTGCGCTGTATGGGAATTTAGGCAATGTTTACACGTCGCCAGCGGTGAATAAGTCGGATTGTCGTTTAGACGTAACAACCAACGCCGGTGTTAAATCCATTAAATTACTCAATACGCGCGTGAATGAAGACGTGATGAATAAAATACACGTCAATATTGCATCAAATACGAGACCTAGCCGCGCGGAAGTGTTTTGCAGGGTGAATGGCAAGGTACGTTCGTTAGATGCGATGCAAATTAAACCTCCTTCTGCCACGTTACCTGCGGCGGTCACTATTGGACGTGAAGAGGGTTATCAAAATGTGACGCTTAAACGCTCATCTCTCTTAGAACTTGTTGAAAAAGGACCTTATACATCCATTAAACTGTTTGAAGACGCTTTGCGCGATAAAGTGGGAAAATTGTTAGCGTGGGACGCAAGAACTAACGCTCAGAAAGGCGATCTTTTTGTCTATCAAAATCCCTATTCGGGCAAACGTGAATATTTCATGATGTTAAATACGAAAGCAGGGGATTTCCCTCGAAATGGGAAAAGCAATGCCGCTTGGCGATATATGGGGTGCGCGTGTAATTATGTCAATTTACGACCTGAACCATTTTCAGCGCGTAAAATCACAGGAAAAACACTTGAAGAGCGAATTGCCAATTATTACGGCGTTCCAAAACTGTTGACCTGGCAAAGTGTGACCACGCAAGGCTCGCCTAGAGAGGTTTATCAATCGGGCACCAGTCATTTTTTTATGTTAAAAACACCCACCTACGGTGCTTTCCCAACGAATGGCAAAGATAACGCTTCTTGGGCGGTTTTACCCAGTCGCGCGGAGTTTGAATTGGCCTTTGGGCTAAGTGCTGCGTCTGAAACTCAGAAATCACTTGAGGCAAGGGTGATTAATTGGTGGCGTATTGATCGTATTCATGAGTGGGGTGAAAACAATAATCAAGGCATCGTGGGGCAAATATTTCATTATGGTATTAATGATACTGTCTATTATTTTAAGCTCAAAAAAACACGTTATTGGTATTTCCCTGTTACACCAACAAGCAACGAAGATTGGGAGTTTTTAGGCGCGTTGTAAGTCTGTAAACTGACGTAAATTATCAAATCAAAAACACCGTTATGGCGCGAGAGTTATTTGCGTCATGGCGGTGTTTTTTTGTGCATGAAAAAGAGCGTCAAGTCATTCAATATCTTGAAAAAATAAAGTGTGAACTGCGTCACAAATTTGACTTAAAGTCAAAAAAAATCATTTTAGAGCTTGTAAACTATCGTGAAGAACAAAAACGAGAGAGAAATTGAGATTCAGAACATTTCTCCCACTATAAAAATTAACTGAAATTATAACGATACGATTCACGCTTAGGAGCAGGCAAATGAGCAACCACGCACCCATACAAACAAGCATTACCTCATTCATTGATAATAATGAAGGCACAGTGATTCCCGTTGGCGCAAATAATAAAAACTATTCCGTGGCCGATTTGAGATTTACTAATGGATATAGCGATGCAGACGGTGATGCGGGTGGTATTGCCATTACATCCGTTGACAGCACGAAAGGCATTCTTTGGTTTAGTACAGATGCAGGCGTCACATGGTCAAACGTGCTCGGAGTGACTGCTTCAAACGCCTTGTTGCTTACCGCAACAAGCAACAATCTTTTGTATTATCAAGCAGCGCAAACACTAACGAATGTGAATTATAACGGTACTAATAACGCGGTGTTTACTTATCGCGCATGGGATCAAACTACTGGTGTCAATGGTGGATTTGCGAATACAAGCGTTAACGGTGGCGCGAGTGCCTTTTCAGTCACTGAACGTGCGGTCGATGGTGTAATTTTAGATATTAACGACGCACCGACGCTTACACTTGCAACCACAGAAAGTGATATTAATCATAGCTTGCCTGTCAAATTATTTAACAATATCAACGCAGGGGCGGGCGCCGATGATACAGGTGCTAATGCGCTTATCAAGCAAATCGTGTTAAATGTGACGGGTATTAAAAATGGCAACGCTGAAATAATAACGATTAGTGGGGTGGATATCCCGTTAGCCTCGACTGGTGCAGGTTTTATTGCTTTACCAAACAGTGCGAAGTGTAAAGTGGCAGGTACAGCGACGACGTTGACATTAACGTTAATCAATGATGCTGGTTGGAGTGCGACAGGAATTAATAATCAAGTTAATCAATTGCTTGATAGCGTCACGTACAAAAATGTTTACGTTACCTCCACTGTGGCGGACATGGAAGGTCAGCGTGTTATCACTGTGCGCTCAATGACGGATTTAGGTGCCCAAAGTACGAGTAATAATGTATATGCGCCTAAAAATTCGGCAACATTTTCGAATTTAGTGAGTAAAGTGATCATTGATAAGACTGCGCCTAATGCCCCCGTGACAGTGAGTGTGCCTGAGAATGATGGCATTGGGGTGACGTTATTAGAAGCGCAAGATGGCACGGTAGTCGTTGTGTCGTTAGATAGCACCAATGCACTTGAGGGGGATGTGATTCAAGTAGTGGTGAAAAATTTAGCGCCTATTCAATATACGTTGTTAGGTACTGATATTCTCAACAATAGTGCAAGTGTGACCATTCCACAGGCAACATTGCAAGCAGCAGGACAAGGAACAGCGCTAGTGGCTGTCACCATCACGGACGCGGCAAATAATACAAGCGTTCCTAGTACGGTGAATATTAATTTAGTCACTGAAAACACAGCACCTACCGGCGCACCACTGATTACGGGGACGCCAACACAAGGTCAGGTGTTAACAGCTTCGTTAGGCACACTAGTGGATGTTGATGGTATCGGTGCCTTATCGTACCAATGGTTAGCCGATGGCGTGGCGATTTCGGGTGCAACTGCGGCGACGTTGACTTTAACGCAAGCGCAAGTGAGCAAAACGATTACAGTCAGTGCGAGTTACACGGACGGTCAGGGTGAGCTGGAAACAGTGTCTTCTGTTGCGACAGCGGCTGTTGCGAACGTGAATGATTTGCCTACCGGAGTGCCAACAATTACCGGCACAGCGAGGCAAGGTCAAGTCTTAACGGCATCTTCAATAGGCATCGCTGATTTGGATGGTTTAGGCACGATATCGTACAAATGGTTCGCGAACGGCACTGAAATTGTTGGTGTGACAGGATCGACTTTGACCTTAACACAAGCGCAAGTAGGCAATGCGATTACAGTGAAAGCGGGTTACACCGATGGATTTGGTGCATTGGAATCAGTCACGTCAGTAGCGACGGCAATTGTGTTGGACGTTAACGACGCGCCCAGTGCGACCAGTAGCACAATCACGATCTTAGAAGACGGTAGCAAAACCTTTGCGGCAGCGGATTTTGGTTTCACGGACGTGGACGGTAACACGCTCAGTGCGGTGATTATTTCAACACTGCCAACAGTTGGCACGTTGAAACTCAGTGGCGTCGAAGTGACGGCAGGACAAAGCATTCCTGTGGCGAGTATTGGAAATTTGGTTTATGCGCCTGCGGCGAATGCGAATGGTGCGGGTTATGCGAATATCGGCTTTAAAGTCAAGGACAACGGCGGCGTGGCGAATGGTGGTGTCGATACGAGCGCGGCAGCAACGTTGACCATCAACGTCACGCCAGTGAACGACGCACCGAGTGCGACGAGCGGCACAATCACGATCTTAGAAGACGGTAGCAAAACCTTTGCGGCAGCGGATTTTGGTTTCACGGACGTGGACGGTAACACGCGCAGTGCCGTCATTATTTCAACACTGCCAACAGCAGGCACGTTGAAACTCAGT
>Ga0208856_1000842_pt1 | contig 10503 bp, 12 predicted proteins | sample LakMenEpi13Jul12_FD_150690 | JGI IMG/M metagenome (GOLD analysis project Ga0208856, IMG submission 150690) | Freshwater microbial communities from Lake Mendota, WI - 13JUL2012 deep hole epilimnion (SPAdes) | ecosystem: Environmental > Aquatic > Freshwater > Lentic | place: Lake Mendota, Madison... | reverse complement strand
GGGCCAAAGGCCCGGCTCCATACCAGCCTTGGGCAACGCCCAAGGAAGGATGAGGAAAAGGACAGAGGGCTGAAAGCCCGATCCATGCGGCGGATGCGTCAGCGATGGGACGGGCTTTCAGCCCTCTGCTTTTTCAACGTCAGAGCCCCAGAGCGTAGCCCTGGGCTGGTATGTTGCCGGGCCTTTGGCCCTCAGCACCGCGCACTTTCAAAGTGTATGGCAGGTCAGGCTTCGTTCTTACGTGCAATATGAATTACGAAGTAGCGGAGTGAACCGGTGACATCTTGCCATTGAACATTGTAACGCTGGCCGATGTTGATTTGCCGGGTGGTATCGCCTGTCGGACCAAAAATCTGACCGGAAATCGGAGTGTCCCCACGAAAGAAAGCATAAATGCCGGCGAGAAAATCACCGCGATAGAACAACGGATCATCTGCTACCATAATGAAATAGCCCTCCCGGAAGCCCGCAGCGACGAGCTGCTCAAGGAAAAAGATGTCCTGACATGCCTTGAACATCTGTTCGGGATGTTGCCCCCTTCTAGGAAACTTCAACTCGATTGCCGAGATAGGTCGTTCGGCGGTAGCGAAGAGGCTAATGTCGATTTCTTTTTTGATGAAGCGATCGCGCTGAAAAAGGCCTGAATGTGCTGCAACATGCCGGACGTTTTGATTTTTACGCCCCCGGCGTCGCCTTCTGCTGGCGGATGACCATCTTTGCGAAGGTCTCCACGGTGAAGAGCTTCGCGATCTCCGCGGCCTTCACCGGGGACTTGATGCGGTCGGCGGGGACTTCGCTGAGGAATTCGCGCAGGCGCTGCTCGCCGGCGGGCGTGAGCGTGCCGCCGCTTTCAAATTCGGATTCGGTCAGGGTGCCGCGGGCGTCTTCGATGATCTTGCCGCGCGGGATCTTCACTTTGAACGCGCGCTCGAGGCGGAAGACGATGTCGAGGAAATCAATGGACTCCGCGCCGAGGTCGCCGATGAGCGATGAGTCGGGCTTCACATTCACTGCGTCGCAGCCGAGGGCGTCGGCGATGGTGTCGGCGACCTTCGGGAGGATGGCGGAGATTTCTTCGGTGGTGATGTTGGTGTTGCTCATAAATTTTCACTCCATCTTGAAGCTGGGAGCGGGCGCATTTTTTAGCAGGAAGCCATGAAGGCAGGAAATGAATTCATGGTTTCGTGGTTTCCTGCTTCGTCTGTTTTCAGGTTCATTCACTCCATCTTGAAACCACCGTCCACGGACAGGACCTGGCCGGTGATGTAGTCGGAATAGCGCGAGGCGAGAAACCATACAGCGTGCGCGATGTCCTCGGGCTTGCCAATGCGTTTCAGCAGGATGCGCGCGGTGATCTGGTCGCCGGCGAGTTCGCGGACTGTCTTCGACATTTCGGTGTCGATGACGCCCGGCGCAACGGCGTTCACGCGGATGTTGCGCGAGGCGACCTCGCACGCAAGCGAGCGGGTCATCGCGTTGATGGCGCCCTTGCTCGCGGCGTAATTCGTCTGGCCACGCCCGCCCTTTTCGCCGGAGACGGAGCTGATGTTGATGATGCGCCCGCGGCGTTTGCTCATCATGAAAGGCAGCACCGAGCGGCACATGTTGAACGCGCCCTCGACGTTCGTCGCGAGCACGGTGCGGATATCGTCGTCGCTCAACATGCCGAGCAGGCCGTCGCGGATGACGCCCGCGTTGTTCACGAGGACGTCAATGCGCTCCGTGCGATCCGCGACTTCCTCGGTGAACGCCTGGCACGCCGCCGAGTCGCGCACGTCCACGGCCTTCGCGGAGATTTTCGCATCGGGCAGCGCGTCGGTGATGGCGGTGACGGTTCCGTCTGCGGCTGCCGCATTTCCGAGGTAGGTGAAAATGACCTCCATTCCCGCAGCCGCGAGCGTCTCGACGATCGCGCGCCCGATGCCGCGGCTGCCGCCGGTGACAATCGCCACGCCACCGGCGAGGCCTGAATCTGCGAGCGAGGGAGCGGTCATTTGAAAAACTCGTGCTGAGAGCAACCCCCGGATGACTCGCGCAAAGGCGCAAAGGCGCAAAGCAGTGAACAGTCCTTTGCGTCTTTGCGGCTTTGCGCGACCAAAACTCGCTGCGTCACTTTCATCCGGAAATGCAGTAGCCGCCGTCCACGACGAGCGTGTGGCCGGTGATGAGCGCCGCCTCGGGCTGGCAGAGGAGATACACGGCATCCGCGACGTGCGCGGGCGTGAGCGGCTCCTGCAGCGGCGTGCGGCGCAGCGACTCGGCGAGGAGTTCCTCGCGGTTGGGAAAATGTCTCAGCGCGTCCGTGTCCACGACGCCGGCGCTGACGATATTCACGCGGATGCGGCGCGAGCCGAGTTCCTGCGCGAGCGCGCGGGCGAGCGATTCGAGCGCGGCCTTCGACGCACCGATGAACGAGTAGTGCGGAATCGCGCGCAGCGAGCCGAGGCTGGAGAGGCCGATGAGCACGCCGCCATTTGTCATCAACGGCACGGCCTGCTGCGCGAGTGTGTTCAGCGCGAGGGCGTTCGTCTCCATGCAGCGGCGCCAGTGCTTGAGCGTCAGTTCCATCGCGGGCTTCAGCACGCCGATGGCGGCATTGCTCACCACGATGTCCACGCGGTCGAACTGCTTCCGGAATTCCACAAACGCCTCCGCGAGGCTCGTCGGATCGCTCACATCCGCCTGCACCGCCATCGCGCGGCGGCCCATGTCGCGGATCGTTTTGCAGACGGCCTCCGCCTCCTCGTGGCTGTTGAAATATGCGATCGCGACATCACAGCCGGCACGGGCGAGCTTGAGCGCAGTCGCGCGCCCGATGCCGCGCGCACCGCCGGTGATGAATGCAATTTTGCCGGAAAGAGTTTCGGTCATTTTTCGGAAAAGGGCGCGGAGTGTGTGGGCGCGGCGGGGAAAAATCAACAGGCACGTGGGGAAATGCGGAATGCGGAGGGGCGCAGCATCCGCAGCCGCCGACGGGAGGAGGCGGGCGCGCTTTTGCTCACGGATGCGCCGATGCGGAGCGAGCCGCGAAACACGCGGACGGCCGCGACATTCGTAGCCGCGCTTGTGAAAACGCGGGCACTCTTGGATTTCGCGCGGGAAGATCAGCCCGCGCTTTCACAAGCGCGGCTACGGGGAACTGCCCGCCTCGTTCCCCCGGCGGCTACAGTTTTGGGAAGAGCCTTCCGGTGCGGGCGATGTGCTCGCGGTATTTTTCGCCGTGGACGGTGAGCAGGTAGGCTTCCTCGTCGGCGGCTTTCAGCCAGACGCAGATGAGGTGGAATGCGAGCAGGAAGCCGGAGCACACGGTCGGCAGCAGAAGCGCAGATCCGGCGAGCATGAGCACTTGCAGCGCGTAGATCGGATGCCGCACGCGTGCGAACGGCCCGACGGTCACGAGCGCGTTTTTCTCCTGCTCATTCACGCCGATGCGCCATGCGCTGCCCATGATCGCGTAGCACCAGAGCGTGCCCGCATAGCCGGCGGCGACGAAGACGATGCCTGCGGACATCACGGCGGCGTGCATCATGCGCGGGCACAGCCGAACGAAGGCCCACGCATCTTTTCCCATGGCCACATTTTCTCCGCCGATGAAAAACGGCTGCCCGATCCACACGGCGATCACCAGCAGCCAGCCGACCCACAGCACGCGCTCCTTGGCCGTTTGCGGCGTCATGTTGGGGGAGCGCCCGATCTGCTTTCGCACGCGGCGCGCATTCACGAAGACGCCGGCCCAGTAGATCAGCCCGGAACCCGCGACGACTACCTTGCGCAGCAGCAGCGGATCAAACCCCATGCCGGTTTCCGTGCCGCGCGCGGATGAGCCGCTGGAGCTCGATGACCCAGTGGCGTTTCACGCTTTTCCACACGTCAGCGCCGAATTCGATGCCTTCCATTTTGCCGGGGATTTCCTTCGGGGCGACAGGTTGCAGGCTGGGCGCGTAATTGTTGATCCACGCAAGCGCGGGCGGGTTCGAGAGCATGCGATCGAGATCGGGCGTATGGCCGTGCGTAAGAAAGCCGCCGGTGGGGAGCTTGACGTTGCGCACCCTCGCGCTGCCGGTGGCGCGGTAGTGGTTCATGGAGCCCCAGCCGAGCATGTCGCCGCCGAGCACGTCGAGGCCGACGTAAAACCCCGTGAACTCCCCGACTGAATCCGGCACGGAGCGCAGCGAGAACATCATGTCCCACTGGTTCGGGAGCACGCGCGTGGCGCCGCCGCCGCCAAGCGCCGCGATGTAGGAGACCTTCAGTCCGACGACCGGGTGCTTTTTACCCGTGAGCGGATCGGTGATTTCCGTGCGATCCTCCGGCCTCCAGCGGATCGGACTCCACACGGAAAGATGATCGGCAGTCTGCCCGGCGAGAAGCTGGAGCGCCTTCACCGCCTGGAAGGATCCCTGGCTGTGCCCGATGATCATCGGCCTCATGCCCTCACGCTCGTAGTACCACGCCACGATGCCGGCGATCATCTCGGCGTCTTCGTAGCAACTGATCGTGCGGTTTCCGCCGCCCGGATGCCGCATCGCCTGCTCGGGGTAGCCGAGGCCGTTGAGGAATCTCGAAAACGATTCGAGCCGCTTAATCACCGTCGCGATGCCGCCGTGGATGGTGATGATGTGCGGCGCGGGCGCACCGGCGAGCGTGTGGCGCACATCGGCGTCGGTCACACGCTCCGGGTTCAGCGCGAGGATGCGGCTCTCCTGCGCGCCCGAGAGCGACCACGAGCGCAGGCCGTGCGAGGAGTCGAGCTGCGCGACCCGCCCGGTCTCGGCGGGGACGAGATCGATCTTGCCGCAGCCGCCGAGCGTGAGCACCACGGCGAGCGCGGCCATTGTGGAAAAAATCGCGGTCTTCATGGTGCCGCCTCCAGTCCGCCGACCGCGGCGGTGAAACGCTCGCGCACGGCGGAAATTTCCTCCCGCGAATAGACCGACGTGCGATACGACATCGAGAGATTCACGCCTTTGCCAAAGGTCGTGACCGACAGCACGAGCGGCGTGACCGGGCCGGTGGAAACCGCGCGCAGGTAGTCTGACGGTCGCGCCGTCGCCGACGGAACCGCCACGGCATTCACTGGAAGTTTTGTGAGGTTCATATTCGTGAGCCCGCCCCAGAGCGGGTAGTTCTTCGGATAGAACCGCCGCCGCTGGTTCGTCGAGAACAAAGACATGAGCCGCAGCACGAGGCCCATCTCGAGCGCGTTCGCAAGATGGAGCCCGCCGGACTTGTAGCGGCGCGTCTGCACGGCGATGGACCGCGCGAGTTTGGAAAGATCGGCCGTCTCTGCGATGCCGCACGCGATGGAAAATCCGCCGAGCACGAGGCCGAAGGTATCTCCTCCCTCGGTGCCGAGATCGCGACGCGCATTCACGATGCAGCCGAGCGAAATTTGATCGCGCCCGTCGCGCCGCGCGGCCTCGCACAGCGGCGCAAATGACCACATGAGCAGCGCGAGCAGGAGATCATTCACGGTGACATCCAGCCTCTTCCCGGCGGTGATCAGCGCCGCGAGTTCCGTGCTGCCGAGCGTGAAAAGTTCGAGGGCATTCGCAAAGTCGGTGCTGTCGGTGCAGCCGGGGCGGATGGCCCTGCGCATCCCGCGGAATTGCGCGGGCAGCGTGAACAGCTTCCGCAGCCACATGGAGAGTCGGCTCGGCGCACGCCGTCCGCGCGCCGGGCCGCAATTCAGACGCCCGCGCTTCGCCGTCGCGCCGCCGTACTCCGCGACGAAATCACACGCGAGCCGCACGATCGGCTCCGCGTCCGCGATGGCGTGAAAATACGCGGTGCCGAGCCAGAACGAATCGCCATCCGGCACAGCGAAAAAACGGAACGGTGTGAATTCGCCAGCGTGATCAAATCGCAGATTGATCTGCCGCTCCGTCTCCGCGCGCAGCGTTTCGCGCACGTCCGCACCATCGTCGCACACCGCGAGATCGATCACCGCCGCACCGCCGCGGAACTCGTAAGCCTTCGCGTCGATCCGCAATCCGGTCAGCCCGCGCTCCTCCAGCACTTTCGCGAGCACCGCCCGCAGCCGCACGGCTTCGAGCGGCGTAGGCACGCGCGCGATGTGAACCGCGTTGTAAGCGTGCATCTCATCCCAAAGGAGCATCGTGCGCTGGAAAGTGTTGAGTCGGCCCGGACTGGACATTCCAGCGAGAGTGACGGAGCGGTGCGCGCGGTTCAACCGCGACGTGCAGCGACGTAACGCGGACAATCCCCTCCGCCGCCCGGTCCACTGCGGACTGGATGATTCACTGGAAATTGCTTTCGCGCCCGCCGCACCGGAAGCGGTCAGAACGCGGACGGGCAGAGGTCTGGGGGGAGCGAGGGGCGGAGGAAGGATGATTTCGGCTGTCCGCGCTGCTCCGAAGAGCGGATTTCTTGGGGTGAGGCTCGGTTGTGGCGACATTCATGCGCTCAAGCGTTGCTTCATTCTTACTATCATCAGTCTGTCACTTTATTTTGTCCGAATCGAAAAGGTCGAACCCGTCACCGCCCCCGGCATCCCCGCCGGCTTCCCGCAGCCGGAAACCCTCCTCACCGAAGACTGCATCCGCCCGAGTGCCTGATGCTTCCGCTCGGTGTAGGAGACTCCGACGCGCTGGCCGGGAATCCCGGCTGAGAGTCGGAAGGCTCCGAAGTGCTGGCCGGGACGAAAAGCACGGACATTCGCAGCCTATCCACCTAATTCGACAAACCTGCCGGATAGTTCGCCGTCAGATCACCACGGCACCGGCTGGTAGTCCTTCAGGAATTTTCCCCACACGTGCTCGCCCGTGTTGAAGCCGGCGATGATCGGATCCACGATCCGCGCCGCGCCGTCCACGATGTCGAGCGGCGGGTGGAAGCGGTGCTCCTCCACTTTTCGCGCGGCGATATGCGCGGGGTCCTCGTCGGTCACCCAGCCGGTGTCCACGCTGTTCATGTGGATGCCGCTGGCGAAGTAGTCGGCGGCGGAGGTGCGCGTCATCATGTTCAGCGCGGCCTTGGCCATGTTTGTGTGCGGGTGGCGCGTCGTCTTGAAGCTGCGGTAAAACTGCCCCTCGACGGCGGAGACGTTCACGATGTGCTTGTCGCGCTCGGGCGTGCGGAGCATGAGCGGCTTCAGGCGTGCATTGATGATGAAGGGCGCGATGGCATTCACGAGCTGGACTTCGAGCAGTTCCACCGCGGGGACCTCGGCGAGCATGAGCCGCCACGAGTTGCGTTCGCGCAAGTCCACCTGCTGCAAATCCTGATCGAGCCGGCCCTCGGGGAAGAGATCCTTCTGCGCGGCGAATTCATCCGGCAACATCGGCACCTGCGAAAGTGCGGCGGCGTGCGTGAGTCCTGCGACTTCCGAGATGCGCTTCTCCGCGAACGCGCGATCCCCCTGCCCCTCGGGCAGCCGCCCGGCCTCGGGCAAAATATGGTAGCCGCGCAGCCCCTCGTAGGCGCCGAGCAGCTTGCGCGCATTTTCCGGCATTGCGTCGAGCGATGCGGCCTCGCCCTGCATCATGTGCTCGTAGAAATCCGGCGGACGCCGCACGGTCTGGCACGCGTTGTTGATGATGAAATCCAGCCGCGTGCGTGTCGTGAGCAAGTGACGGCAGAACGCCTCAACGCTCGGCGTGTGCCGCAGATCGAGTCCGAAAATTTCGAGCCGGTGCCCCCATTGATCGAAGTCCGGCTCGCGCGCAAACCGCGCCGCCGAATCGCGCGGGAAGCGCGTGCTCACGATCACCTCCGCACCCGCGCGCAGCAGCTTGATGCCTGCCTGATAGCCGATCTTCACGCGTCCGCCGGTGAGCAGCGCCACGCGTCCGCGAAGGTCGGCGGTCTCGGTGCGCTTGCGGAAATTCAGCTCCGCACACGACGGGCAGAGCTGGTCATAGAAGTGATGGATCGCCGAGTAGTCGCACTTGCAGATGTAGCAGTTCTGCGGCTGCACGACTTCGCGGAAATCCGGATCGTCCGTGACTTCCTGCTGCTGAAAATCCAGCGGCGGAAAAGCCGCCGGCGTCGTGAAGATTTTTTCCTTCCGCAGCTTGCGGATGCCCGTCTCGCCGAGCTGCGACTGGTCGCGCTGCACCTGCTCGTTTTTGCGCTGGCGCGACTTTTCCTTCACGAGCCGCCGCCGCTCGCGCAAGTCGGGGCAGAAGACTTCGCCCGCCGCCTGAACGAGCCGCGTGCGTTCCTCCTCGGGCAGCGCCGCGAGCAGCGCGCGATCCTTCGCGACGCGCTCCAGCAGCTCGACGGTGGCCTTGAAAGCCTCCGCACCCGGCGCGCTGTTTGTGTTTGGTTTTGCAGACATGGGACGAAAAAGCGGGGAACTTACAGACGCGGCGACGGTGCGCTAGAGAAGAACGCGCGCGCCGTTGGCCTCGCCGGGGCACGCCGTTTTTCCCTCTCAAGCTCGCCCGCCGGATCAAGCCGCCGGCAAGTCGAAGAGCGTCAGCGTGCGCGCCATCACTTCGTGGACGAATGCGGCGGGCACCTTGCAGATCGGCTGCCAGCGGCGCTCGTTCCAGTCCTGCGAACGCACATGGTCGCACAGCACGACTCCGCCGACTGGCAGGCCGGCTGGGACGGCAAGCTCGAACGGGTAGCCTTTCACGCGGCTGGTGATCGGGCAGAAAATTGCGAGGCCGGTCTTTTCGTTGTAGCGCGTGTGGCTGAGCACGATGGCGGGGCGGCGGCCTGCCTGTTCCCGGCCCGCCTGCGGGTCGAACACCAGCCAGCCGATGGAGCCGAGTTCCGGAACCGGTGGGGATTTCTTTTTCACGGCGGCAGGATCTCGCGGCCGACATCGGCCCCCCATTCCGTCGCAGCGTGGAGATTTTCGGGAGTCACCTGCGCGAGCAGATCGTCGAGGCTCGGGCTCTTGGGTGCAGGCTTCACGGTGAGGCCCGCGGGGCCGATCTTGAGCGTCACAGCGTCGCCTTCCTGGACGTGGATTTGCTTCGCCACTGCGAGCGGGATGCGAAGGGCGAGGCTGTTGCCCCATTTCTGAATCGTCGCGGTCATGTTTCTACATTGAGGCTACATGAGGAAGCTGTCAATCTGCCGCCCGAACGGGATATTCCCGCAATCAAGACGCACATGCCGACCTTCACCCCGCCTCCCGGCTACACGCGCATCAAGGTGGTGAAGAGCTTCGAGGAGCTGGTCTCGACGCCGTTCGGCAACGGCGTGAATGCGCTGTGCTGGGAGCGCACGCTGGCCGGCGATTTCGGCGAAGTCGTGGAACGGCTCGGCGAGGGTGAAGGGATCGCCACGCTCGACGAAGCGCGGCTCGGTGCGCTCGGACTGAGTGCAGCAGGGCGCGCTGCCGTAGCTGTGCTGCTCGAAGACCTGCGCCTGCTCGGCGATCTCGGCCTTTCGCCGATTCTCGACTGCATCCGCAGCTATCCGCGCGACGAGGACGCGGGGCCGGTGCGCACGGATGTCTATTCGTGGCATGTGGACAGCGCGACCGTGGAGGCCGACACGTGGCTCTGCACCTACTTCGGCGCGACAAGCGAAGCGCTGCGCAATGACGAAGCACAGCGTCGCGTGGACATCGCGGAGACGCGTGCGGAACTGCTCAAGACTTTCGGCGGCGAGGACGACGCAGGCTTCGCCGAATTCCTGCGGGAGAACTGCTACGACCTGCACTACGCCGCGGCCCCGCACGCACAGCCGATTCCATTCGGTGTCGGCAATCTCTGGCGCATCGCGACGGAGTGGCCCGGCAGCCCCGTGCCGCCGTGCATCCACCGCGCCCCGGAAACGCAACCGGACGAACCGCCGAGGCTGCTGCTGATCAGTTGAACTCTTGGTTTTCCCAGCACGAGCCTCTGTCCATCCGCTGCACTTCCCAAATCATCCCCATCAACAGACTCCTACACTTCCGAAACATCCGAATCCTCGAACTCCCGCCGGACATCACGACGCCCGAGCAGATCGCGCCCGTGGTGAAAAAGTGAGCGCGCTGACGAATCTGCAATCTCCCGCTTGGCATTTCAGCGGGAATGCGGTTCACATCCGCGCTCCCATGAACCTCCGCCTCCTCTCCGCCGTCGCTGCCGCACTCGCACTGCCGCACTTTTCCATCGCCCAAAAGACGAACACGCTTCCGAACAGCCAGCTCGCGCCAGGCGAGAAAGGGCCGAAGAAACAGCCGCAGAAGACCAAGTGGGACGACATGGATCTCGGGCCGTTCTTCAGCGGCTGCTACAAGGTCGGCGACAGCATTTCGTTCAAGGGCATCGCGGTCGCGGTCGGCACAAAGGACGCGCCGGCGACGATGCTGTTCGACTCGGAACTGCTGCGCTTTCACGCCGCGTGGGAAGGCGGGCTCGCGAAATTTCCTCGGGTGCGCGGCGGACTCGAGGGACAGATCGCGGCGGATGGCGATGTGAAGGTTTCCGCGGGCTGGCGGACGGGCTGGGGCACGGCGATCAAGGACGACCCGCGCGAGAAACATCAGGGCAATCTGCCGGGCACGAAGTGGCACGGCATCTACGTGCATGG
>Ga0208856_1000840_pt1 | contig 10505 bp, 8 predicted proteins | sample LakMenEpi13Jul12_FD_150690 | JGI IMG/M metagenome (GOLD analysis project Ga0208856, IMG submission 150690) | Freshwater microbial communities from Lake Mendota, WI - 13JUL2012 deep hole epilimnion (SPAdes) | ecosystem: Environmental > Aquatic > Freshwater > Lentic | place: Lake Mendota, Madison... | reverse complement strand
GGCACCGACCCCGACACCTCCGAAAACATCTGGGCCACCGGCGCCGGCCGTAATTTCATCGGCTACTCCAACCCCGAGGTCGATCGGCTGTTCGCCGAAGGCCGCCGCGAACTCGATCGGGCGAAGCGGGCCGAAAAATACGCCCGCATCCAGGAGATCCTCCACGACGACCAGCCCTACACGTGGCTCTATTGGCGGAACAGCTTCTACGGATTCTCGAAGTCGCTTCGCGGCTATGTCTTCAGCCCGCGCGGCCCCTACCACTATTCGCCCGGCTTCGGGAGCCTGTGGATGCCGAAGACGGAGTAGCCGATGGCCGCCTATCTCGTGCGCCGGGTGATCTTCGGGCTCCTGACGCTCGTCGTGATCACCTGCTTCGTCTACGGCCTGGCCCGCAACATGCCGGGCACGCCGCTCACCGTGCAGCTCGGCGAGACGGATCCGAGCCGGAAGTTCAACCCCGAAGACCTCGAGCGCATGAAGCGGATCTACGGCCTCGACAAGCCGTGGCCCGTGGGGTTCGCGCAGTGGCTTTCAAACGTGGCCCGTGGCGACCTCGGCCGCTCGATCTCGCGGAAGCAGCCGGTGGCCACGCTGATCGCCGAACGGATCGGCCCCACGTTTCTGATCTCGGGCACGGCGCTCGTGCTCGCCTGGCTCACGGCCATACCGCTCGGGCTCTATGCCTCGGCCCGCAGCGGCCGTGCGGACGAGCGGGTGTCGAGCCTCATGCTCTACGTGCTCTACTCGTTTCCCACGTTCGTGGCGGCGCTCTTCCTGCAGATCATCTTCGCCGTCTGGCTTCGGGGCACGGGCTGGGAGCTGCCCCTCTTCGGGATGAGCGACCTGCCGCCCGACGCGCCGTGGCTCGCGCGGGTGGCGGACGTGGCCCGGCACATGATCCTGCCGGTCACCTGCCAGACCTACGTGGGCCTCGCGTACGACAGCCGGTTCATCAAGGCGAACATGGAGGAGGCGGTGCGGCAGGACTACGTGCGCACGGCCCGTGCCAAGGGGGCGGGCCCGTGGCGGGTGCTCTTCCGCCATGCCTTCCGTAACACGCTCATTCCGCTCGTCACGCTCCTGGGGCTCTCGCTGCCGGGGCTGATCGGCGGGTCGGTGATCATCGAGCAGATCTTCACCTGGCCCGGCATGGGGCGGCTCTTTTTCGAGAGCATCCGCGAGCGCGACTATCCGACGATCATGGGGCTCACGCTGATGTTCAGCATGCTCACGCTCGCCGGGCAGCTCCTCGCCGATCTCCTCTACTGCGCGGTCGACCCGCGCGTGAGCGTCGAATGACGAGCGTCGAGCGCAGCCGGGATCATTCTCTCCCTCTCCCTTCGGGAGAGGGCCGGGGTGAGGGTGCCCCCGCTGCACCCTCACCCGGCCTTCGGCCACCCTCTCCCGCAGGGAGAGGGACTGTGACATCACAGGGATTTTGGGCGGAGGCCTGGCACAGGTTTCGCCGCAAGAAGCTCGCGATGGCCGCGCTCACCTTTATCGGCGGGCTCGTGCTCACCGCCCTCTTCGCCCCGGCGATCGCCGGCACGAAGCCCGTGCTCTGCCGCTACAAGGGCACGATCTATGCCCCCTGCCTCGGCTACTTCGACCGCCGCCTCGAGCCCGCCATCTTCACGAAGGACCGCTTCCGCGGCACCTATCCGCGGAATCTCAAGGAGAAAGACCCGGAGAGCTGGGCGATCTGGCCGCTCGTGTTCCAGGATCCATACCGGAGCGTGCGGGCCGACGAATGGCCAGGCGAGCCCGCGAACCCCGCCCGCGACGAGGGGCGGCCGAGCGGGCGGAATCTCTTCGGCACCGATCAGGCGGGCGTCGACGTGTTTGCAAAGATGGTGCATGGCACCACGATCGCGCTGTTGGTGGGCTTCGTGTCGATGGGCATCGCGGGCACGATCGGGATCGTGGTGGGGGCGATCGGCGGCTACTTCGGCGGCTGGATCGACATGGTGACCAGCCGCGTCACGGAGATCGTGATGTGCATCCCCACGCTCGTCTTGATCCTGGCCGTGATCGCGGTGATCGAGAAGCCCACGATCTGGCACACCATGGCGATCATCGGCGCCACCGGCTGGACGGGCATCGCCCGGCTCACCCGGGGCGAGTTTTTGCGGCTCAAGGGCAGCGAGTTCGTAATGGCGGCCAAGGCCTCGGGCGCCGGCCCCGTGCGGATCATGCTCCGGCACATCCTGCCCAACGCGCTCGCGCCGGTGCTCGTGCCGATCACCTTCGGGATCGCGTCGGCGGTGCTTCTCGAAAGCTCGCTGTCGTTTCTCGGCTTCGGCCCACCGCCGCCGACGGCGAGCTGGGGCTCGGTGTTGAACGACGCCCGCAGCAATCTCGCGATGTGGTGGCTGGTGGCGTTTCCCGGGATCGCGATCTTCTTGACCGTGCTCGCCTACAACCTGATCGGCGAGGCCCTCCAGGAAGCCACCGACCCTCGACTTCGCGAGGCTCGGAAGTGACATTCAGGAAGCCCGAGGCGCAAGCCGAGAGGATGCCCCGGTGGCACGACACCGCGGCGCGAATTCCCTTCGGCTCACGCCTCGGGCTTCCCACGAATCACAATGCCCGGAGCGGAAGCGATGGGAATGCGGCTGCCATTCTCGACACACCACGCGGTTTCCACTCGGCTTACGCCTCGGGCTTCCCAACGGCTGAGCTGAATGACGCCAGACAAAATGCCACTGCTTGACATCCAGAATCTCGTGACTGCGTTTCACACGCCGGCCGGCCGCGTGCCGGCCGTCGATGGCGTGTCGCTGTCGATCGAGCGCGGAAAGACGCTCGGGCTCGTGGGAGAGAGCGGCTGCGGCAAGAGCGTGACGGCGATGTCGATCCTGCGGCTCGTGGCGGCGCCCGGCGTGATCGAGTCGGGCCGGATTCTCCTCGACAGCGCCGGCGGTCCTGAGGATCTCGTGACGCTGCCGGAGCCCGCCCTACGGCGGGTCCGCGGCGGCCGGATCGGGATGATCTTCCAGGAGCCGATGACGAGCCTGAATCCCGTGTTCACGATCGGCGCCCAGATCGCCGAGGCGGTGACGCTGCATCGCGACGTCACGCCCGCCGCCGCGCGGGCCCGGGCCCTGGAGATGCTGCGGCTCGTGCGCATGGCCGACCCCGAGCGCCGGCTCGACGAGTATCCGCACCAGCTCTCCGGCGGGATGCGGCAGCGGGTGATGATCGCGATGGCGCTGGCCTGTGAGCCCGATCTCGTGATCGCCGATGAGCCCACGACGGCGCTCGATGTCACGATCCAGGCGCAGATTCTCGATCTGCTGGCCGACCTGCGCACGCGGCTCGGCACCGCGATCCTGTTGATTACGCACGATCTCGGCGTGGTGGCCGAGACCTGCGATGACGTGGCCGTGATGTATGCCGGCCGGATCGTCGAGCGGGCGCCCGCAGCCGAACTGTTCGCGAACCCCCTTCATCCCTACACGATCGGCCTGCTCGCCGCGCGGCCGGGGCCGCGGCACGCGGGCCCGCTCGTGACGATCCCCGGCATGGTGCCGGCACCGCAAGACTTTCCCTCCGGCTGCCGATTTCATCCGCGGTGTGCCTTCGCCCGGCTGCCGCAGTGCGCCGCAACGCCGCCCATGCTCGACGAGGTTTCCCCGGGCCATTTCGTGCGCTGCCCGTTCGCGGGCGAGCTCGGTGCCCCGCGGTCGCCCAACGCCGGAGGTGCGGCATGAGCGCCGAGCCGTTGCTCGCCGTGTCGGGGCTGGAGACGCACTTTCCGGTGCGGAGGGGCCTCATGCGCCGGCAGGTCGGGAGCGTGCGGGCGGTGGATGGCGTGAGCTTCGCGATCGCCAAGCGACGAACGCTCGGCCTCGTCGGCGAAAGCGGCTGCGGCAAGACGACGGTGGGCCGGAGCATCCTCCGGCTCGTCGAGCCGACTGGCGGCAGCGTGCGGTTTGCCGGCATCGATGTGCGGGCCACCCACGGCTCGGCGCTCGGGGCCCTGCGCCGGCGGATGCAGATCGTGTTTCAGGATCCCTACGGCTCGCTCAACCCGCGGATGACGATCCGGGCGATCCTCGAGGAAGGGCTCGTGATCCATCGCCTCGGCACGGCGGCCGAGCGGCTCGAGCGGATGCGCCGGGCCCTCGAACGCACCGGGCTGACGTCGGCGGCCCTCGGTCGCTATCCACATGAGTTTTCCGGAGGCCAGCGGCAGCGGATCGCGATCGCGCGGGCCCTCGTGCTCGAGCCCGAGTTTCTCGTGCTCGACGAGCCCGTGTCGGCGCTCGACGTGTCGATCCAGGCGCAGGTGGTGAACCTGCTCGTGGAACTGCGTGAGCAACTCGGGCTCACGTATCTCTTCATCTCGCACGATCTGTCGGTGGTTGAATACCTGGCCGACGAGGTGGCCGTGATGTACCTCGGGCGGATCGTCGAGCATGCCGCGGCCGACGTGCTCTACCGAGCACCGCTGCATCCCTACACCCGGGCCCTATTCTCGGCGGTGCCGCGGATCGATCCGGCCCGCCGCAGCCGGCGAATCGTGCTCACCGGCGACGTGCCGAGCCCGGCCAGCCCGCCACCGGGCTGCCGGTTTCACCCGCGGTGCCCACTGGCCGAACGTGTCTGCCGCGAGGTCGACCCACCCGCCACGGTCGTCGCCGGCCACACGGTGCACTGTCATGTGGCCGCCCGCGAGCTCGAGAAGGCCGGTGGCGATGCCGAAACGGCTGCGGCCGCGGTCGCCGACATGATGGCCCGGCCGCTGGCCGGTACACTTGCCGGTGGAGGCGATTCATGATGCGTGTTCGTGATGTCGGCGTCGGCGTCCGCTGCCTCGGCGGGCTTACGGCGTGTCTGCTGTTGGCGATCGCCGCCGAAGGCCTGGCGCAGGCACCCGGCACCGGCGGCCGTAGTGGCGGGCTCGTGCCAGGCCGCGAAACACCGAGCGTCTCAGGCGGCATGACTCGCGATGAACTGCTCCGACGGTTCGACCTCGACTCCGACGGCCGGATCGACGAGGCCGAGGCCGAGGCCGCACGCGCACGCATGCGCCGCGAACGCGTCGACACGATGCAAAACTCCGGGCTCGATCCGCTTACAGGCCGACCGCGGGCCGCGGGGCCTGCCGGCCCGACCCGCGACGCGACACCTGCCCCGCCAGACGACACGCTGATTCTGCCGGGCGCACCGACCGATCCGCCCCCCAGAAAGCCCGTCGATGACGCCGAGAAGAACCCGGCGGCAAAACCCGCGCCCGCCGTGCCGCCGGGCCGTGCGCCGCCGCTCACCGGCGGGGTGCGCGCCGGCGCGCCCGCCGGGCGACAAGGCTACGGTGCTGCATCACCGACACCGAAGACAGATCTCAATGCGGGCCGCCCTCGCGACCCACGGCCCCTGACGAACGGCGGCCAGGCTCGTCCGGGCATGCAGCCGGCGGGTCGGCCCGGCCCGGCGACACCCGCGCCGCGCGGGACCGCGCCCCGGCCGAGCCTCTTTCCCCAGGGGTCGTCGCGGCCCACGGCTGAAGACTTCGGCCGCTGAGCTTCGTGCCAATGCGTTGAGATCGGGCCTCGCTTGGAGATAAACTCCCGGGCTCGACGTCGTGTCGCTCGATCGTTTTCCGTGGAGGATTCATGCGCAGTGGAGTGTTTCGGCAGGGTGCCGCGATGGCGGTTTTGCTGGCGGTGGTCGTGGCGTGTGCCGCGGGCCGATCCGTGGCCGCTGACGAGCCGCCGCGGATCTCGCCCACCGATTCGCGGCGCGTGTTCGTTGCCGGAACGTCCGATGCATTCGGCAAGGTGAAGGCGGCGGTCGAGGCGGCCAAGAAGGCCACTGGCCGCGACTACCGGGTGATCGTGATCGGCGATGCCCGGGAAGGGCAGTCGGCCCGCAGCCTTCTCGAAGCCATCGTCGACCGCTGGCGGCGGGAGGGCGCCGACCAGCCTGCCGGCTACGACCCCGCCGGCGACGTGACGATCGTGCTCGACGTGAAGGGCCGCACGATCGCGATGCGGGCCCCGTGGGCGCTCGAGGTATCGAGCGGGCTCGATCCAGAGACGATCGAAGCGGAGCTGATTGAAAAGGTTTTCGTACCGCGGGCGAAAGACGGGCTCTATGACGACGGCCTCACCGCGCTCGTCGAAGCGACGGAGGGCTGGGTGAAGACGCGGCAGGATCGCGAGCTCGCGCGGATCGAGGCGGCGCGGGTGTTTCGCACGCGCACGCTGCCCCTGACGCTGCTCGGGCTCGGCACATTCGCGGGCCTGACGGCGTTTTTCGTGCAGCGGTCGCGGCATGAGCACCGCGTGTACGAAGCCCGCCAGAAACTCGCCACGTTCAAGCAGGAGGTCGTGGCCCTGTCCGATCTCCTCGACGCCCAGCAGGAGCGGCATCGGCTTCTGCCACACGCCGACCCCGACTTCCAGACGCCGATGCAGGGGCAGACGCGTTCGACGTACGATGCCGTGCAGCACGCGATTCGCCGCTATCGCGAGCGTTGGCTCGGACTGATGGACGTGTGGGAGAAGGCGCAGGAGCGGGTCGATTCGGAGTGGTTTTTGGGCACCGCTGCCGCCGACGACTGCATCCGGCTGCTCGACTCGGCCGAGGCCCGGCCGCCGCTCGCCGACGTGGCTGGGGAATGCCGGGCGCCGCTCGACGTGCTCGAGCAGGCGCACGAGACATCACGGGACCTGGCCACGAAACTGGAGTCGGGCGTGGCCGAGGCCACTGGCCGCATCGAAAAGCTGGCCACGCGCGGCCGGTCTGGCGCCGCGTTTCAGGCAGCCACTGCGGCGGCGATCCGCAGCCTGGCGCTCGCGCGGCACGATCTCGAGAGCGATCCTGTCGACGCCCGCGGCCGGCTCGAGGGAGCGCTCGCCGGGCTCGCCACGCTCACCGACCGGCTCGATGCCTTCGAGGCCGCCGACGATCGCCGTCACAAGGCGGCCGCAGCGGCCGACGACGCCGAGCAGAAGATCAAAGCCAAGCGCGCGGAAGGCTGGCTGCTCGCCGAGCCGGGCGCCGATCCGACGGTGCACGTCGGCAAGGCTCGCGAGCATGTCGCACTTGCCGCCAACTTGCTCGATGCCGGCGAGACCGACGGGGCGATCGCGCACGTGGAGCATGCGGAGCGGCATGCGGCCGAGGCGCTCGCGATTCTCGAGAGCATCGTCGCCGCCAAGGCGAAGATCGACGACCTGCTGCCTGGCTGCGTGACGCGGCTCGAGGCGCTCGCCGGCCGTCGGGCCGCTACCGTGCGGGCGCTCGAGCATCTTGCTGGCGCGTATGCTGAAAGCTCGTGGTCTGACATCGCCGACAACGTGTCCAAGGCAGACGAGGGCCTCGAACACACCCGGCGGATGATCGCCGAGGCTCAGGAGGCGGCAGCCCCGGCGCGGCAGCACTACTTCAAGGCGCTCGCACTCGTCGAAGAGACGGTGCGGCAGGAGGCGTGGGTGGAGAATTGCCAGGTCGCGGTGACCGACCGGCGGCAGGAGCTCGACGGTCTGCGGGCTTCGCTGCCGCAGCGGGCGACGGCGGCCGGCAGGCGGATCGCAGCACTCGAGGAGCGGCTCGAGCGGCAGCGTACCGACCGCGTGCGGGCCAACGAACACTGCCGCGAGGCCGGCCGGCTCGTGCAGCTCTCCGAGCGCGGCATGGCCGCGACACGGCCCGATCTCCTGCAGACCGCTCGCGTGATCGATGCGGCCGAGACTGCCGCCTCCCGGGCCGAGGAGCTCGCCACCGAAGACGACCGGCTGGCCCGGCAGGCCTTCGCCGAGATCGAGGAGACCGACGGCCTCATCCGCCGTGCAGCGGCCTGGTATGCCGAGGGCGTGTCGGCGGATGTACGGTCAGCGACGGCTGCGCTCGAGCAGTCGAAGGCCCTGCTCACGCGCCAGCGGTATGAAGACTCGGTGAAGACGTCGGCCGAGGCGGCGGCCCTCGCCCGCGAGGCATATGGGGCGGCGACCGCCGAAGCGGAGCGGCGCCGAAAGCGACGCGTCCAAGACATTCAGCGGCGGCAGATGCAGGATGCGTTCGAACGCATGTCGCGCGGGGCGGGACCGTGGGTGATCTCGCTGCCGCGTGGCACGTTCACCGGCCCCGATCCCTGGCGATCGATGATCGGCGGCGGTGGATTCGGTGGTGGCGGCGGCTCGCGGTCTGCGGGCGGCGGTTGGTCGCGCGATGTGGCCGAGGTCCGGTTTTAGGCCCGTGGCTTACTTGATCTCGACCGGCTTGATGTCGAGGGCGCCGATTCGTGCCTTGGGCGGTGTGGCTCTTTCGGCGACGCCCGTCGCCGCCTTGAGCGCATGCTGCTGGGCGACGAGCCGCTCCAGCCCTTCCATGCGGCTCCGGGCCTCCGGGGGCACGAGGCTCCGCTGCTCCGGCGTGTCGATCGGCCCGTTGAAGATGATGCGGCCCCGGCCATCCTGGACGACGAGTTTCGGCTCGTCGCCACCGGTCAGCTTCACGAGGTAGTCGGTGTCACGTTGCTGGAGTGATCCGTCTGGCAGCTGCGTGACGGTGGCCACCGCCGCCGGTTTGCGCGGCACGAGGGCCAGCGACGACTCCGCCGGCTTGAGAAGGCCCATGGCTGTCGTCGACGGTGCGGGGACACTGCGGAGCGAGATCATCGTTTCGACGCCGCCGCGGAGCACGCGGCATTCGAGCGGAGCGTCATCGCCCGAGGATTCGAGGAGCGTGACGAACTGCTCGGGGAGCAGGAGCAGCTGGCCGTCGACCGCCACGATCACGTCGTGGCGCTTGAAGCCCGCCCGCTCGGCCACGCAGCCGGGGGCGACCTGCTCGACCACGAGCCCCGCGCCGCGTTCGAGCCGAAACTGCTCCCTGAGCACGGCGGGCGCCCGGGCCGTGACGAGCCCCGCCCAGGGGTTCGACCGCTCGGCCGCGGCGATCTCGCCGACCGGCTGGATGTGCGAGCGGGCCACACGGGCGGCGGGTTCGTCGGCCGCACGCGCGAGCAGACACGAGAATCCCGAGGAGAGCAGAAGCGCGATCGCGAGGCGCATGGTGCGGAGCCCGGACAGGTGAGCGAAGCGGCGAAACCGGGCGGGAGTTGTGACGGGCGCGGGAGGGTTTTTCCAGAGGACTTTGCCCGGGCTGTTCGGCGACCGTCGACCGGGCAGGCTGGGAAAGGCCGGCAAACGGCCCCGACTGCATCCACGCCACGTGCCCGGGCTGCACTCGCCGGGGAGGTGCGGTCGATGAGCGGGTAAAGACTCACACCAGTTTCCCGCGGGGTGCTCTGCCATGGCTATTTCCAACCACGCTGCGAAGGTTCTCGGCACGGGCCTCGCCCTCGCCATCCTGCTGACGGCCGTCGGCCGGGCCGCCGACGCACCGGCCACCCCGGCGAAGCCCGCGCCCACTGCCAAGCCCGTGGCCGCCAAGAAGCCGGTGCTCGTGCCGGGCACCGGTGCACTGGCAAAAGGGGCGACCGACGACTTCGAAGATGCGAAGTGGAACTGGTCGTACAACCACCCCAAGAGCTCGGAGGAGCAGGACAAGCGGATGCGCGGGCCGATGGGCAAGAGCGCCAATCGCCTGTGGTTCGAAGGCCCGAAGCGCGGCACGCCCGACGTGGTGAAGCGGATCGCCCTGCCGAGCCCGGGGCTCGAGGGGAGCACGCACGGCCTCTTGATTTCGTCGCTCCACGCCGGCATCCCCGGGAAGGTCACCTACCAGATGCAGCAAGACGACCTGATCTTCGCCGCCAGCCGCTCGATCGGCCGCGGCATCTCCGTGGCTGACAGTCCGAGCATCGTGACCCGCGTCTACCTGCCGCCGTTCGAGCAGTGGGAAAAGCGCAGCGGCCCGTCGTTCGGCTTCCGCGCCGGCTGCTTCACCCACGCGATCATCACCGGCGACGACCATCCCGACGAAGGCCGGTGGGGGCAAGAGGAATACTGGCCCGGCATGTTCATTTGCTACGAAAAAGCCAACGCCAAGAAAAACCTTCCTCAGCAGGCCTACATTCGCGTGCGGAGCGGCAAGAACGGCGGCGAGATCCGTGGCCCCTCGATTCCCGAAGACCAGCTCGGCTGGTGGACGCTCGGCCTCTCGTTCACGCCCGACGGCATGATCCACTTCTTCGCGAGCCAGGGCGTCGAGGATCTGACGATGGACGACCACATCACGTCGCAGTTCCCCTACGGCTACCGCACCGAGTGGCTGAAGACGTTTTTCTACAACGTCTGCACCATGGACGACGGCAAGACCTGGAGCACGCCGTGGGTGGTGGACGACCCGAAGATCTACTTCGTGAAGCGGCCGCAAATGGCGACCTCGACATCCGGGCCACGGAAGTAAGACGGGCTTCGGGCTGTCGTGGCTCTCGTCGTGTGCGCCGGCTCGGGGTTACCCCGTACCGTCTCGCCGGACGTTCACTCCGGCCCTCCAGGCCTTCGCTCGCTCGGATGTGCCTGCGCTCCGGCTTCCTGCCTGCGCTGGTCACATACGCCGTCTCAACGGCAGGGGTAACCCCTCGC
>Ga0208856_1000837_pt1 | contig 10528 bp, 7 predicted proteins | sample LakMenEpi13Jul12_FD_150690 | JGI IMG/M metagenome (GOLD analysis project Ga0208856, IMG submission 150690) | Freshwater microbial communities from Lake Mendota, WI - 13JUL2012 deep hole epilimnion (SPAdes) | ecosystem: Environmental > Aquatic > Freshwater > Lentic | place: Lake Mendota, Madison... | reverse complement strand
CCATGGATGGCGCAGCGCAGGCAAATCCGAGTGAGCCGAAGCCTGGAGGGCGGAGGCGAACGTCCGGCGAGACGGTACGGGGTAACCCCGAGCCGGCGCGGCCAGATGGCAAGCGGGACGCTTGCCCCACGCGACGCGGTCCCTGCGTTCCCTATGGCCCCACGCCCGGCCCGGCCGCTGGACTCGGGGCGTAAGATGGATCGGTTGCGACGGTCGCGCGGTTTCGACCCCCGTTTTTCCCGGGAAAAATCCCAAAAATAACTGAACAAACCGCTTGAAGCCTGCGTTCAGGGGATTAGTCTCGAAGGGTCATTTTCAGGAGTTAAATCATGGCCGCTCTCAGTTGCTTCTCGACCCGCTCGCGACGTGTCCGCGCCCTCGTTTGCGGCGCGATGATCTTCCCGCTCGTGACTCCGCCTTCTGCGCTGGCGCAGTGCTGCGGTGAGGCGGCACCCGCACCGGTGGCCACGCAGACCTACCGGCTCGACTTTCAGACCGTCTACGACGAGCAGCAGGTGACCGCCTACCGCCTGTCGTACGAAACTGTCTACGACACGAAGACCTACACCGTGCAGAAGCCGGTGTGGGAGACGCAGACCTCGGAGCGGCGCTACACGGTGCAGCGGCCGGTGTGGGAGACGCAAACCCGCGAGGAACGGTTCACCGTCATGAAGCCGGTCTACGAGACGCAGGTCGTCGATCGTAGTTACGACGTGACCCGCGACGTCGTCGAGACGAGCACCCGTGAGGAGCGTTTCACCGTCATGAAGCCGGTGTATGAGACGGCCGTGCAGCAGCAGGTGAGCGTCGTCCGTCGTCCGGTTTACGAGACGAGCGAACGCGAAGAGGCATACACCGTCGCCGAGCCGGTCACCACCGTCCGCACTGCCTACTCGGTCGGCACGCAGGCGGTCGACACCGTGACGCCGATGATGGCTCCCGGCACGACCCAGCTCGGCTGGGTGCCGGGCGGCTGGGCCGTCAATCCATACACCGGCCTGATGTCGTGGCAGCGTGGCGGCTACGGCTGGACCGTCACGCCGGGTGTCGTGATGAACCAGGTCAACCGCTCGTACCAGCCCACCTACACGCCTGTGCAAGTGCCCGAGACGACGATGGTCAACCGCGTGATGACGCGAAAGGTGCCGGTGCAGACGGTGCGGTATGTCGACGAGCAGGTCGTCCAGCAGGTGCCCGTGCAGACGATGAAAATGGTGGCTGAGGAGCAGGTCCGGCAAGTGCCCGTGCAGACCGTTCGCAAGGTCGTGGAACGGGTCGACAACAAAGTGCCGGTGCAGGTCATGAAAATGGTGGCCGAAGAGCAGGTGCGCCAGGTTCCCGTCCAGGTGTGCAAGTTCGTCACCGAGGAGCGCGTCGAGCCGGTGAGCACGCAGGTGTGCAAGTTCGTCACCGAAGAGCGCACGATGCAGGTCCCCCGGGTGGTCGAGAAGAAGACTCCCTACACCTACACGGTGCGGTCACCCCGCACGGTGGCAATGCGGGTGCCACTCGATCCGTGTGGCAACCCGATTCCCACCGCAGTCGCCCCGGCGGCTGCCCCTGCCGCCGCCGCTCGCCCCATGGCCGCCCCGACGGCTGCTCCGGCTCTCCAGGCGCCACCAAGTGGTCCCGTGAAGACGTTCAGTGACAAGCCGGCCGATGTGCCGGCGAAGCCCGCCGAGGGCTGGCACGGTTCGACGCTCGACCATGTCGACCCGGCCGCCAAGGCCGGCGCAGTTCGTGCGGACAAGCCGGTCGACGACACCGCGGCGCTCAAGCCGATCGAGACGATCCCCGCACCGGCGGCCAAACCGGATGCCGTGGCTCCGGCGCCGAAGGCGTCGGCTGCCCCGGAGCCGACGGTCGCGCCGGTCGGGCCCGCGGTCGAGCCCGCACCGCCGGCTGCCGACACCCGCGACGTGCCCGCGGCTGAAACCTCGAGCGGACTGCGGCGGATCGAGGTGACGTCTGGCGATCAGTCGACGTGAGGCAGAGGGGCGCACCGGGCAATTCGTAATCGGCGTCGATTTCACGTCGGCGCCATGCCGACGCAAGCCGATCACACTGGCGCTCGGCCGGAGCGAATCGCTTGCCGGCCGTCACTTCTACCGTCTCGACGAGGTTCGAAGCCTCGATTCGCTGGCTGCATTCGAGGATTTTCTCCGCGTCGACACGCCTTGGCTCGGCGGTTTCGACCTGCCGTTCGGCCAGCCACGCTCACTGATCGAACACGAGCAATGGCCCACCGACTGGCCGGCCTTCGTGAGGTTCTTTTGTGGCCAGCCACGAGACCTGCTGCGCGACACGTTTCGCCGCTGGTGTGACGCCCGCCCCGTGGGCGACAAGTTCGCCTGGCGGAAAACCGACAAGCCGGCCGGTTCGAGCCCGGCCATGCGCTGGGCCAATCCACCGGTGGCCTGGATGATGCATGCCGGCATCGGGCGAATGCTTGACGCCGGCCTGGCGTTCCCTGCCCACCGCCATCGGACCGGCCGGACACGGGCACCGCGAGTCGCTCTCGAGGCCTATCCGGGATTCACCGCCCGCCAGGTCAGCAGGTATTCCTACAAGAGCGACACGACCGCCAAGCAGACGCCCGAACGAACCGCCAACCGGCGCCTGATCCTCAAAGCACTCGTCGCCGGCACCGCCGGCCTCGGCGTCGCGCTCTCTGCAAGCCCGGCCTGGCAGCGCCGGATAATCGCCAATGGCAACGGCGATCTGCTCGACGCCGTCATCTGTGCCCTCCAGGCGGCTCATGCCGCCACCCTGCCCCGCTACGGCCTGCCGCGCGGCCTCGACCCGCTCGAGGGCTGGATTGCGTCGGTGCCCGTGGGGTAGAGTCTGCGGCAACTCGGAGAGACCCATGCCCGGCAAGGTCACGGACGACCGCTCGACACCGCCCCGCCACGTGAACGACCGCGTCGTCCTCGAGGCCACCGTGCGGAAGCCCGTCCGCACGAAGCGGTCCGCCCCCCGCGACAGCTCGTCGGCATTCGATGGGCCGATCCGTCGCCTGTACACCGTCCGGATGATGGCCGATGTGCTGGGCGTGCCCATGGCTGCGGTGCGGCACTGGCAACGCGGCGGACTCCTGGAGCCGACACGGAGTGTCGGAGCGCTCGAGTGGTTCGACTTTCAGCAGCTCGTCGTCGGCCGCCAGCTCGCCCGGCTCCTGGCTGCCGGCTTCTCGCTTCGGGAGATCGACGCCAAGCTCGCAGGGCTCTCCTCCGCAGGCGCCGCTGCGGCCGCCCGCGCTGCGGGGCGGATCGTGGTCGATGGCCGCCGGCTGAGCATTCGCCGTGAAAACCGTCTCCTCGGGGCAGGCGGACAAATGCAGCTGGCGTTTTATGCCGAGCACCCGCGCGACGACGACACCGTGGCCATGCCGCTCACGCCCGCAACCACTGGAATGCCGATCCGCGACAACTCGATCGACATCGCCCTCGATGACGAACCTGGCTCCGCAGCCGAACTGCTCGACCTGGCCGCTGATCTGGAAGCCTCCGGCGAACACGCCGAGGCTGCCGAAGCGCTGCGGGCGGTGCTTCAGGCGGATCGGCCGACCGCGCAGGTCGTGTTCATGCTGGCGGAATTGCTCTACCGAACCGGCGATCTGACCGCCGCCCGTGAGCGGTATTACGCGGCGGTCGAACTCGACGCCGATCATCTCGAGGCCCGGGCGAGCCTCGGCTGCGTGCTGGCCGAACTGGGCGACCATGAGCTCGCTCTCGCCGCCCTCGAAGGCGTGCTCCGGCAACAGCCCGACTTTGCCGACGCCCACTGGCACATGGCGGGCGTGCTCACCGACATCGGTCGGCACGACGACGCAGAGCGGCATCTGCGCACGTTCCTCGCCCTCGCCCCCGCGAGCCCGTGGGCCAAACTCGCCCGCGAGCAGCTCGACGGCTAGCGAGGCATGCGCTAATACGCGCCCCAGGGGCCGCGCACGGGGTGCACGCCGAATTGCACGGTGTCGCTCGGCTGGTTCGGCGTCGGCAGCATCGCGCCGCCGGAGCCCGGCACGGCGCCCGGGCCCGGATACGGCCGGCGGAACTGGTGGTAGATCGGCATCACGCGCGAACTCGGCACACCCCAACCATATTCACTCGTGAACTCCGCCGTCGGTGGCACGACGAGGGCCATCGGGCGGCCGATCGACGGGTCGTACCAGGTGCTGTGCCAGCTCTTGCCCTGGCTCCGCAGGAAGTAGCGCTTCTCGATCGTGTCGTGCTTGAGGAAGTGGTGGCCGTGCCCCAGATGACCGCAATGGCCGCAGAGGCCGTCGCGGCAGCAGTGCTGACCACAGGCCTCACATTCCGTGCACCCGTGATGCCCCCGATGCTGCCGGTGATGGCCCCCGGCCTGCAGGCTCGCTGCCGTGATCATGGCAGAGACCACCACACAGAGTGCGATTCCTGTGCCGCGCCGAATTCGAGCCCCCTCGAGCAACGTCATGCGATACTCCTCGCTCACCACCAATAGGCCCGCACGTCGGTCCGCATCCCCATCGCCCCGGCGGGGCGGACATAGTGGCGGCGGTGCTTGTAGAGAAATTCGTGCGGCATGAAGGGCGGATAGGTGTACCACGTGTGCCCCACCCGTGGCGGCACCGGACGCGGGGCCACGTAGAGTTGGGCACCGAAACCTGGGGCCTGGCCGGCGGGCACAGGCGGCACGTAAAAGTTGTAGAAGACGTCGGGCGTCGGAGCCTCGACACCACCGTTGATGGGGATGGCCTGTGCAGTGGTCGCCACCAGGGCCACGAAGCCCGCGGCAACGGTCAATATGCTGGAGCGAATCATCAGCTCACCTCTCCTCCGGATCTCGCTGCCCTCGGCACCCGCGGAAGTCTTCGGCACGCGCCGATTGCACGAATGACTCCCGCTCCAGGGCGTGTGCCGGCCCTGCCCAGGAGGCAAGGTCGGCGGCTGCAAACACGCCAGCCGGGCCCCGAACCCCGGCCCCCTACAACCGGCAGACTTTGCCCCTCTTGCCAGACAGGCCGCGGCCAGTCACAGTCTTGATCGATGGTCACGAAAACCCGCTCCAAACCGAAATCCCCCGCCAAGAAGCCTTCCAAACCGGCCGCGGCTGCCGCGCCTCCGGAGAGCACTCCGGCCCCCGAGCCGGCTGCGAACGGCAAGCCGAAGGAGACGAAGCGGCGGGCCACTGCCCAGGCCCTCGCCGCCGGACAACGCGACATCTCCGTCAGCGAGTTCTTCGCCAAAAACCGCCACCTCCTCGGCTTCGATTCGCCGCGCAAGGCGCTGCTCACGAGTGTCAAGGAAGCCGTCGACAATTCTCTCGACGCCTGTGAAGAGGCCGGCATCCTCCCCGAGATCTGGGTGCACATCGAGCAGGTGGGCGAGGCGGGCACCCGCTATCGCATGGGCGTGCAGGACAACGGCCCCGGAATCGTCCGCAAACAGATCCCGCTCATCTTCGGCAAGCTGCTCTACGGCTCGAAGTTTCACCGGCTGCGGATGAGCCGTGGCCAGCAGGGCATCGGCATCTCGGCGGCGGGCATGTATGGCGTGCTCACCACGGGCAAGCCGGTGAAGATCATCTCCAAGACTGGCCCCAAGGATCGGGCCCACTACTACGAGCTGCGGATCGACACGAAGACCAACCAGCCAGAGATCTTGAACGGCAAGGGTGAGGGCGTGGAGATCCCCGCCGGCAAGAGCGGCGACGAACTCATGAAGAAGCACGCCATCGAATGGGTGGCGGTCAACGACCAGAACGACGCGATCGAGCACGGCACCCGCGTGACAATCGAGATGGAGGCGAAGTTTCAGCGCGGCCGCGGGAGCGTCGAGGAGTATCTCGAGCAGACGGCGATCGCCAACCCGCACGCCCGGATCCACTTCCTGGGGCCCGACGGCCAGGAGCGGATCATCGATCGGGCCAACGATGAATTGCCGCCCGAGCCCAAGGAGATCAAGCCGCACCCCTACGGCGTGGAGCTCGGCCGGCTGGTGACGATGCTGCAGGAGCAGCCCAAGCTCACGCTCGCCCAGTTTCTCACGCAGTCGTTCTCGCGGGTGTCGCACGGCACGGCCAAGAAGATCTGCGACTCGGCGAAGCTCTCCTCGCGGGTGACCACCGGCAAGCTCGGCCGCGGCGAGGCCGACGCGCTCTTCAAATCGATCCAAGACACCAAGATCCCGCCGCCGGCCACCGACTGTGTGGTGCCGATCGGCGAGCAGCGGCTGCTGGCCGGCTTGCGGCAGGTCGTGCCCGGCGAGTTTTTCACCGCGGCCACGCGGCCGCCATCGGTCTACCGGGGCAATCCGTTCGTGATCGAAGCCGCCCTCGCCTACGGCGGCGGCGTGGCCGCCCAAAAAATCACCCGCGAGGGCCTCGCCGAGCTGGCGAGCGAGAGCGACGCCCGCAGCCTCCGGCAGTTTCTCACGACCACGTTCTCGGGCCTGGGCAGCGAGGGGGCCGACAAGATCCTCACCGAGGCCGAGCTCGCCCCGCGGCAAAGCCCCTCGAAGCTCAAGAAGCAGCAACTCGACGCCCTCCACGGCGCCATGCAGAACGTGAGCGTCGACGAAGGGCAGAGCATGAACGTGCTGCGGTATGCCAATCGCGTGCCGCTGCAGTTCCAGCCGGCAGCCTGCGCCGTGACGCAGACGATTACTTCGACCAACTGGCGGTCATACGGCCTGTCGCAATCGCGCGGCGGCCTACCGAATGGGCCAGTCACGGCAATGGTGCACGTGGCGAGCGTGTGGGTGCCGTTCACGAGCGAATCGAAGGAGGCGATCGCCTCCTATCCTGAGATCCAAAAGGAGATCCGCCTCGCCCTCCAGGCCGTCGGCCGCAAGCTCGGCATGTACATGCGGCGGCGGCTCCGGGTGGCCCAGGAAGGCCAGCGCCGCAGCATCTTCCTTCGCTACCTCGGCGAAGTGGCCACGGCCGTGGCCGTGATCAACGGCGTGGATCGGGACAAGCTCTACGAGCAGCTGCTCGCCGTGGCCAAGAAGAAGACGGCCGAGGCCGACGTGAAGCTCGACGACCGCGGCCGGCCGATCGAGGAGGACGAGGAGCTCGAACTCGGCGACAACTGCATCATCGTGCCGCAGAAGCTCCCGGGCGAGCCGACGGCGGACGACAAGCCCGCCGACACGGCTAACAAAAAGCCCAAGCCCCGGGCGAAGGCGAAGAAACCCGGAAAACGCAGCCGCCGCACGTAACTTCTGGTGCGTGGGACAGGCGTCTCGCCTGTGCTGCCCGGAACGTGCCCAATCCGGCGAGGGGCTGCCCATACTCCATCGCCGGACGTTCGCTGCGCCCCTCCTGGGCTCCGCTCACTCGGACTCACTGGCGCTGCGCCATCCTGGCTTCGCTGGTGAGTAACGCCGGCTCCCGGAGTACGGGCAGCCCCTCGCCTCCCCGTTTGGAAGCCCGAGGCGTGAGCCGAAGGGAATACGCATCGTGTTTCGCCACCGAGGCATCCTCTCGGCTTACGCCTCGGGCTTCCTGAGCATCAAGTGCGGCAGGCGAGGGGTTACCCCTACCGTTGAGACGGCGTATGTGACCAGCGGAGCCAGGATGGCGCAGCGCAGGCACATCCGAGTGAGCGGAGGCCACGAGTGCCGCAGCGAACGTCCGGCGAGACGGTACGGGGTAACCCCGAGCCGGCGCACTTGGAACGGCCTGAACCCTACCCTCGTCAGGCGAGCAAGTCCTTCACTACGTGCCCGTGCACGTCGGTGAGCCGGAAGTCGCGGCCCTGGTAGGGGTAGGTGAGCCGCAGGTGATCGATCCCCATGAGGTGCAGGATCGTGGCGTTGAGATCGTGCACGTGCACCTGCTGCTCGGGCGTGACGATGTTGTAGGAGTAGTCGTCGGTTGCGCCGTAGGTGAGCCCCGGCTGGATTCCCGCGCCCGCCATGAGCATCGTGAAGCAGCGCGGATGGTGGTCGCGGCCGTAGTTCGTCTCCGTGAGCGCGCCCTGCGAGTAGATCGTGCGGCCGAACTCGCCGCCCCACACGATCAGCGTGTCGTCGAGCATGCCCCGCGTGTGCAGATCGTCGAGCAACGCCGCCGTGGCTTGGTCGGTGTCCTGCACCTGGCCCTTGATCGCCGCCGGGAGGCCGCCGTGGTGGTCCCAGCCCATGTGGAAGAGCTGCACGAACCGTACGCCCTTCTCCGAGAGCCGGCGCGCGAGCAGGCAGTTGAAGGCGTAGCTGCCCGGTCGATGCACGTCGGGCCCGTAGGCGTCGAGCACGTGCTTGGGCTCGTCCTTGAAGTCGATGATCTCGGGCACGCTGGCCTGCATGCGAAAGGCCATTTCGTATTGGGCGGTGCGGGCCGCGATCTCGGGATCGCCGATCACGCTCGAGCGGGCGGCGTTGAGCGTCGCGATGCGGTCGAGCGTGTCGCGGCGAGTCTGCCGATCGACTCCGGCCGGATCGGCCAGGTAGAGCACCGGGTCGCCGGTGTTGCGAAACCGCACGCCCTGATGTTTCGTCGGTAAAAAGCCGGCGCCCCACAGGCGATCGTAGAGCGGCTGGTCGTCCTTGCGGCCCGATCCGAAGCTCGTGAGCACGATGTAGGCAGGGAGATCGGCATTCTCGCTGCCAAGGCCGTAGCTCACCCACGAGCCGATGCTCGGCCGCCCGGCGAGCTGATGCCCCGTCTGAAAAAACGTAATTGCGGGATCATGATTGATCTGCTCGGTGTACATCGAGCGCACCATGCACCACCGGTCGGCATGACGGGCGATGTTCGGCACGAGCTCGCTGAACCACATGCCGCTGTCGCCATGTTGGTCGAACGAGAAGATCGAGGGCGCCACGGGGAAGTTTTTTTGGCCGCTCGTCATCGTGGTGAGCCGCTGGCCCTGGCGGATCGACTCGGGCAGGTCCTCACCCCGCCGCTGTGCCATCATGGGCTTCGGATCGAAGAGATCCATCTGCGACGGCGCGCCCGACTGAAAGAGGTAGATGATCCGCTTCGCCTTGGGCGGATGATTGGGGAATGCGGCCGGCAACGGTCCCGTCACGGCCGCCGCGCGGGCCGCCTGCGGCTGCATCAAGCTCGCGAGGGCGGCATAGCCGAGGGCACCGCCCGAGCCGCCGAGAAATACCCGGCGATTGAGGGCGTCTTGCAGGTGAATGGGGGCCGGTCCGGGCATGTCAGAATCTCCTTTTCAGTCGCAGCATCCACTCGGCTCACGCCTCGGGCTTCCCGCCGGCATCGGCCGTCACTCCCGCATCACGAATTCGTCAAGGTTGATGATCACGTTGGCGGCGAGCGAGTACGCTGCAAACTCGGCCGCCGGCACCTGCTCGGGCTTGTTCACGAGTCCGCCCGTCGCGAACTGCTCCGCCGCCTCGGGCGACGCGGTGAATCTCACCAGATCGGCCTCGAAGCCATCTGCGAGCGTGGCCAGTTCGGCGGGCGTGGGACTGCGGCCGATCGCCAGCCGGAAGCCATGCGCGATCCGCTCGCCCGGGGTCTGCCCCCCTTCGGCAAGCATCCGCTTCGCGAGGCCGTGGGCCGCTTCGATGAACGTCGTTTCGTTCAACAGGGCCAGCGCCTGCAGCGGCGTGTTCGTGCGCGATCGCTTGACCACGCAGGTCTCGCGGCCCGGCGCATCGAAGAGCAGCATCGTCGGTGGGCCGGCGGTCCGCTTCCAGACGGTGTACATCGTGCGGCGGTACCGGCCCGGGCCGCTGTCGGGCTTGTAGCCGCGAAGATCACCGTATTTGCTCGTCTCGTCCCACACGCCGTCCGGCATCCAGGGCCGCACGCTCGGCCCGCCGATGGTCGGCACGAGGAGGCCCGACGCGGCGAGGGCGGCATCTCGCACGACTTCGCCTGGCAGCCGGATGCGCGGGGCCCGGGCCAGCAGACGGTTGGCTGGATCACGGGCGAGTTTCTCCGGTGTCACCGCAGCATTTTGGCGGTAGACGGCGCTCGTCACGAGCAGCTTCACGAACCGCTTCATGTCCCAGCCGGTTTCCATGAACTCGGCCGCCATCCAATCGAGCAGTTCGGGGTGGCTCGGATACTCGGCTTGATTACCGAGGTTTTCGCTCGTCTTCACGAGCCCCGTGCCGAACAACCGCTCCCACATCCGGTTCACCCAGACCCGCGCCGTGAGCGGATGGTCGCGCGACACGAGCCACTTCGCGAGCGCCAGACGATCGACCTTCGTGCCTTCGGGCAGCTTCGGCAGAAACGCAGGCAGCGCAGCCTCCACCTTGTCGCCGCGCTTGTCGTACTCGCCGCGCAAGAGCAGGAATGCGTCCCGTGGCGGCCCCTCTTTCATCACCATCACGCTCGCCAGCGACCCCGTGAACGATTCGACGCTCTTCGTGGCGGCGTCGCGGGCCGCCTCGGCCCGGCGGATCGGGCCATCGACGTTCGCCCGGTAGAACTTTGCGATCTCGGTCTGCTGCGCTGGCGAGCGTTTTTCCCGCTCGATCGCGATCGCGTCTTTGACCGGCTGCGGGAGCTTGGAGCCCGCCACACCGAGCATCGCCGGCTCGTCGGCGGAAAACGCGAG